>Ga0163154_10008076_pt1 | contig 12367 bp, 10 predicted proteins | sample OliLakLV19MP9P1_FD_148649 | JGI IMG/M metagenome (GOLD analysis project Ga0163154, IMG submission 148649) | Freshwater microbial mat bacterial communities from Lake Vanda, McMurdo Dry Valleys, Antarctica - Oligotrophic Lake LV.19.MP9.P1 | ecosystem: Environmental > Aquatic > Freshwater > Lake >... | reverse complement strand
ACCTACCACTGCGTGTCGCGCTGCGTTCGTCGCGGCTGGCTGTGTGGAACGGACCGCGAGACTGGCGTTCGTTCGAGCACCGGCGCCAGTGGGTCGAAGGCCGCATCCATGAGCTCAGCGACATCTTCGCGGTGGCGCTCTGGGGCCATGCGGTGATGAGCGACGAAAATGGACACCCACTTTGTCGCAATCGCCTACCGCTTTGGGGCGCTGTACACCAATTTTGTCGGCACACATGCCGAATACGACGGTCTCGACGCCGATTCAGTGGAGACCCGGACACGAGCGACCCATTCACGCTGACGCCCATCCGCACCGATGCCGACTATCGCGCTGCGCTGGCATCGGCCGAGGCGTACTTCGATTCGCCGGAAGAGCCGGACCCGGATAGCGCGGTCGGGGCGCACTTCGAGGCGCTGCTCACGCTGATCGGCGCCTGGTAGAAGCGCCACTACCCGATTGCGCCGTCCAATCCCATCGAGGCGATACGCTTGCGCATGCAACAGGCAGGGCTGACCGCGAAAGACCTAACACCTTACATCGGCGGACTGAACCGGGTGTATGAAGTGCTGAATCGCAAACGCGGCATCAGTCTAGAGATGATCCGAAAACTGCATGGCGGCCTGGGCGTGCCCCTGCAGAGCTTGATCGGTGGGTAACTCCGACCCGCCGAACCGAAATCGGACACCCAGACCTGCGAAATCGGACACCCAAGAGTCGCCGCGGAGACCGGCGCACCAGCGCAAACTGCGGCGTACGGAAGCGAGCGTCGCAAACGGACGGATCGACTGGATGTCCAGTCCCCGCCACCGATCGAAACTGGATGTCCAGACCCCGCCACCGGCAAAACCGCTCACCGGCATCCTGCCGTTAACGCAAGTAGTTTGTCGTCAGCCTCTGGCCATCGCCAATATCGCTGGAATTGACAGTGTTTCCGTGTAGGGACTCAGCATTACCTCGCGCCTTTCTATAGCCATCACAGACATGCGGTCTGCTAACTCATTGCCTTCAACGCCGGCATGGCCTTTCACATGGCGAACCTGAATTTGGTCAGCGATCTCTAGGTAGAGTGCATGGGCGGCTTTAATGATATCCAGATTTTTTATCTCGCCACCTTTCTTCTTCCAATTATTCGCTTTCCAGCCGGATGCCCACGTGGTAACGCAATCAATGGCGTATTTGGAGTCGCAGTGAATTGTGGCACTGTAACCGCTTGCTACGGCAGCCTTGGCAAATATAATCGAATGCTGGAGGCCCAGCAGCTCGGCTGTATTGTTGGTTCCGGACGGATTGTACAAACCAAACCAAAGTTGCCTTAGAATCTGATTTTGGTAAATCGCGATGCCCGTGCCTGCCTTGCCAGGATTGGGATCGCATGCGCCATCGCAGAAAATATCCACGTTGGCGCTAAGCATCCCATCGGTGGCAGCAGCTCTGCTTTTTGGCTTTTGCTGTCGGGCAGGTTTTGCGGATACTCCTGATTCTTTGGCGAATGCTGCTTCGGCCAGGGTCAAGCTTGGAAACGATTTGAATTTCGCCTTGGGAAAGCCTTTGACGAGTTTTTCTGCTTCGGCCCAAGTGGTGTATATGCCAGGCTTCTGGCCTACCCATATCACGTAATATTTATTCGCTGGCATAGTTGTCTCTTGTTTATGGTGGGTGTAGCCCGCGTGAGGTGCGGTGAGGCACGAGCCGCATCGAGTTGGTATGGATCGCGGACGCAGCAGGCTCTTTATTGTTAGCCTTTATAGTCGATCCGGCTCGCTGCGCTCACCGGCATCCTACGTTTACAGCATCCTACTCGGGCTTCCCGCATTGAGCCCGCGTAGGATGCGTTGAGCAAGGGTTTGAAGGCGATCGCGTAAGGGGGCTGACCATTGCCTAGTCGAACGATGCAGCCGAAGAGTGCCCGCAGCCCGCAGCGATCACGCGCCGAGCGCCTTTGCTGATCTCAGCTCGGCGTGCCGCCGGACTTACGAGCCAGCTCATCTTGCTCGTTGACCCAGCGATTCACGGTTCGGCCCATGCGCGCAATCATCGCCATGTTAAAAAAGTGCATGGCACCGAGCACCAGCAGGGTGACACCAATGCGCGAGCCGACTGCCGGCACGATATTGATCTCGTCGGCGTGCCAGCCGCTTAATCGATAGCAGATGAATCCGAGGTTCACTAGATAAAAGCCGATCACTAGCAGGCGGTTGGTGGATCGGGCCAGTTCAACATCTTGGCCGAAGCAGCGGATCAAGAACATCTCGCCGCTGCTCGACAGCTCGCGCGCCACCCAGGCGGTCATCCCGATCGAGACCAGCAGATACACGGCATAGGACAGGTGCATTACGACAAAACCATCAAAACCATTCATCTCTGCTGCTCCACTTGAAAGGAGAGCAGAGCTTGCCTGGCACTTTGGGGCGCGGCATCCGGATTGGTCATTCTGCAACAACTTTTTTTGTACACAGAATGATGCCAATACAATCAATCAGTTGCGCAGTTGCAGAAAGATCAATCTGCAGCACCACGAGCGCCGGCCGGGTGTTTGCCGAGTTCGGCGCGCCGATACTGCCCTGGTACCACACCGAGTTCTTCCTTGAAGGCGAGGTAGAAGGCCGACTGCGAACTGAAACCCACCGACAGCCCTACCGACAGCACCGATGCGCGCGGCTCGTCGATCAACATGCGCTGCGCGGCGGCGACACGGTAACGCCGCACCAGACGCGAGAACCCGAGCTGCAGCCGCGCGTTCACCAGTTCCGACAACTGATGGGTGCTGAGCTGCATCAGCTCGGCAACCGAACCCAGATTCAGGGCTTCGTTCTGGTAAATTCGATCCACTTCAAACAACTGCCGCAGGCGCGCCAGCGCTGCGTCCTCGTCCACCTTGCCCAGCGTCGATTGCGCATAACTGCGGCTGACCGCCTCGCTGGCCTTGCTAACGAGATCGGGCACCGCCAGCAACAGCCATCCCACCAGCAGAAAGCCGAGTGCGATGAAGCTCGCATAGGTCCAGGCATAGCTGGTCCAACTCAGCCATTGCGGCGTTAGCATTCCCACCGCCGCTAACACCAGACCCATCAGCCCAAAAATCGCCACGACCGGTAATTCCAGCCGGAACCAGCGCCGCTGCGCCCGCAAGCGATACAACAACAGGCCGAGGTGAATGGCAAAGGCGGTACCCATCACTAGCGCCAATGGAACGGCGAGAGGCAGCGGCGTCAGCCAGGCCATCAAGCTCACGGTCAGCGGCAGCAGCCATTCCGCCCGGTGCCAGCGATTAGCGGGTCGCAATACGCCCAGCAAGAGCCAGTAAAAGCCGAGCGACTGCAGGAACAGGATCATCACGTAGCTGCGTCCCGGCTGCGCATGGGCTACACTCAGCAGCTCGGCATTGCCAAATTGGGTGAGCGCCAGACCGCTCAGCATTAGATAACCGGCCACGCGAGATCGCAGCGGCAGTCCGACCTGCCGGTAAGCGGTGGCCAGCGCCAACGCCAGCAGCAGCGCCATGCCGACGGCATAACCAAGCAGCAGGGACATGATCAGGGGCATGCGGATGAATATCGCAGAAAGCGGCGTCCATGGTCGCGCTTGGTGGGGGTTCGATCTGTGATCGAACGTTTCTCCCCCGCAATGCAGGAACAGCGGCAGCGCATTGCGGCACAAACCTTTTCCTCGTCATTCTGCGCAGTAAGTTAGGCATAGTCCCGCAATCCACTACCTTGTCTCACTGGAGGCCACGATTGCGCGCGGAATGACAAAGACCATAGATCACCACATCAGTTTGACTCACACCCTGTGCTTGCGCCAACAGCAGTCCGCGCGCTGGCCAGTGCGGCTTTTGCCCAGCGTGCGTAATCGAGGGCGGATGGATGTAAGCCGTCTGCTGCGAGCAATTCTGGGCGTTCAACGGCTTGGCGCGTGAGCGCTGTGATATCGATGAAAACCACGCCCAGAGGCTGGCTTTCTTGCGCGGCCAGCGCGTTGTACTGGTCGATCTCGCTGGCCACTTGCGCGGCATCGCGGCCGAGTTGTTGCGCGAACGGGGTGTTGCCCCAATCGGGGGTCGACAGCAGCAAGACGCGCTGGGCGTGTCCGCCAGCGTAGGCAATGGATCGCTGCAGCAAGGCGCGCAGGTGCTGACGATAGTGTTCCGCAGGTCGACCGCGGTATTGATCATTCACGCCGATCAGCAGCGTCACCAGTGCGTAGGGCGGCGTCGGGGCTGTGGCGGTTTCGCTATCGGTCAGGGCCACGCTCTCGCCGCGCTCGGCGGCATCCAGCGCGGTGGCCAGTTCGTCGGTGGTCCAACCGGTGCGCGCGATGATCTGCGGGCGGGCCATGTCCAGCCCTAGTTCGCGTAACTGTGTGACCAAAACTTCCGGCCAACGATCGGCGGGCGCCACGCTCTCGCCGATGGTGTAGGAATCGCCCAAGGCGAGATAGCGCGCCAACCGCTCGCTTACCGCCAAGGCCGACACCATGAAAAAGGGTCCGCGCGCCTCACGCCACCGCAGCCAGCGGCCTAGCGCGCAGCGCGAGGTGTCCGACAAAACCATCAATGGTGTCGATGACGCGCTCCATGACGCTGGCTTCCGGCAATAAGGTGATGCGGAAGTGATCACGATAGGAGACGTTGAACGACGATCCCGGCACGATCAGCACTTGTCGTTGATCGAGCAGATCGAGTGCGAACTGTTGATCGTCAAACCCGGGCACTGCATTGGCATCCACACCGACGAAACCGTACATCGCGCCCATCGGTGCCACAACGCGCAAATAGCGGCTGCGTTGTACCGCGCGCAATAACGCGGCGCGCGTTTCATATAAACGGCCACCCGGTTGGCAAAGGGCGGTATGCGTGTCCGGCCCGCGTAAAGCGGCGGGAATGGTCCATTGCCCTTGCACATTGCTGCACAAACGCAGCGCCGCTAATAAATCCAGGCTGCGCAGATAATCACGCGCCGCGGCCACGCAGCCGCTGGTCACCATCCAGCCGACCCGATAACCACAGGCGCGGTGCATTTTCGACAAACCGCTCATGGTGACGCATAAGGTATCGCGCAGTAGCGGCGCCATCGCGTGGAACTGAGCCCCGTCGTAGAGCAGCCCTTCGTAAATCTCGTCGCTAAACACCACCAGCCGATGTTTTTCGGCCAAAGCGGCAATCGCTTGCAATAGCAGTTTTGGGTAAACCGCGCCATTTGGATTATTTGGATTGATAATCACGATGGCGCGCGTGCGCGGCGTAATCATTCGCTCGATTTCAGCCGGATCAGGCAATCCTTGCCGTTCCGGCGGGCACGGATAATGCACCGGCTGGCCGTCATTTAAGATCACCGCCGCCGTCCACAAGGGATAATCCGGTGCCGGCACCAAGACTTCATCACCGGGATTGAGCAGGCCGCGCAAGGCTAGGTCGATTAACTCGCTGACGCCATTGCCGATAAACACGTGGCTGATATCCACCGCGGTGCAACCACGCGCGTGCATGCTTTCGACAATGGCTTCGCGCGCTTCGGTAAGCCCTTGCTGATGGCAATAGGCTTCACTGTGGCGCAAGTTGGCGGCCATCGCTTCGCGAATATGGGCTGGCGTCTCAAAGCCAAAACGGCCTGGATTGCCAATATTCAAGCGCACGATAGGGATACCTTTCTGCTCGAGATCAAGCGCGCGGGCGTGCAGCGGCCCGCGGATGTCGTAACGGACATCGGCTAGGCGCTCGTTATGCGGGATTGGGCGAAGCACGGTTAGTTAGAAATTCGTGAAGAGGTGGCTCAGCGTACCTACAAAACAGGTGAGTGCTCAAGGCAAAAATGCGGGCGAAAGCAGGCAAATGCGCATTGATTCAGCTGCTAGCAGCCTCAGTTAGCCGCAGAGGGCACGTTTGTCGTACTGTTGAGCACGTGTGATGAGGTTGGGGTAGACGTGGGTGAAACTGAGCGACTGGAAGAGCAAGTACAGCGTCTGCCGGCTTCCGAGCTGGCCAAGTTCCGCGCGTGGTACATCGAGTTCGACGCACAGGTGTGGGATCGCAAGATCAAAGCTGCCGCAAGATCCGGGAAGCTTGCCGGGTTACTCGCCGAAGCGCGGAGTGAGTTCGAGTCAGGTCAGGATCCAATGGTTTTGGATCGGAACTCATGGCGAGTTTGACGAGCTCGTCGGCTAACTATGCATTCGTCCAGCATTTCGCCGGGCACGGGGGCAACGGTGCGCATGGTCTTTTCCCGGCAGTGGTCATCCACGATTTCGACATCATGACCAGCTTAACTCGGCAAACGCTCAGCGCCTCTGAGCGCCATAAAACCGTCCTGCAGCGCATCTAGGGCTTGAGTGCCGAGGGCGCCGAGGTCGGGGCGGCCGTCGTGTTCGAACCAGTAGCGCATCGTGGCGCGGATCACGCCGATTGCCGCGCCGGCCAGCATGCGTGCACGCAATTGCGCCTGTTCGGTGGCGCCGAAGTGCGGTGCAAAGGCCTGCGCCATGGCCTGTTCCCAGTCGTGATCGATCTCATGTTCGCGGGCGATCAGCGCCGGCGCGCTTTGGATCAGGCGTTGTTGGGCAATCAGCTGTTCGCGATTGGCGGCGTATTCGCGCGCCATCAAACGGGCGATCGCGCGCAGGCTGACAAATGGGCTTTGCTGGCTGGGCGCACCCTCCAACAATTCCAAAAAGCGCTCCAGACGCTCGGCGCGATGCGGAAAAGCCAGCGCTTCTTTGTTGGCGAAATAGCGGAAGAAGGTGCGCCGGCTGACACTCACATCGGCGCACATGTCGTCGATGGTCGTTGCATCAAAACCGTCGCGATGAAAACGCAAGTTCGCGGCACGCACCAACGCCCGTCGAGTGGCGTCTTTTTTGCGTTCGCGCAGCGGTAGTGATGACTTCTTCATACGCGAAGGATATAAGGAGCGCGTGTGCAATGTGCCACTCAGTGCCAAACGAGTCTCGGTGCCAAATTCTATTGCCGCCGATTGCGGCGAACTTCACTGGTCAGCAAATGAGCCTCCGGCATTTACCGCCGACGCGATTGCCGCCATCGTCGCGCAGCCGCGGGAGACCGCGTATGTCGTGCGCGATCCGGCGTCCGGCGCTATCGGGGTGGGCTTGGGTGGACGTTTGCAGGCCGCGCCGCAGCAGGGTGCTTGGCCGCTGATTGGATCATTGCCGCCGCTCTATCCGGAGTGGTTGGGTGATCGCGGTTTTGCGCAAGTGCACGGCACGCGCTTTGCGTACGTGGGTGGTGCGATGGCCAATGGCATTGCCAGCACGCAGATGGTCATAGCGCTGGCGCGCGCCGGCTGTTTGGGCTTTTTTGGTGCGGCAGGCTTGTCGATTGGACGGGTCGCGGCGGCTATCGATGAGTTGCAGCGGGCGTTGGACGGCGATCGTCTGCCTTGGGGCAGTAATTTGATTCACAGCCCCAGCGAACCAGCCCACGAAGAAGCGGTGGTGGACTTGTACCTGAGCCGCGGGGTGCGCTTGGTCGAGGCCTCTGCTTATTTGCGTTTGACCCAGGCGGTGGTGCGCTATGCGTGCAGCGGCTTAAGCCGCGCCGCCGATGGCAGCGTGCTGCGCCACCATCGGGTGATCGCCAAGATTTCGCGCAGCGAAGTGGCGCGGCAGTTTTTGCAGCCCGCGCCGCAAGCCTTGCTCGACAAGCTGCTGGCGCGCGGCCTGCTGAGCGCGCAAGAAGTGGAACTGGCGGCGCACATTCCGCTGGTCGAGGATCTGACCTGCGAGTCCGATTCTGGCGGCCATACCGATAATCGCCCGTTAAGCGCGCTGCTGCCGGAAATCGCCCGGTTGCGCACGCAGATCGCCAGCGAACGCGCTTATCCCTGCGCGATTCGTATCGGCGCCGCGGGTGGTTTAGGCACGCCAGCGGCGCTGGCGGCGGCCTTTGCGCTGGGCGCTGATTATGTGCTGACCGGTTCGGTCAATCAGGCTTGCGTGGAGGCGGGCCTGGGCGCCGCGGCGCGCGCGCTGTTGGCGCAGGCCGATATGGCCGATGTGGCGATGGCACCGGCGGCCGATATGTTTGAGATGGGTGTCAACGTGCAAGTGCTGCGCCGTGGCACGCTGTTTGCGGCACGCGCTCGCAAACTGTACGAGTTGTATCGCAGCTATCCAGCGCTAGATGCCATCCCCGCCGAAGATCGCGAAAAGGTCGAGAGCGGCATGCTGCGCGCCAGTTTTGAGCAAGCCTGGCAGTCCACGCGCAGCTTCTGGCTGGGCCGCGACCCGGCGCAAGTCGAACGCGCAGATCGCGATCCCAAACACCAGATGGCCTTGGTCTTTCGCAGTTATTTGGGGCTCGCCAGCCGCTGGGCCATTGACGGCAACGACGGGCGCCAATCGGATTATCAAATCTGGTGCGGCCCGGCGATGGGCGCATTCAACGGCTGGGTAAAGGGCAGTTTTCTAGACGAATTAGCAGCGCGCAGCGTGCTGCAAGTGGCGCTCAATCTGCTGGAAGGCGCCGCGGTGCTCACCCGCGCTCAGCAACTGCGCAGCTACGGCCTTGCAGTACCCGCCAGCGCCTTTGACTACCGACCGCGGATGTTGGCGTGAAAGCCAGTGCCGTCAAAAATCTAATCGAGACGCCGATGACCGCCTCCGCTGTAAATCAACCTATCGCCATCGTCGGCGTTAGTGCCTTGTTTCCGGGCTCTGCCGATGCCACGGGTTTTTGGCGCGATATCCTTGCTGGGCGCGATTTGCTGAGCGATGTGCCGGCCACTCATTGGCGCATCGACGACTACTTTGATGCCGATCCGGCGGCGCCGGACAAAACCTACGCCAAACGTGGCGGGTTTTTGCATCCGGTCGACTTTGATGCGCTGCATTGGGGCGTGCCGCCCTCCACGCTGCCGGCTACCGATACCTCGCAATTGTTGGCGCTGATCGTCGCCCAGGCGGTACTGCAAGACGCCACGCGTGAGCAATTCGAGCACATGGATCGCTCGCGCATCTCGGTGATTCTGGGCGTCACCTCGGCGCAGGAGTTACTGTTTTCGATGGTCTCGCGTTTGCAGCGCCCGGTGTGGGTCAAAGCGCTGCGCGAAACCGGCATTCCGGAAGACGAGGTGCAAGCCGCCTGCGCGCGCATTGCTGCGCATTACGTGCCGTGGCAGGAAGCCAGCTTTCCCGGTCTGTTGGGCAATGTGGTGGCCGGTCGGATCGCCAATCGATTGAACCTCGGTGGCACCAATTGTGTGACCGATGCGGCCTGCGCGTCCTCATTGAGCGCGTTGGCGATGGCGGTCAGCGAGTTGCAATTGGGCCATAGCGACTTAGCAATCGCCGGCGGTGTCGATACGCTCAACGACATCTTTATGTACCTGTGTTTTTCGAAAACACCGGCGCTGTCGCCGAGCGGCGACTGCCGGCCGTTTAGCGAGCAAGCCGATGGCACGATGCTCGGCGAAGGTTTAGGCATGGTCGCGTTAAAGCGCCTGAGCGATGCTGAGCGCGATGGTGATCGTGTCTATGCCGTGCTGCGCGGCATCGGCACGGCCAGCGACGGACGCTCGAAAAGCGTCTACGCGCCGGTGTCGGCCGGCCAGGCACTGGCCTTGCAGCGCGCCTACCAAGCGGCCGGTTATGGGCCAGAAACCGTGCAACTGGTCGAAGCCCACGGCACCGGCACCAAAGCCGGGGATATCGCCGAGTTTGAAGGCCTGCGTTTGGTCTACGCAGCCGCCAGCGAGCGCCGCCAATGGTGCGCGCTGGGCTCGGTCAAGAGTCAGATCGGGCATAGCAAAGCCGCCGCCGGCGCCGCCGGTTTGTTCAAAGCGATCATGGCCTTACATCACAAGGTGTTGCCGCCGACAATTAAGGTGGACGCGCCGAATCCGAAGCTGCAGATCAACAACAGTCCGTTTTATCTGAACACCCGCGCGCGGCCGTGGATCCGTGGCAGCGCGCATCCGCGCCGCGCCGCGGTCAGCGCTTTCGGCTTTGGCGGCTCCAATTTTCACGTAACGCTAGAGGAATATTGCGGCCCGGCGCCACGCGCCGAACGTTTGGCGACACACACTTTTGAGCTGCTATTGCTGCACGCCGAGCAGCTTGCCGATTTGCTCGCGCAGGCCGCGGCGATGGCGCAATCGGAACTGAGTTTGGCGCACTTGGCGCACGCCAGTCGGCAAAACTGGAACGCAAACGCGGCGCACCGCTTGGCGCTGGTGGCGGGCACGATGGAGCAGTTGCGCAGCGGTCTGCGTGCCGCCATCGCCCAGCTGCAGGCCCATCCGGAGCAGAGTTTTGCGCAGGACGGTTGCAGTTATGGCAGCGGCGCCAGCGGCAAGATCGCCTTCTTGTTCCCCGGCCAGGGCAGCCAGTATTTGAATATGGGCGATGCGCTGGCGATGCAGTTTGCCGCGGCGCGCGGTGTGTGGGATCAGGCCCAGGATGAATCGGCAAACTGGGCGGATGGCAGTGCGGGATTGGCCGAGCGGGTCTACCCGCACCCGGCTTTTGGTGTCGATGAGAGCGCCGCACAGTTGGCGGATTTGACCGCCACCGAATGGGCGCAGCCGGCTCTGGCCGCGCATTCCTTGGCGCTGTTGGCGGTTTTGCGCGATCTGGGAGTGCGTGCCGATCTGTGCGCTGGCCATAGTTTTGGTGAGCTGCTTGCGCTGCACGCGGCCAGTGTGTTCGATGCCAACAAGTTGCTAATCCTGGCCCGCGCCCGTGGTCTGGCGATGCGCGATGCAGCGCAGCAAGCGGGGGCGATGAGCGCGTTAGCGCAGCCCATCGAAAGCGTGCGCGATTGGCTACAGACGCATCCCGATGTGGTGATCGCCAACCACAACGGACCGCGCCAAGTAGTGGTGTCAGGCCCCTTGCATGCCATCGCGCACTTTGAAGCGGATCTGGATCGGCGGCAGATCGGCTATACGCGCTTGCGCCGCATCGCTGGGATAGGGCGCGGCACTGCTATTGGCAAATACCGGCAACTGCGGTTGCTGCTGCGGCAAACGCCGCTGCAGCAACCGCAGTTGCCGGTATTTGCCAATAGCAGTGCCGCGCCCTATCCCAGCGATGCGGCGGCGATCACCCAGCAATTGGCCGCGCATTTGGCGCAACCGGTGCAGTTTGTCGCGATGATCGAAGCCATGTACGCCGCCGGCGCGCGTATTTTTGTCGAAGTGGGCCCTGGGCAGGTGTTGAGCGGCTTGGTCGGCGCCATTTTGGGCACGCGAGCGCACCAAGTTGTGCCACTGGAGCGCAAAGGGCGCGATGGATTGCAATCACTGCTGATCGGCTTGGCGCGCTTGGCGGCCGCCGGCGCAGCGCTGCAGCCCCAGCATTTGTTCGCCGATGTGCGTTTGCCGGCGCCAGCACCACCACGCGCCAAACACGCCATTGCGATTAACGGCAGCAATATCGGCAAGCCGTATCCGCCGATTGATGGCAGCGCGCCGCCGCCGCCCAATCCGCCGCGCCCCGCGGCGCCTGCCTTGCCCGTGAGCGTTAACACCGCCACCAAGGCGGTGGAATGCGCCGCGCCGCCCGCACTGCCAGCAGCGCAACCCACAACCATCACCAGGCCCACACCGATGCCCGCAGCCCGCGAAATCCCCGCTGATTGGTTGCTCGCTTTTCAGGAAACCCAAGCGCAAACCGCCGCCGCGCATGAGGGTTTTCAGCGTGCGATGGCCGACAGCCACACGGCCTATCTGCAACTAGCGCAGAGTGCGTTGACTGGATTGACGGCGCTGCTAAATGGCGCGCCGGTGACGCAAACCGACGCACCGCCCGTGCAGACGCCCATCATCGCCGCGCCTGTTGAGGCGCGCGCGCCGCCGCGGCCAAGCTTCGATGCAGTTGCGCGAGCTGCGGTCGCAAGACCGGCTGTTGTGCAAGCGACGCCAACCGCGGCGCCTGCACCCTTACCAAGCCCTCTCCGAGTTGCGCTCGTCGACACACCGTCTACGGCGATCAATCTGCCGGCATTGTTACTCAGCATCGTTGCCGAAAAAACCGGTTATCCGGTCGATATGCTCAATCTGGAGATGGATCTGGAGGGCGATTTAGGCATCGATTCAATCAAACGGGTGGAAATTCTGGCCGCGGTCGATGAACGCGCAGCGCAATTGCCGAAAGTCGATCGGGCGCGTTTAGGCGCAATGCGCACGCTGGCAGAAATTGTGGCGGCCTTGGCTGGGCCGGCACATGCAGCCCAACACGAAGTGACACCGGCAAGATCAGCGCGGGTCGTGACGCCCACGCAGCAAAACACTGGCGTCGCCCATCAAGAACCGCCGAGCGCTATCGATCTACCCGCGCTGTTACTCAGCATCGTTGCCGAAAAAACCGGTTATCCGGTCGATATGCTCAATCTGGAGATGGACCTGGAGGGCGA
>Ga0163154_10008074_pt1 | contig 12368 bp, 8 predicted proteins | sample OliLakLV19MP9P1_FD_148649 | JGI IMG/M metagenome (GOLD analysis project Ga0163154, IMG submission 148649) | Freshwater microbial mat bacterial communities from Lake Vanda, McMurdo Dry Valleys, Antarctica - Oligotrophic Lake LV.19.MP9.P1 | ecosystem: Environmental > Aquatic > Freshwater > Lake >... | reverse complement strand
CGTGAACCCCGGCCGGGCCAGTCAGGCGCGTCCGGCCGGGGTTCACGTGCAACCAGCAGCCACATCATTCCTCCGATCCGGCTCGCGTGAGCAGGTTCACTCCGCCCACGCGATCCATTCAGCCTGGCGGTCGACGCAGCGGCTCCAGCAGCCAGCGCTTGCCGGCCAACCGCCATGCCGCTGCGATCACTAGCGCATCCTTCTTCATCGCCTCCTAGCCGCCACCGGCAAGCTCCGGCGCGGCCTCTTTCAGGGCTTGGACGATCTGCGCCTTGGGTAGGTGGTTCAGGTCGCCCTCAGCGGTGCGCTTCCACTACTCGGGTAAATCGAGCCCGATAGCCGCAGCGATGGCGTTCGCATGGGCCGTCGCGCCAGCGCCCGGCAGAGCGCTCACCGTCAACGCGCTGCCGATCGCAAGCAGGTCGATCAGCTCGCCGACATTGCACGACCGTTTCCAACAACGAATCAAGGCGGCACGCCAGGCCAGGGCACGGCCCGTCGTTGGAAGCACCTGGCAACCGTTCGTAAGAACTGTCTTCCCGTTGGGTCCTTCGCGCAGTCGCATCGAGTTCGCACGTCCTTGCCCTTCTGAATTCGCCGAATGCCTGCCCTAATTTCCGAGGGAGCCGGATTCGGCTGTTGATCCCTCGGCATCGGATGCGTTGATGAGCTGTGTTCTGCCCCGCATTCGTCGGTCGCCGTGCGAGACCGACAGCGCTGCGAGCAAGCGCGTGCGCATGGGCACCGTGGAATAAATGGAAGGGGCCCGCCAGAGTGAAACGGCGGCGGGAAGGCGGCCGTTTATGCCGCGAAAGGCCCGTGCGAACGTGCGCGCAGCGCTACGGTTCGCACATGTGGCGAGCGACGAGCGCGGGCTCGCTCATTGCGCCGACGAGGTCATGTGAAGGACCATGAGGATCAGCTCGTTCGCCGGAAACATCAATAGCTCTCGAACACAAAGTACGACCACTGGGACGTTATGGGACGAGGAAGCCTCGTCCGCCACGGTAACTGACGCCACAATTTGGATACAGGTAAATCGTGGACAACGCACGCCCCTATGGACTCGAATTAGGCTATAGCGGCTGCCCATCCTGGCAAGCCTCCGCACAGCCGCCGCTCCGAGCGGTCCAACGGCCCTCACGGCCCGCTGGAGCACGGATGAGCACTGATCGCCGACCCAGCGCCGCACCGCCCGCGGCACCCATCGAAGTGTCGCCCCCATTCACCAAACGGCGCATCGACCATATCGACGAACCTGCACGGCCACTGGGCGCGAAGCGCGCCGCGCTTCAGGTTCGGCGACTGCGAGCGTCGCAACCGGTTGCGCGTGCCGCCGCGAAGAAAATGGGCATCGATGCGGGCGCGCTGATCCTGGAGTCAAAGGAAAACAGCATCGCCTTCAGCCTTCGTGCGACGGCCGTAGGGCTGTTGATCGAACGAACACAGCGACAGCCGGTCGGTTCTCGGCTGGTGCAGACGATGGTGTTCGCGGACCCGACGACGTTCGAACGTTGGTGCGCTTCAGAGCCCATCCGCTTCGACAACCCTGTGCTGTACGACCAGCTTCGTCGTGAAGGCCATGAAGCACTGTGCGGCAAACGGTGATCTGCCCAGCCTGGCCGAGTTGACACGCTCGCCGGAGTACAGCGCGCGCGTCATCGATATCCTGCCCGCGATCGGCGATGCCGACACCACAGAGACCGTGGTGGACCTGTTTCAGCAGGCCGTGAACCACCTGGGTGCGGATGCCGGCGTTTTCATGAGCTACCTGCGTGACGACGCGACGCGGGCTACATACCGGTCGCTGCTGGCGTGCGATCCGGTGTGGGCTTCGGAGTATGCGAAGCGCGGCTGGTACGACCACGATCCGTGGCTGCGCCACGCCACCCACGAAACGGAAACTGTGCGTTCCAGCGAACTGAAGGTGACCTCCGCCGATGAAGAGGCGTTCGCTGACGTGTCCGCCGCGCTGGGGTTCGCGTCGGCAGTCATCGCGCCGGCGCCCACCTGTGCTGGGCAGTCGCGCATCGGCGTACTCTGCCTCGGCTCCAACCGCACAGGGTTCTTCGATGACGACGGCTATGCCAAGGTCCGCGTACTGGCACGAGCCCTTGCCATGGAATTGCACCGCTGGCTGCTACAGGCCATCCGCAAGGAGCTGCTGGCCAAGTCCCGGCTGACGGCAGCCGACGTCGAATTGCTGCGGCATGAGGCGGCCGGGCACACGAGCAAGGTCATCGGCGGGGCGCTCAACATCGAAGCCAAGACTGTCGACTGCCGTTTCCAGCGCGTCAGTGCGAAGCTGGATGCGCCTGACCGGCGAACGGCGGTCCGGATCGCGCGGCTGTACGGACTGCTGTAGGCAAATCGGAACGACGCGGCGGCTACGGGCAGGTCCTTCCAACGTCCGCTCTGCCTTCAATCCGTAAGCGTCTGGGCGCGGCATCTTGAGTTGACGCGATTGGCGCCCGACCATCGCGTTCATAACGAACGTGGTGGCGATGACCTGCAGGGCAGCGATGGGGCGATTGACTCGCTGCCTGTGCGCCGGCGCCGTGGTGGCCTGCATAGGCCAGCGCATGGCGGCGGTGTTCACGCGGCGCGTCTGCGCCGCCTGGTGGCGCTCAGTCGGCGCGTTGCCACCGGGGCGGCAGCAACTCCTCGATCTAGCTGTTCAACAGCGTGGGCAGCCGCGTGAGCACGTCCTTCAAGTAAGCCCAGGGCTCGTGCCCGTTGAGCTTGGCCGACTACGCCGACCGCCGAGCTATGCCGAATAGGCTCGCTTCTCCCTGGATTCACCGTAGTCGGCGGGTGATCGGTTCGGCATAGTTTGGCCACTCACAGCGCCTCGAGAAAGGCGAGCAGGTGATCCTCAGGGCGGAAGCGAAGGCGCTTGCATTGTTTGTACGGCTCGAGCTTTGCGAGAGCTGCGTCCTTGAGGGCGAGGTGGGCATGAAGGTAGGTCTGCATGGTCTCGATTGATTCATGACCAAGCCACAACGCGATCACCGAACAGTCGACGCCCGCCTGCAGGAGCTCCATTGCCGTACTGTGCCTCAGGACGTGCGGTAACACGCGCTTGGATGCCAGCGATGGGCGTGTCTTGCTGGCGACGTCCACATATTTAGTCGGTCCTGCGAAATTCATCCAGCCGCCACCGACATCGATGAGCGCGGGCCTGGCCTTGGCTTTGAAGATGGCAAGCGGTGCGGCCGCAGCGCCTGTGGCCCGACCAGCATCGCGTGCAGCGTACTCAGCGCACACATGACCACCGCGATGAAGGCGCAAAAAAGCCCGCCCAGGCCCAGACGGGTGATGGCACGCAGCAGCCAGCGGATGTTGTAGCCCGCCGCACAGCTCAGCGCATGCAAGGCATCGCCTATCGCACCCTGCAGCCAGCACCTGTCCATCCGGTGGTCCGCCTTCGTGTGGCCAATCAACGGCTCGATGGCCTGGCGTCGCTTGAGCAGTCGCTTTTCATGATCGCTGAGCGACTTGTGCTTGCCTCGGTGGATGATCTGCACGCCCGGGTTGTCGGCGTCCACGCCCCGGTAGCCCAGGTCGACGATGACCTGCTTGGGCCAGCGGCCGGTGTCCTGCAGCAAGTTGGTCGTCTGCTCAAGCTGAGCGCTGAGCACGTGGCCGTCGTAAGGGTTGCCGGGGAAGCTTCTGGCGCCAACCATCAACCCCTGCTTGTGGGTGACCGCCAGGCTGACCTTGACGCCAAATTCGTAGGGGTTGCGCGCCTTGCCTTTGGAGATGCACTCGACCTCCGGTGCGTGCAGCGCGTACAGCTTGTTCTTGGTGTGGCGCTGCTGGGTTCGGATGCGTTCTGCGCGTTCCATCAAGGTCGTCAGATCGCTCAGCGCCTTGGGGCTGCTGGGCCCGTTTGCCGGGGCGCCGCCGGCAGCTGCCGCTGCGCGGTCGGCGTCCTGCTTGCGCTGCACCTCGCGCATCACCACGCCCAGGATCGTGCGCTGACGCTTGACGGTCGTGCGCAGCCGCTTGAACTGCTTGGCATGAGCATAGCCACCGGCCTTGCGACGCAGCGTCTTGCCCTCCTGGGCATAGGTCTGCTTCAAGGCGATGCCACAGCGCCGGGCGGCGCTGACCACCTTGTGGCGGGCGATCTCCAGCAAGCGGCTGTCCACCGGGTGCGCGATGGCCTTGGACTGCACGCCGGAGTTCGACACCAACCGCGCTAAGTCCTTGATTTGCCTAGTAGCGCCCTTCAAGTGCGCCACTACAGCAAGGAAATTTGAGCGTTCAGAGTTGGTTTCTTGACCTTCAATGCAGCCAGCGTGCTGGCCTGTTCGGTGTTGATGGTGGAGATGCCGGTGACGGGTGCGGCGTCGTCGATGCGCACCTCATGGCGCTGGATTCGGCGTAGTTGCTTCAACGCGGCGTCTGGCGACAAATGGCTACCGGCGATCTTTAGCCGCTGACGCATCACCCGGTGCAACACCAGCGCCATGAAGCAGATGCTGGCGTGCGCGCGGATGCGTTCTGGCAGCCGGTGGAAGACCGGCGCAATCTCGATCTCGGACTTCAGCACATGGAAGCCCCGCTCGATGTCAGCCAGGCTCTTGTAGCGCGCCACGATCTCTTCCTTCTTGAGATCGGGTACGTTGGTCACCAACATCAGCTTGCCGTCCATGGCTTCGGCACGCTGCTGCGCCGCCGAGTCGATCTCAAAGGTGAACAGCTCGGACTTCAGGTCCACGCGGATGATGTGGGCCAGCCGGGCTTCGCTGACCTCGTGGAAGAACCTGGCTTTGGCGCCGCTGTCTGAGAGCTTGCGTCCCCGCTTGACCCGACCGCCATCCTGCGCATCCAAGTTACCCGCCAGCGTTTGTGCGCGCGCCACCAACGTTGTGATGCGGTCTTGTCGGCGCTGGGGCTGCACTTGGGCCCGTTCGGGGTTGTGCGCCACCACCAGGCGGTGACCCTTCCAGCGCAGCTCATCAATCACCTCAGCCGTGGCCGCCTCGTGCTTGGCCTGCAGCGGCTGTAGCAATTCCACGAAGTCCCCATGCCGCCTTCCGGGCACAGCCAGAACGAACTCCAGCGTGCGCTCGCCCGGTAGCTTCAACTCGCTGAGCATCTGCAAGTTGTCCAGCGACAGCAACCCCCGGTCAGCCACCACTACCAGGCGGCGCACATGCGGGTAGCGCTGCAGCACCCGCTCCAGCGTGGGCTTCAATGTGGGCCCCTCGCTGGCGTTGCCGGCAAATACCTCGTGATAGATCGGCAGACCGTCAGCCGTCTGCACCACGCCCAGCAAGAATTGCCTGGCGATGATGCCTTCCTTGGACATGCCGAACTTGCGCAACTCACCGCTTTGCTCACTCAGGCCCTCCACGCGAATGGTGGTCAGGTCATAAAAGACCACCGACAGCTCATCATCGATCAGCGGGCGCAGCAACTGAGCCACGCATTCATCCACCGCAGTCTGGTGATCCATCAGCGCGTCCATGCTGCGCAGCAGATGCTGGTGGGTGATCTCGGCAGCTTGCACATCAGGCAAAGCCACCGTCTTCAACCAGCGCAAGGCGCCGAGCTTGGAGTCGGCATCGCACAAGCGGTTGAACACCATCAACCGAATGGCTTGCTCCACAGGGGCGGTATAGCGCGCCTGGCGGAAAACAACGTGCAGTCTGTCAAAGCCCAGCTCGTGCCACAACTGGTGCAGCGCCCACACATCGCCCAGTGCAAGGGCAGACTCGAACTGCACCTGAGGCGAGGACATCAGCCCAACGGGCCGACCCTTTGCGCGCAGCAGGCCCTGCAACAACGAGTCGACCTGGCCACCTTGCTCATCAATGCGGCCCAGCGTGGCGATGGTGCGTTGGCGGGGGCGGTTGTGTTCATCACGGAACGACTCGACCAGCTGCGCGTAGATGCGGCTGCCGGATCGAGTGAGCTTGATGAACATGGCAGCAGAGTGTAGCGGACCCTCTGGAAGGTGCCAATACACTAACGCCCAAAACGTGCCACTACAAGATTTCGCCAAACCAGACGCTAAGTACTTGATTCAATTGCAATTGAGGGGGTCGATGAGGGGTCAAAGTGTCGAACTTCGGTGCACGGTGGAGTCAACGATCACGCGCTCCAAGTCAGCCGGCTTGACGGCCTGCATGTCGACGGCGCAATCGATGGTGGCCTTGAGCAACTGCTCCAGGCCGTCCTCACCCAGCAGGCGTCTGAAGCGGCCAATCTGGGTGGCGTCGCACGGCAGGCGCGGCTCGTAGTAATCCATGCCGCTGAAGAACTGCCAGACGACGTTCTCGGCCCACCGCTCGACGAGTTCTTCGTCGCTGAGGTTGAAGCTGTTCTTCAGGTACAGCAGGCTGGCCATCAGGCGCACCGGCAACCGCGGGCGGCCCGCCGGGCTGATGCCGCCGCCGAACTCACCGGCAAACGTGCCGGCCAGGTCCTCGCCGGCAATGCGCTTGGCCGGCTTGGCCTGGTGCGCCAACTTCGGCGCCACCGCCGCCTCGATCGCCGCCCAGGGCAGCCGCGTGGCCAGCACCACCAGCGGATGCTTCAGGTCGATCATCAAATCCAGGCGCGAGCGGAAGAAGTCGTCGGTGGTCATCAGCAGTCCTCAATCCCTCAGAAACCAAACCTCATTGGATTGATTCCCGAGAGAAATGACCGTCCGAAATCACCCGAAATTCGTTATGAAACAACAACTTGCGCATTACGCAGGACCGACTATTTAGACAGCATCGACTGGACGCTATCGGCGCTTATTATTAGACGTCGCCAGTAACAACATCCGGATATCGCCATCAATCAAGCCAGCCAGTCCTCCCGTCGAAACCCTATCAGGCGTACTGGCAGGGTCAAGCCGAACGTATTCCTGTCCAGCCGCCCGAATGAACCGCGGGCGCGCCTCATTCGGCTTGCCCTGATCAAGCCCGAGACAGGGAGGATTCGTGGGCAGTTTGCATGCAGCAGGTGCGGCTGCGCCAAGACGGATGCCGAGCATCGAAACGTCTGAAGTGGCTCTTATTGGTGAAGGAGGCGCTGAGGCAGCGGGTTCGGCTGGCGCTTGCTGTGTCGCCTCGGGACTCCTCTCGCAAGAAGTGAGGCTGATCCAACCAACCCCTAGAGCAACACTTGCGAGCCGCCTAACTGATGTGGTTGGTCCCACTTGTGTCCACGTTGGAGTCGACGAACATTCGCTAGGATTACTTGTAGACCAGTTAGCGAGATTGAAACGATACTGTCAACCGCTAGTGTATCGTAGGAGCTGCGCTTTGAAGGCAGAGCGGAGAAAACGGCGAACGACTGGCGTCGATTCCCCGCCATGAACTGGCTTTGACTGGGGTGCCGTGGAGACGCGGTGACCACGTGCGGAGTACAACTGGCGCTGTGGCACACACGATCAAGGACTCACACGAGACGCCATTACCACAATTGCCTCCTTCGTCGGTACTACCTTGATGACCATTGCTACGTCGCCTACTGCTTGTTTGGGGAGGGCCAACTTTACTGATGCTCTTTGGTCTTTGAGCGTGTAGTCGAGTTCGCCCTTCAGTTGCGGCACGAAAGGAGTCAACGCGACGACGGTGGGCGCAATGCCGGCGAGCACAGGACACTTAAGTAGAAGTTCTGGGCTGCTGAGAAGAAACTCCGTTGGACCAGGCTTGAGCTTTGCCTTGATGTCGATATTGTCCACGACGAAGTTCGCCCGCGCATCACCAGTGTCTGTCGCGAGTAGGATGTTTGACGCGATACCCACTCGAGACTCACGCAATGACGCAGTAAAAGTCTTGGACTGCGACCAGGGAAATTGGCATGTCAGGTGTCCCACAATGTCCAGCGGGACAAACTTGACGTCGACATCGGCCTTTGCCTCGCCTTGGACCTCCAGTGCGAACTGAACTCGGTCGAGGGCTGGCGACAGGTTGAAGTCGCGGAGGCAGACCTGAAGATTGTCAGTCGCGAACCGCGAATCCACATCAAGGTTGGCAAAGTTACCGGTGGCCGCGAGGCGATTGAGGGCCTCCTTCTTCGCTTCACACAGCAACTTCTCGCCAGCCTTCTCAACCGCACACGTAGCGTTCTCCGTCTCCCTCAGCCTGTCGCAGTCCGCCTTGCGCAAGTTGGCATCAGCGTCGTAGATGACATTTTGGGCCGCTTTGGCGGCCTCGCAGAATGGATCGTTCCCTCTGAGGGTGCATTGTCCGCCGACACAGCCGCCAAATGCGCAGACTCGAGGAGCCCGCAGCAGGCAAGCACTGCAGTCGCGAGTGTCCCGGTTGGCGTTGAAGCCGCACTGCCGGTCGGACTTGCACACACGGTCTGATGAGCAGTCAATTCCTAGTCCGTTCGGCAACTTGATTTTAGTGCTGGTGTGTTGATTGGGAACCGACACTGACGCCTTGACGCAGAGTTGCGCCTGCGACGTAACGCTGTTCATCGCTAAGGCGACAACATCTCTCTTGACGGCCACCCACGTTCCCTCAGGGGTGGGAACTTCGAACACTTGCTCGACAATTTCATTTACTCGGTCCTGGATACCGCCGAAGGTAGGTTTGACCTCAACGGCCTGTGCAGCAGCTTTGATGCTGACAGGCGATAGCTGTACCAACGAGGTAAGGTGATCCTTTGCGACGAGCCAAGCGATGCCGTCGACCTTGAACGGGATCACTATCGGCTTCGAGACCACCTGGATGGATGCCTTGCCGCCAGCGTCGCTGACGGAGAACGTATCGCTGGAATTAAACGACTTGTCTGAAAGCGCGGGTATTGTCACTCGCGTCACCGGGGAGCGTGTCAGCTCACCGGAGATGTTGTCCTTGAATCTATTCAGGACTGCGGCGATGGCAGTACCGACCAAAGTGACATCGACCTTGTCTGCCAACTCGATTTTCTCGACATGCACGGACGAGAGTGCTGGCAACAGCCGCAACTCAAGTTCTGGCCCAGATGCGCCTCCTTGTGCTATCGCCCCAGTAAGCCCCGCATAGGCAGTTATGGTTCCCTGAATGCGAGGTTTCAGCGCGCCTAGCGCGGCGACTGCTGTCTGGTTGTCCCCAGCGTCATCCTTGGAAAATTGCCGAGCGAAGTCAACTGACACACGCAGTAGTTGCTCGTCACCCCGTAGGCTGATCTTCACCACACCCTGCTTCTTGAGCTGTTCCGTAAGCAGCGCGGCCGTCGCATCCGACATTGCCACCCCAACTCCAAGGTTTGGAGTAGCAAGTTTTGCAAGTGCTTGCGCGGAGGAACTGATCGCTGCTTGCCGCTGTTCATCCACCGTGATCGGAGGAAACTTCGCGTTGACCAACTTGGTCAGCGAGTCTCCGCACCCTGCGAGCAACAAAAGAGTCACGAGTCCGAGAAGGCGAAGACCCATCATCAATCTCCCGAAAGATTTCATTATTGCGAGACTATCAAGAGTTCGCCGCCAAGCAAAGCGACGAAGGCTTCCGCGTTAGCGTCCGAACACCCCTATTACAGCGATCGGCGTTCTGTCTATGCTTTCAATAAAACGCCAATCAACGCACTTCTTTAGTGTCCTCGATCTTTCCAGCAGTGAAGATCCGATACCGCACTGATTACTCGACTGGTACCTGAATAAACGTTGTCGCGCGGCTGCTGTAGTCGAGGAAGAACCCCTCTCCGATAACCTTAAGGAACTGCTTGGTCGTCTTGGCTGCAGCAGATGTTGATACGCCATCCGGGCTAGGAGAAGCGGTCCTCCGCTCGCAGCCCATCAGAGTTGAGGAGACGAGTACACGTTACAAGACGTAGGCTAATGTGCCGTTGGGTGCAGTCCTTTGCGCTAGCGTACCGTTTAGTGTTCGGCGGTTGCAGTCGACCTCAACAAACTCTCCAACAATCACTTCAATCTTTAAATTCGACTCCGCGACAGCACTCGGGAGCAGAATCATTGCGGACTTGAATCCCGCAGGCGGAGATGGCATTGGCGGCGCAGTGAGTGTTTGGCCTTCAACACTTTGATAAAAATATAGCGCCCCCAGCATAATCATTGCCAGCAAAACCTTTCTGGCAACTTCACTGCGCTTTCTGCTAGAAATTAAAAAAATATTCAAGTTGAACTCGCAGACCAAGACCACGTCGATTCACCAGTGAGCTACCAACTGATTGGGGGTGTGGAAATGGGCGTGGCGCTCTTTTGCATCAGAGCAACCTTCACACTGCCTTTGCCATCAGCAGCGCGCATGTGAATGGATCCAATTCCAAGAACCCATATTTCTCTTTGCCCACTAAACTTGGTCTTCCCGCCAAGCGGGCCAGCAAACGCGAATACTCCAGTACCTACCTCGCATTCCCTAGACGGCTCGCAAGCAACAACGTATGTCGCGGTTGCGTACACATAGTCTTCGCACCAAGTCCAGTCAGACGAGGCTTCCTTTTTGACCCAAGTCGCATACGCGATCGAGCAAAATATCGTGAGGCCTAAAGCTGCGACCGCCAGCTTGGCATAGCCAAATAGTTGGCTTACAATCAAGTTCTTCACTGTTATCGGCATTATTAACAGACTGTTGAAAATCTTATTTCATAGCCGGGGGAATTTTGCGGGGCCGACGAAGTAGACCCTGTGACGAGTGTATCAAAAGGTACCCTTTTTGGGATCAGTTTATTTCGATTCGGCCATGGGCCTCATCAATCTTGGGGGCGCGACCGTACACCATCCATAGACCTCTTTCAACCCCTAGTCTTGTCCAACGAGGTATGAGCCTGGAGCCAGGCGCGAGATTCCACTGAGGAATGAGCCTGGAGGACGCCTGGGATCGGCGGTTTTGGGGGCTGGCAGGCAGCCCGCCGACGGGGTGGGTCGATCATCGAAGCGATGGTGATCGACATGAACGAAGCCCAAGTGCGCACGCTCGAGCAGGTGCGTTAGGTGTTGGCGGGTACGCAGGCGATGGAGTTCCAGGCGGCCGCCGGCGACGAGGATCGGTATGCCTGGATCGAGTCGGTGCTGCGGCGCTTCGAGTACCGCCGGCTGCCTCGCGCGGACCGCGGCCCTGTGCTGGCCTATCTGCAGCGCTTGAGCGGCTACAGCCGGGCGCAGATCACGCGGCTGGTCGCACGCTGGCACGCCGGCAAGGCGCTGGTCAAGAACTACGGCGCGCCCCGTTGCCCGTTTACCCGCCTGTACACGCCCGCCGACGTGGCGCTGCTGGTCGATGTGGACCGCGCCATGGGCACGCTGTCGGGTCCGGCCACGGCCTGCGTGTTGCGCCGCCAGCGCGACGTATTCGGTGATGAGCGATTCGTTCGCCTGGGTTCGATCTCCGTTGGCCACCTGTACAACCTGCGCCACAGCGCGGGCTACCGCAACCAGCGCGTGCTGCTGACCAAGACCCAGCCGAGCAAGAACACCCAGATCGGCGTGCGCAAGGCGCCGGCGCCCGAGGGCCGGCCGGGCTTCATCCGCATCGACAGCGTGCACCAGGGCGACCTGGACGGCGTCAAGGGGGTGTACCACATCAACGCGGTGGACTGCGTCACCCAGTGGCAGGTGGTGGCCAGCGTGCAGACGATCTCCGAGGCACACCTGCTCAGCGTGATCGAGGAAATGCTGGCGCAGTTTCCTACTCTGATCCTCGGCTTCCACGCCGACAACGGGAGCGAGTACGTCAACCACAAGGTGGCGCGGTTGCTCGAGAAGCTGCGCATCGAATTCACGCGCAGCCGCCCGCGCCACAGCAATGACAACGGCCTGGCCGAGACCAAGAACGGCGCCGTGGTGCGCAAGGAGTTCGGCTACGAGCACATCCACCGCCGCCATGCTGCCCGCTTCGACACCTACTGCCGCGAGTACCTCAACCCCTTCCTGAACTTCCACAGGCCCTGCCTGTTTGCCACCGAACTGGCCGACCCCAAGAAGCCCGGCCGCATCAAGCGCGTGTACCGCCCGCGCGATGCGATGACGCCGCTGGACAAGCTGGCCAGCCTGCCTGAGGCGGCGAGCTTTCTGCGGCCCGGCGTGACGCTGCTTGAGCTGCAGCAGCTCGCTCGGGCACTGACCGATGTGCAGGCCGCCGAGGAACTCAACGAGGCCCGCCTGGCGCTGTTCAGGCGGGCAGCCACCCGCACGGGCTGACGCGGCCAGACCCGCGCTGGCGATGCAGGGCTGTGGACATGTGGACGATGCGCTGGCGCGCACCGGCGCAACCCGTGGACAACGCTGCGCGTTGCCCACCGCCCGCGCCTTCGCCCACATACCCACAGCCCTCGACCACGGTTGGTGAATCCCAAAAACCGGGCCCCAATACACTGGCCAGACTTACAACGGATCGACTCACTTCGCGTCGTCGATCTCAGGGCGCTCCAGGCTCATACCTGCATTGGAAAAGACTGCGGGTGGTATCCACAAC
>Ga0163154_10008072_pt1 | contig 12371 bp, 11 predicted proteins | sample OliLakLV19MP9P1_FD_148649 | JGI IMG/M metagenome (GOLD analysis project Ga0163154, IMG submission 148649) | Freshwater microbial mat bacterial communities from Lake Vanda, McMurdo Dry Valleys, Antarctica - Oligotrophic Lake LV.19.MP9.P1 | ecosystem: Environmental > Aquatic > Freshwater > Lake >... | reverse complement strand
AGTTTTTTTTCATTGTTGGTTTGTGGGGGTTCACGCAAAGATGCTAAGGGGCAAAGATGCAAAGTTTTTTATTGGCATAATATTGATATAAAGTACAAGAGCCGATAGCTATCGGCTGCGACGCCAATGCAGTTTTTAGGTGAATTATTGTCGTGATAAAAAAAATTATTTAATTCCACGAATAAAAGCAGGATAATCCCGGCCGTGGTTGTTGATGATATTTTTTATTAGGTAAATATCATCATTAAAATTAAATGTGATATAGTAGGTTGTATTTCGGTTTTTTTTGTAGCTACAATACCAATCACCGTACCTCGAATTTTTTGTGCGCTTCTTTTTTAATGAGGGAATTGTTAAAATAAAATCATAAACATCGATAACATATTCAATGCAACTTTCCATAAAACCAAAATACTCTTCCTCAAAAAGAATGTCAATCAGCGTTTCCAATTTATCCATTACCAAAGGCGAAATGATTACTTTTTCCACGGCAGCGATTTTACATATTCTATAGTTCTTGCACGGGCTTTATCTACACTCACAGCGCCTTCGCATTCTATTTCAAACTTTGTTTTAGACACAACGCCTAATTCTTTAAGCATCGGCATAACCTCCTGATGTTTTTTTAAATTGATGGTAACATGGGTAATTTCTCCCTTTGTATTTTTTAGAGTTTTTATTCCTGCTATACGTGCCATGGTAAATGATTTAATAATCAAATCTACTGCTTTTTCCGAAAGCTAAAAAGTGTATCATAGGCTTTTGTTTACTGCAGCTTTTTATGGCCGGCGTTACGATGGCTCCTTTGTAAATTATATCATAAATATTGGCATTAAAGGTAAATAACGATATAGTGTAGAAGGGTGTATAGCTTAAGGCGAGACCAATGCAGTTGAAAGGTGAATTATTGTCGGGACAAAAAAATTATTTAATTCCACGGATAAAAGCAGGGTAGTCCCGGCCATGGTTGTTGATGATATTTTTGATGAGATAAATATCGTCATCGTAATCGAAAGTAATAAAGTAAGTTGTGTTACGGTTTGGTTTATAACTACAGTACCAAGTACCGTATTTATTGTTTTTAGTTTTCTTTTTTTTAAGGCTTGGGTATGGTATGAATGAAATGGATAATTTTATCCTTGTATTCAATGGCGCTTTCCAGGAAGCCAAAATATTCATTTTCAAAAAGAACATCAACAAGATGGAACAATTTTTCCGCCACAACCGGATAAATAATTATTTTTTCCATGGGAGGCTTTCAATGTGCTTAGTTAAGCGATTGTTTAATTCATCAAGTGTTATTCCCTCTTCACATTCTTTCTGAAACTTTGTTTTAGAGATAACGCCTAATTCTTTAAGCATCGGCATTAGCTCCTGATGTTTTTTTACATTGATGGTAACATGGGTAATTTCTCCCTTTGTATTTTTTTGAGTTTTTATTCCTGCTATACGTGCCATGGTAAATGATTTAATAGGATTAAGTCCTTAGTTCGCAAAGCCTTGTCAATATTAATTTAGACTCTATTTACTTTTTTGCCTTGATGCAAAAAAGTAACAAAAAAAATCAAGCCCGCCCGGCTGACGCCAGTCGGACGGGGCTGCGAATAAAAAGGGTGAAAATTTCAACAGCATCCTAAAATCAAGGAACTCGCCGCAAGTAGTAAGATACTTTGAAGTTTCTGCCCGGCTCAATCCGCCGCGGCGGATGATTTTTTAACGGATTCTGTTGAAATTTTCTAGCACTTTTTATTCGAGGCCGTAGCAGTATTCATTTGCGAAGTATATGCCTAATCCTTTTATTTATCAGTAGTTAAAATATCAATAGAAATAGTTACTTAATTTTTTTGTGATTAAAATTTTGCTCCCAACGAAATAAAGAAGGTTCTGCCATCACCAGGTAAAGCACCCGGTCCCGGATAGCCGCCTGCACGACGTGTAAAGTAGCGTTTGTCAAATAGGTTATTAAGTCCTGCTTTTAGGTTCAATTTTTTTGAGTGTTTATAGGTAACGGTTAAATCAGTTACCGAATAGGATGGAATTAAACCTGTTTGTCCATTAGCCGATGGTTTTACTGTATTGTTTGCATCGCTATAGGTTTTGTCAACATAGTTTATTTGAGCGGTTAAAGCAATCGTTTTGTAGCCCGCCGTAATACCGGTACGTAAAATATTGGTTGGTGCATTCTCTACTTTTTTACCCTTTGTTTGCGCATCTTTATGATCGCCACTATAAGTTGCATCTGTATAGCCGTATGATCCAAAAATGGAAAACTCTGTTTTAATACTTTTTGTAAATGCCTTTACCAGGTCTATTTCTGCATAACCCTCAAATCCTTTACTGGTGCTGTTTCCTACATTTGTAATTAACCGGTAGTTGGTGCCGGTTGGTGTAATAGTTCCCACCCGGTTATTGTATTGCAGGTAAAACCCGCTGATATCAAACTGAAGAAAATTACCCACTTTTCCTCTGTAGCCAAGGTCAATGTTATATCCCTTGGCATCTTTCAGATTCGGATCCACCACATCCGTTGTTGGTGGTGCCTGTAAATTGGCAAATTGAATAGGACGATATGCCTGGCTGTAATTGGCATAAATTTCTGTGCTTTTTGTAAGGTGGTACTCACTGCCTAATCCTGCCAAAACAAAACTGCGGCTCCGTTTTACTTCCTGTAATTTAATTGGATCACCACCATTCGGGGTAAAACCAATTCTGCCACCTGCTGAGCCTTCCAGCCATTCATATCGTACACCGGGGATTACTAAAAATTTGTCTGAAATTCTAAAAATATTTTCTACAAACGCAGCTGCATTGCGTGAAGTAAAGGCAATATCCCTGGAGTAATTTCCAATCAGGGTCATATCATAATCAGCACCAGTTGTTCCTTTTCCATCGGCTACTCTTGTTGTAGTACCCGTGTAAAGCCGGATACCGCCAGATAAACTATTCTTCATTTTACCCAAATAATAATCTGTTATGATGCGACTTTCCAATGCATAATTTCTGTACGTATCTGCATTTAAAACCCTGTTGTTGTAGTCTTTTGTAGCAGCATTGATGGTATCCTTTGTTGTGGTTGGGGCTATAAATCCTACGCTGTTCCTGTCGCCGATGGTAGCAAATATTTTGGTGTTCCAGCGTGTATGATCATTAATGTTGTAATTGGCGATTAAGGCGGGCATGGTCCAGGTAATATCTAACCAGTTGCGGTTGCGAAAACTTTTTTGTGCATCTGCATACACCAAACTATCAGGCAATCCACCCGGTTGCTGGCTTCTTACATGCTGGTGCATCAACTCTGCTGTAAGGGAAAATTTGGACGTTATTTTATAGGTAACCGTACCATACGCTGCATTGGTATAATAACGGCTGTTTTGCCGCCAGCCATTTCCATTGCGATGATCAAAAAATGAATAATAATTTACCTTTGCTGTATTACCGCCAATTGCATTGTAACTGTTTAGCAAGCCGTTGCTGCCAATAGTTTGTTGGGTTTCAATTTGAAAGGGCTTGTCTATTTCGCTCCCGTTTCGTAAAATATAATTAACCAATCCTCCAAACTGTGGGCCATATTGTAATGAGCCCTGCCCTCTTACAATTTCTATTCTTTGCACGGCCTGCAACTGCGGATTATAATACGCCTCCGGGTATCCAAATGGATCAGCGGAAATATCGTAACCATTTTGACGAACGTTAAATTCCCAGCTTCTGTTAGGGCTTAAACCTCTTGCTGCTATGCCAATTTGTACACCACTCGGGTCACTTTCCCATATATGAATGCCCGGCACTTTTGCCAACACCTGTCGCATAGTATTGGTTACTACATTTCCTTTTACATTATCTAAAACAATCAGTGCATTTTTTTTGCCGGCGTAAATATTGGTACCCACTATTTCGGGCATTTGCTGGTAATCGCTCCGGCTTCCCCTGCCCACAACTGTTATTTCGGGCATGTTTTTGCTGAATAGGCTGTCGGTAGGTTTGGGCTGCTCTTGTTGTGCCCAGGTAAAATTTATTAATAGCGTTGCAAGTGATACAGTTAGCAGTTGTTTTTTATTAAACATTTTCATTTTTTAAAATCCCTCTTTTCTTTAGTTATTATTGAGGTGCAAAAATGTAACTGTTCAATTAAAAATGTGCTAGCAATCGGGAAATGGACTTTGCAATGAGGAATTAGCCTAAAATGACAAGCTATTTAAGATTCAATAAAGACTTTTATGAGTTCGGGTGGTCTGGATTTTAAAGGATGATTCTAAATTGCAGGTGTAATTTCAATATTGAAATAGTTGTAAAACTATTTTATTCTTCCATTGCTGGTCTGGTAACCTGTACGCTGTAATCAAAAGGCACTTTCATTTGAAAGCCAATGTTCTCATCCAGGCTGCCGTCCAGTGTGTCAATACCATATTTGATTTTGCTGCTGTCATCGTAAACCAAGGTGCCAAATAATCTGTCCCAGATTGAGAAACTGTTGGCGAAGTTCATATCTGTCCATGGTCGTTTGTAATGGTGATGAAATTTGTGCATATCAGGTGATACAAAAACTAAACCGATTGTTCTGTCTAACCATTTGGGTAAGCTGATATTGGCATGATTAAAATAAGTAAACAATGCCTGGAAGCTACGGTGCATGAAATAAAAACCAACCGGCACACCCATAATAATAATGCCGACAATTGTAAAGCCTTCTCTCAATATCCATTCGCCCGGGTGATGGCGGGTTCCGGTACTAACGTCAACATGGGTATCACTATGGTGTACTACATGAAATCTCCAGAGGAATTTCACTTTGTGCATCAGGTAATGAGGTATATACTGGGCAAATAAGTCCATCACAAAGAGCATCAACAAAACCTGCAGCCAAAGCGGCATCACTATCCAATTCAGTACTCCAATTTGATGGTTTGTTGTCCAGGTAGCAACTGCAACTGTTGCAACACCCAGCATCAGGTTTAAAATAAGAGTGGTTAACAGAAAAATTAGGTTAACACCGGTATGCCTGATTTTTTTATATTCTTTATCAAAATAAAAAAGTGGAATAATATACTCCAGTAACCAAAAAAATGTTAATGGAGCAATTATGGTCAACACCCGTTGGCCGGTTGTAATATGATCCCAGAAAAAGATAAATTTTTCCATTTTTGCAATGCAGTATTAAGTAGTGGTATAAATTTAATTACTCAAAAATATATCAAAGAATATTAGAAAATAGACAAGTGTTTAAAATAGGTTGGTTAAAAAAGTTAAAAGGATAAACCGTTTTTTAAGAAATTATTTTTTAAGAAAATACTGTTTATAATATTTTGGCAAATAACGGGTTTCAAACTCGTTTTTACTTTTTTTCAAAATTTAATTGTTTAGGCTGAATTTACCTGTTTAGAACTTATGTTGCTTAAATAAAACACTGCCAGCAATGTAGATGCTGCAGTCACTAAAAATGTAACCTGAAACCCAAAATAATACCACAACAGTCCACCTACACTACTGGCAATTAATGCAGCGATACTTTGAAATCCTGCATAGGTGCCAATTGCAGAGGCAGTTTCACTTTTATCCACCACATTGCTGATCCATGCCTTTGCTATTCCTTCTGTAGCTGCTGCATAAATTCCATACATTGAAAAAAGTAACAGGTAAACCGGGATAGTGTGGTTAAATGAAAAACAGGTGTATACTACAGTAAAAAGTACCAGTCCGAAAAGGAATATTTTTTTCAAACCAAACCTGTCTGCCAGCATGCCAATGGGATAAGCTAGCAACGCATAAACAAGATTGTAAAATATATATACTCCAATAACAGCGGTGTCACTTAGCCCGTTTGCTTTCATTTGCAATAATAAAAACACATCGGTACTATTAAATAAGGCAAAGAATAATAAACTTGCCACAAGCTTTTTGTAAGTAGCAGAACTTGCAGTCCAATAGCGGGTAAAAATTGAAAAATTAAATGAGTTGTCAGTTTTGGCAATAGCTTTCTTACTTTTTTCTTTTATTAATAAACTGGCAATAATTGCCAGTAAACCTGGTACAAATGCAATAAAAAAAAGTGTGCGGTAATTGCCGGGATTGTAATATAAATAAACCAAAGCAACTGCAGGGCCAATTGCGGCGCCTAAGGTATCCAGGCTTCTGTGAAAACCAAATACACGTCCCTTGGTTGCAGGGGTGGCTTCATCACTCAGTAGGGCGTCTCTTGCTCCGGTGCGTATACCTTTGCCCATTCTATCAATGGTTCTTGCCAAAAAAATCCATGCGGGAAAAATAAAAATACCCATCATTGGTTTGCTTATAGCACTTAGCGAATAGCCTAATTGCACAAATGGAAGTCGTTTGCCCGCCTGGTCGCTGCGTTGTCCAAAATATATTTTGCTGAGGCCCGCAACCGCTTCTGCCAATCCTTCTAAAACACCAATCATTACTATTGAAAACCCAATCTGCTGTAAAAAAACAGGCATTACCGGGTATAACATTTCGCTGGCTATATCTGTAAATAAACTTACCAGGGAAAGTATCCAAATAGTTTTGGTTATAACCTTTTTTGTAGAATTAGATGGTGCCTGCAAAGCGATTGATTTTACTCAATGTAGCATTTTGTTGGTACATTGCAGTTAAAATAGCTTGGAGGTCTTATGACCTGACGGAAACATTTAATTATGCACAAAGAAAAAAAATCAACAGAAAAAAAATCATCACATACGTCCACAGTAAAAGGAAGATTGGATATTGCCCGGGGTGGGATGGGTTATGTTATTGTAGAGGGATTGGAAAAGGATATTGTAATAAAGCCCAATGATATTAACAGGGCTTTTCATGGTGATATTGTAAAAGTTCAGGTTAACAAAGACAGTGGCCGGGGAAGACGTACAGAGGGTAAGATTATAGATGTAGTTGAGCGGAAACAAAACACTTTTGTTGGCAACCTCCAATTAAAAAGAGATATCGCTTTTTTTATACCGGCAACTGATAAACCAGTTCCGGATTTTTATGTACCAATAGAAAAATTAAACGGGGCAATTGATGGGGATAGGGTAGTGGTAAAAATGGTAAAATGGGATAAAAGCGAAAAAAAACCAGAAGGTGAAGTAGTGAGTATATTACAAGCCACAGATCTTAACGATATGGCCATGAAAGAATTACTCATTGATAATGGTTTTCCACTTGTTTTTGATGAAGTCGTATTGCAGGAGGCTATCAAGTTATCTGAAGCTATTTCCCGGGAAGAATTAAGAAAACGAAAAGATTGCAGGGACATATTAACTTTTACAATTGATCCGGTGGATGCTAAAGATTTTGATGATGCCATTTCGATTCGTAACCTTGACAATGGCTATTATGAAATTGGTGTGCATATAGCAGATGTAAGTCATTTTGTACAACCCAACAGTATATTGGACAAGGCAGCTTATGAAAGAGCTACCAGTGTATATTTGCCAGACAGGGTAAATCCCATGCTGCCAGAGAGAATTAGCAATGAATTATGCTCTCTTCGTCCAAATGAAGATAAATATACGTTCTCTGTAATTTTTCAAATTACCAACAGGGGAGAAATCAAACACCATTGGATTGGCCGTACTGTAATACACAGCGACCATCGCTTTTCTTACGAAGATGTACAAACAATAATAGATGCTAAGGAAGGCATACATTCCAATGCCATATTGTTATTAAACGACCTTGCACAACAATTTCGTAAGCAACGGTTTGATAACGGGGCCATTAATTTTTCTTCGCAGGAAGTGCGTTTTACATTAGATGAAACCGGTAAACCTATCGGTATTGTAATAAAGGAAAGTAAAGAGTCGCATCAGCTGATAGAAGAGTTTATGCTGTTGGCCAACCGAACCATTGCCGAGTATGTTTCAAAAATAAAAATTGATAAAGAGCCACTGCCTTTTCCATATCGAATTCACGCTAATCCGGATGAAGAGAAACTAAAACCATTTGTTGCCTTTGCAAAAAAGTTTGGTTACACCTTTGACATGAAGGATGATGCTGCCGTGGCACAATCGTTTAATAATTTATTGAAAGAAGTAAACGGCAAGCCAGAGCAACATGTGCTGGAACAGCTCGGTATCAGAACCATGTCAAAAGCAATTTATACCTCAAAGAATATCGGCCACTATGGTTTAGGCTTTGAACACTATTGCCATTTTACCTCTCCCATCAGGCGTTATCCGGATGTGATGGTGCATCGTGTTTTGCAGGAATGCCTGGATAAAAATATCAAGGTTGATAAAAAGATGGAAGAAAAATGTAAGCATTGCAGCGATAGGGAACGGAAGGCAATGGAAACAGAAAGAGCAGGCAATAAATACAAGCAGGTTGAATTTATGCAAAATTACCTGGGTGAAGATTTTGATGGTATTATCAGTGGTGTGGCAAGCTTTGGTTTTTTCGTAGAAACGGTATCGCATAAATGCGAGGGAATGGTTACCATCAGGGATTTGAGCGATTATGATGAATTCCGGTTAGATGAAAGTGATTATGCATTAGTCGGTGTGCGTACCGGCAAAAAATTCAGAATGGGTGATGCGGTAAAAATACAGGTAGCAGCAGCTAATTTAGATAAACGCCAGTTAGATTACCATTGGTTGCCTTAAACTCTGAAATAACCTGGGGTTATTTATACGAATGGGTTACTATTGTTTATCACTGATAATCTTGTAAGTTTTAAATAGAAATAAAAGTTATAATACGAATGCACTCTTTTATAGAATTGTCAAAAATATTTGACGAAAAATTCAATACCCGCCATTTCCCCGAACACACGGCAACATTGTACGACCCTGCCCAATATATTTTACAACTAGGTGGAAAAAGGGTAAGACCAGTTTGTGTTTTGATGGGTAATGAGCTCTTTGATGAAATACATGAAGACGCTTATTTTGCTGCAGCAGGAATAGAATTGTTTCATAATTTCAGTTTGATACACGACGATATTATGGATAAAGCCCCTGTGCGTCGTGGTATGCCAACAGTACATGCAAAATATGGCGAGTCTACCGCACTATTGGCTGGTGATGTAATGTTTGTGATGGCATATGAGTACTTGAATAAAATGAAAGCCGGCCACCTGCAAAAAGTATTGCATCTTTTTAATAATACGGCTAAGGCGGTGTGCGAAGGTCAGCAGTTGGATATGGATTTTGAAAAACGGGAAACGGTGAGCATGGATGAATATTTGCACATGATTACCCTAAAGACATCGGTATTGTTGGCTGCCAGCCTTCAAATGGGCGCTATCCTCGGTGGCACAGGCGAAAGAAACCAGCAGCATATCTATGAGTTCGGTAAAAACCTGGGTATCGCCTTTCAGGTGCAGGATGATTACCTGGATGCATTTGGAAACCCTGAGAAATTTGGTAAGCAGGTAGGTGGAGATATCATCGCAAATAAAAAAACTTTCCTGATGATACACGCCCTGGAGGCAGCTGATGAAAATACAAAAAGCAATTTGCTCCAATTGATGATTGATAACCCTGCCGATAAGGTAGAAAAGGTATTAGCTATTTTTAAAAAATGCAATGTTGATAGCTGGGCTAAAGAGTTAAAAGAAAGATACCTGCAAACAGCACTACAACATTTGCAGGATATTGCTGTAACAGAAAAACGAAAGGCGTGCCTTACCGAATTGGCATCATTTCTTATTGAGAGAGATTCTTAGCGGATAAAAATTCATCATCTCAAAAAATTTATTATTTGAATTTTGAAGTTTGGTTTATTCCATTATCTTTGCAGTCCTTAAAAATCTATTAAAGGAGGTATATAATATGTTAATTATTGATTCAAAAGATTGCGAAAACATCGACAAAGCTTTAAAGAAGTACAAGAAAAAATTCGAAAAAAGCAAAACACTCTTGCAATTAAGAGAAAGGCAGTCTTTCATGAAGCCATCAATCAGGCGTCGTACACAGGTTTTAAAGGCCGTGTATAAGCAAGGAATGGCAAGCGGAAAATTAGATTTGTAAAATAATGTTTTACTAAATAACTTGAACTGGTAACCGGTGTTTAAAGCGGGTTACCAGTTTTTTATGCCTGGTCATTACGCATCCATCTGTAGCCCCTTTCTGGATTTCCTTACCTTTCAGAAAAGATATTCCAGACATACAATCATATCTTATCAAAACGACCTTCAGTCTTTCTTCAATTTCCTTCACGACGAATTTGGTGATATTCCTTTAAACCAGGTTACCGGTTCGTTTATAAGGAGTTGGTTGGCCGAATTAAAGAATAGCGGAATGGAATCAAAATCCATCAACCGGAAAATTTCCTGTTTAAAATCATTTTACAAATTCCAGTTAAAGCAGGGCCACATTACTACCAGCCCAATGACAACAATAATATCTCCAAAAATTAAAAAAAGGCTCCCGCAATATGTTGAAGAAAAGGACTTACAAACCTTGTTCAGTCTGGTAGAATTTCCTAATACCTGGGATGGACAAACCCAGCTATTGATTTTAAAATTGCTATACGCTACAGGTATGCGCCAGGCAGAATTGGTTAATCTAAAAGAATCTCAGATTGATGCAGGTAACTGTTTTATTAAAATATTGGGTAAAGGAAATAAAGAACGTATAGTTCCATTAAACAGCAGGTTAATGGATACAATTCTTTTGTACATGAAAAATAAGCGAATTAATTTCGACTCGTTTGATTCTTTAAATTTATTTATCAATTCAAAAGGAAAAAAGTTATACGCCAAAATGGTTTACAATATTGTAAACAAATACCTTTCTTTAGTTACAACCATTGATAAAAAAAGCCCTCATGTGCTACGTCATTCTTTTGCAACCCACCTGATGAATAATGGGGCGGAAATAAATGCTGTAAAAGAGCTGCTTGGCCATAGCAGCCTTGCTGCCACTCAGATATATACCCATAATACAATTGAGAAATTGAAAGATGTTTATAAAAAAGCGCACCCCAAAGCATAATAAGCTAAACAGTACAATAAAAAGCCGTTTTTATATGTTACATAAGAAATATTTATTTGGAATTCCAGCTCGTAATTCCTAACTTGAAACTTAAATTTTATTTAACACCGTAAAAAATAATTAGCCTATGATTTAGTATGTTTACCTGAAATTTTATCACAATTGTTCACAAACTTTAAAATTAGATTGCTATGAACGTAAACATTCAGACTGTGCATTTTGACGCAGATTCTAAATTGGTATCCTATGTAGAAAAAAAAGTATCAAAAATTTTCCAGTATCACGACCGAATAACGAAAGTGGATGTGTTTTTAAAATTAGATAATGTTGTACACAACATTAAAGACAAAGTAGCTGAAATTAAAGTACACATTCCCAAGTGTGACATCTTTGTGAAGCATTCTTCCAAGTCTTTTGAAGAAAGTTTTGACGTTGCTTTAGATTCAATAATTATGCAAATAAAACGAAAGAAAGAAAAACTTGCGGCTTAAAATAGTATCCCCCGAAAATCGGGGGATTTTTTTGTTTATGGCTTATTAACATTATTGAAATTAATGTTTAAAAAAATCTTTTTCAAAATTTTGGTAATAAACATTTTCACCTACCTTTGCCATCCGAAAAAAACTGAAAGGGCAAATGGTTCAGTTTTATCGCAATAAAAAAGTTCTTTAATAATTAGCCGAAGTAGCTCAGTTGGTAGAGCAACTGATTTGTAATCAGTAGGTCGCTGGTTCGACTCCAGTCTTCGGCTCTGTAGCAAAGTTGATAATTTTAGAAATTGAAAGGTTGAATTACTTTTCTTGTCAACTTGTTAACTTGCCAACAAAAAAATGGGCAGATGGCCGAGTGGTTAAAGGCGACAGACTGTAAATCTGTTCTCGTAAGAGTACGTAGGTTCGAAACCTACTCTGCCCACATTGTCAATTTGCTTTGGGCATAATGGGAATAGGGAAGTTCTTTTAAATGTTGGTTTTTTCAATTGTTTTATTAGCAATTAAAAATTTTAATTGTATTAGCGGAAGTAGCTCATTTGGTAGAGCGGTAGCCTTCCAAGCTTCAGGTGGCCGGTTCGAGCCCGGTCTTCCGCTCTTTTTTAGTCCTCTGCCTGCAACGTCGGATGTTTTAGTTTAAGATGTTGTAGTTCAGAGGTAGAGCATCCCGATGAAAATCAGGAAGTTGTCGGGTAGAATTCTTTAGTTATTTATGATTTTAATTGAAATGAGAGTGAAGTTACACTAACTCTGAAACAAGCTGTTGTAGCTCAGGGGTAGAGCATCCCGATGAAAATCGGGAAGGCCGTGAGTTAAAATCTAGTTCTTTAATAATTGAGATGAAAATGAGAGGGAAGTAACACTAACTCTGAAACAAGCTGTTGTAGCTCAGGGGTAGAGCATCCCGATGAAAATCGGGAAGGTCGTGGGTTAAATTCTAGTTCTTTAA
>Ga0163154_10008070_pt1 | contig 12374 bp, 11 predicted proteins | sample OliLakLV19MP9P1_FD_148649 | JGI IMG/M metagenome (GOLD analysis project Ga0163154, IMG submission 148649) | Freshwater microbial mat bacterial communities from Lake Vanda, McMurdo Dry Valleys, Antarctica - Oligotrophic Lake LV.19.MP9.P1 | ecosystem: Environmental > Aquatic > Freshwater > Lake >... | reverse complement strand
GCACATCGCCGCGCAGCCAGGCCAGGTCGTAGTGGCGCAGAGTGTCGAGGCCTGGCACCCAGCGCATCCAGCCGGACTGCGGTGCCTTCAGCCCATGGCGGACCTGCCGCGACCTCGGGCCCGGCGGCGTCGAGGCGGGCGGCGGCACGGGGTCAGCCACGGGCGCGCCGAATCACGCGTGCAGGTCGCGTTGCGCGACGGTGCGCAAGTGCCACACCGCGATGAACATCGCGGCGACCACCGGGCCGAGAACGAAGCCATTGATGCCGAAGACGGCCATACCGCCCAGCGTGGAGATCATCACCACGTAGTCGGGCATGCGGGTGTCCTTGCCGACAAGAATGGGGCGCAAAAGGTTGTCGATCAACCCGATCACCAGCACGCCCCAGGCGACCAACACCAGGCTTTGCCAAACGGCCCCGGTGACGAACAGATAGATCGCCACCGGCAGCCACACCAAGGCTGCGCCGATCGCCGGCAACAAGGACAGGAAGGCCATCAACACCGCCCACAGCAAGGCGCCGCTGACGCCCAGGAACCAGAAAGCCAGGCCACCCAGGGCGCCCTGAATCGCCGCCACCAGCAGGTTGCCTTTGACGGTGGCCCGGATCACGGTGGTGAACTGGGCAAACAGCGCGCGCTTGGCGCTGGCCTCCAGTGGCAGCGCATGCCGTGCGCCGCGCGCCAGCGCCTCGCCGTCGCGGATCAGGAAGAACGCCAGGTAAGTGGCGATGAACAGGTTGGCCACGAAGTCGAAAGTGTTCTGGCCGATGCGCAGCGCCTGCCCGGCGATGAACTGCCCTGCCTGCGACAACCCGGCCGACAGCCGGCGCTGGATCGCCGCGAAGTCGCCCAGGCCGAAGCGCTCGAGCAGCGACACCAGCCAGTCGGGCAGCGCGCCGAACACGCCGCCGAAGATTCGCTCGGGGTCCATCCCGCCCGATTGCAGTCGTTGGTAGACCTGCGCCGCCTCGCGCACCAATGCGGCAGTGATCAGCGCCAAAGGCAGCATCACCAGGATCACGATGATCAGCAGCGTGCAGAGTGCAGCCACGGTCTTCCGCCCGCGTGCCCAAAGCAACAGGCGGGAGTTCACCGGTGCGAAGACCATCGCGATGATCGCGCTCCACAGGATGGTGCCGTAAAAGGGCCACAGGATCCAGCCGAGCGCCAGCGTGACGCCGCACAGCAGAACCCAGAACGCGATGCCCTCGGGTGCTGCGCGTCGGTCGGGATCGTCGGCGTCGGGTGACACGTCGTTCGTCAAGCCCGACCGACAGGCGGTGCCGCTTTCGACACGGACCCCGGCTTCGAAAACAAGCGCCCGATGGCCTTGCGCAGCTCCTCCAGGACCAGTACCGATGACGCCACACCGACAGCCATCGCCCACTGGCCCGCGCTGAGGTCGGTGGTACCGAAAACGGTCTGCGCGGGCGGCCAGTGCACGGCCAGCGCCTGCATCCCGACCACTGCGGTCAGCGACAGCCACAGCATGCGGTTGCTGAAGAACCCCCGTGTGAAGGTCGAGCCGTGTTCGACGCGGGCATTGAATACATTGAAGAACTGGAACAGCACGAAGGTCGTGAAGGCAAGGGTCAAGGCGCTGTCACCCTGGCCGTCGTTCAGCGCGTAATAAAGGACGCCGAGTGTGCCGAGCATCATCACCAAACCAAAGCTTGCAACACGGCCCAGGCGTGACCAGGGCAGCACTGGCTCGCTGCGCCGACGCGGTGCGTCGTTCATGATGCCAGCGCGTTCCGCGTCGAGCGCCAGAGAAACGGCCGGTGGCCCGTCCATGATCATGGCCACCCAGAGAATCTGGATCGGGGTGAAGGGCTCCGGCAGACCGAAAAGCGGCGCGAAGAAGACGGTCAGGATCGCGCCGACGGTGGTCGACAACTGGAAGCGGATGAACTTCAGGATGTTGTCGTAGAGCACCCGGCCTTGCTTGACGGCCCCGACGATGGTGGCGAAGTTGTCGTCGGTGAGCACCATGGTCGCAGCCGATCGGGCCACCTCGGTGCCGCCCACGCCCATCGCGATGCCGATGTCGGCGGCCTTGAGCGCCGGTGCGTCGTTGACGCCGTCTCCAGTCATCGCCACTACTTGGCTCTTGGCCTGCAGGGCCTGGACGATCATCACCTTGTGCTTGGGCGTCACGCGGGCGAAGACGGCAGTGCCGTCGACGGCCGCACTGAGCGCGTGCGCATCCATGCGGTCGAGTTCGGCACCGGTCAAGGCGTTGCCTTGCAGCCCCAGCTGGCGCGCGATCGCCACCCCGGTGTCGCGATGGTCGCCGGTGATCATCTTGACCGCGATGCCCGCCGCCTGGCACTCAGCGATCGCCTGCCTGGCTTCGGGCCGGGGCGGGTCCATCAAGCCGATCAAGCCGACGAAGCTGAGCTCTTGTACCCAGGCCGCCGGGTCACTTTGGGCGCTGAACGCGGTTGCCGCGATGGTGCGTGACGCGATCAGCAGGCCGCGCAAGCCGCGCGCAGCCATCGCCTGGTATTCGGCGTCGATGGTGGCGGCTTGCGCCGCGTCGAGCGGCGCCTCGTCAGCGGCGGCTAGCCAGCGCGTGCAACGCGCCAGCAGCACGTCGGGCGCGCCCTTGACGAACATGTGGATGTGCTCGCCGTCACGGTGGAAGGTGGCCATGAACTTGTGCGCCGAGTCGAACGGGATTTCAGCGATGCGCGGACAGGCAGCCAGCGCCGCGTCGCGGTCGAATCCGCCCTTGGCCGCCAGCGCCAGCAAAGCGGCCTCGGTCGGGTCGCCGATCGCGCGTCCATCGTCGATTCGGCTGTCGTTGCAGGCGACCAGTGGCAACAGCAGCGGCTGCAGCAGCGTCGCCATCGGCGTACCCGGATCAGGCAACGCCGATTCAGCGCCTTGCGCACGGATCTCGCCGGCGCCGCCGTAGCCTTCACCCGACACATCGAAATTGCGGCCGCGAAAGTGAAAGGTGTGCGCCGTCATCTGGTTGAGCGTCAGGGTACCGGTCTTGTCCGAACAGATCACGGTGGTGCAGCCCAAAGTCTCGACGCTGGCCAGGCGCTTGACCACAGCGCGCTGTTGCGCCATCCGGCGCATGCCCAGGGCCAGCGTCACCGTCACCACCACCGGCAAGCCTTCCGGCACCGCCGCGATGGCCAGTGCGATGGACGCCAACACCGCCTGGGCGAGGTCGACGCCGCGCAACAGCTGCATCACGAACAGCAGGCCGACCAGGCCCACGGCCACCGCGCCCAGGCGTTTGCCCAACTGGTCGATCTGCAGCTGCAAGGGGCTGGGCAGTTGCGGCGTGGCCGCGAGTTGCTGCGACAGGCTGCCCATCTCGGTGTTCACGCCGGTGGCGGTGACGAGCATCTCGGCGCGCCCGCGTGTCACCTGGGTGTTCATGTAGGCCATGTTCAGACGGTCGCCGATGGGAACATCGGGAACATCGGGAACATCGGGAACATCAGTCCGATCGGGCGTTGGCAGACGGTCGACTTGCTTGTTGCTCGGCACCGATTCGCCGGTCAGCGTGGACTCGTCGATGTCCAGGTTCACCGCCAACACCAGGCGGCCATCTGCAGGCACGCGATCGCCAGCTTCGAGCAGCACCACGTCGCCGCGCACCAGCGTGTGGGCATCGACTTCGAGCTTTTGTCCATCGCGCCGCGCATGACTCTTTTGCGGCAGCATCTCGCTCAAGGCCGCCAGGCTGCGCTCGGCGCGGTACTCCTGGTAGAAGCCGACAATGGCATTGATCACGACCACGGCCAATATGACACCGGCGTCGCGGACATTGCCGATCAATGCAGCCAACACGGCGGCACCGATCAGGATCAGGATCAGCACGCTCTTGAACTGGCTCAGAAATAGCCACCAGGGCGAGCGTGGAGTCGGCCCTGCGAGTCGATTGGCCCCGCCCGATTGCAGACGGCTTGCCGCTTCGCCTGCGCTCAAGCCCGCATCCGGACTCACGGCCAGACGCCGTGCCACGTCAGCGATTTCCGTGTCGTGCCAAGGCGCCTCTGCGGCGGTGCCGGGGTCTCCGTCAGGCCGCATGGGACATGCAGCCCGGCATCGTCGCGCTCGCCAACCCGGGCTGGGCCGCGATCAAGAAGGCACACGGCAACATCAGCATCGCGAACGCGCTGGCCTGACCTGGCCCGAGGGCGTGAACGGTCGGTTCGGAACGCCAGCCCGCTGCGTGCGGGCGCAGCCTGGCTGTGCCGACACCGCTGTCCAGCGTGAACGGCACCACGCTGGCCGATCGAAAGCGGCGCAGCGAGTCCGTTCGACTCATGGCGCCCAATCCCGCGACCATCGTTCCGATGACGTCATGGGCGGGTCGAGCATCCACCGTCGACAGCACGGCCAGCGCGATGCGACGGTCGAGGCCGGTGGCTGCCACTGCAGCGGCAAGGAAGCAGGCGGCAACCACGCGTGTGACCGCGCTGTTCGAGACGCCCGACCACGCGATCGTCGACGCGCCCGCAGTACCGATGGCAAGCCGCTGGAGCTTGGTCGCAGCGGCCACGCAGCCCAGTGGGAGGGCGTTGAGCGCACCATCGCCATAGCGCTGGCCGCACAGCCCAGCGCGTCTGTGGTCCGAACAACGGAGGCCACGGCCACGGCCACGGCGCCGGCAACCCCGCTGCCGGCACATAGCCGGGAAGACGGCCTCGGCATCGAGTCGATGACGATCGATGCCTGTGCGGCGGAAGCAGACCCCGCTCGCTGAACACCAGCGCCGCGTTTCGAGGCCGGCGCAGCGGCTGACCCCAACGGTGGCGCATGCGTAATCATGGCTCACGATCCCATGAGGCCAGTCGTGCCGTCTGTGCGCTAGCGGACAGCGCACAGTCTGCCGCCACCGCCGGGCCATGAGCCATTTAGGGCTCGTGCAGCCGGACTGTATCTGCAGTGGCTCGCAGCACGGGTCGGCCGCTCGACAGCAGTCCGTGCGCCGTGGTGACCGAGCTGACGAGTACGGTCCCGAAGCCGAGTCCGATGGCGTGCCTGCCGTTGGCGGCGGGCGTTCGGCAGCGTACCGAACCCGCAGACGATGGAACACAAGCTTGCCGAGATTGCAGTCGTGTGGGCTGCGTCATTCCATTGGTGTTGACTTGCCTCAACTCGCCAGGCTTCGCCAAACGCTGCAATTCGAGCCGAGATGATGAAATCAAGTGGGAGGAATTTTCGTGAAGATTCTAGTTGCCGTCGATGGCAGTACTTACACCAAGCGAATGCTCGCCTACCTCGCAGCCCATGATGAATGGCTCGGACCTGCGCATCAGTACACAGTGGTTCACGGCTCGGTCATGGTTCCTGCACGCGCCAAGTCGTACTTCGACCGCGAGACTCTCAAATCCTATTCAGAAAGCGAGCTCGAAAAGGTCTTCAAGCCGATCCGCAATTTTTTCAGCCGGCACGGCCTGGCCGCCACGTTTGTCGGCAAGGCCGGTCCTGCTGCCGACGTCATTGCCGCCGTCGCAGAACAGGGCAAGTTCGATCTGCTGGTGATGGGCTCGCACGGCCATGGTGCGCTGGCCAATCTCGCGATGGGCTCCGTGGTCACCAAAGTGATGGCTTCATGCACAGTTCCGATTCTCGTCGTGCGCTGACGCCTTGCGGTCGACACCGCAACGCGACTCCTTTGGCGCACTGCCGCCGGTCGGCGCCGCCACGCGGGCAGCAACCGGCCCGGCCTCGATAGTCCTGACACGGAGGCAACGCGATGAAGATCCTGGTGCCGGTCGATGGCTCCGAGCCTGCACTCGAAGCGCTGCGCCATGTGCTCGGCCTATTGGGCGGCGGGTTGAAGGCCAGCCTGGTGCTCGCCACGGTGCAGGAGCCCGTCTATCTGTACGAGAGGTTGCTGCCAGCGGATGCAGAGGTGCTCGAACGGCTGACCGGCGCGGTGGGAACGCGGGCCCTGGCAGAGGCCGAAGCGCTGTGCAAGGCGGCCGGCGTTGCCTACGAACGTGAAATCGTTTCGGGCGACGCTGCGCAGGCGGTCCTCAATCTGGCGGCCGCCTGCGGCTGCGATGCGATCGTCATGGGTGCACGCGGCCTGGGCGCCCTGAAGGGTGCCCTGCTCGGATCGGTGTCGCAGCGTGTGCTGCAGGAGGCGCAGGTACCTGTCACGGTGGTAAAGCAACGGCCGAGCGCAGCGCTCGCCGCAGCCTCGGCCACATGACCCGATCTACCAACCTGGCGTGCAACTGCCGCCGCCCGCCATTCAACCGGAGAACCGCATGAGCAAGATGAAAGCCGCTGTATTTGTCGAACCCGGCCGTATCGAGATCGACGACAAACCGATCCCGTCGGTCGGCCCGCTCGACGCCCTGATGCGCGTGACGACCACAACGATCTGCGGCACCGACGTGCACATCCTCAAGGGCGAGTACCCGGTGGCCAAAGGCCTGACCATCGGCCACGAGCCGGTGGGCGTGATCGAGAAGCTCGGCTCGTCGGTGACCGGCTACCAGGAAGGTCAGCGCGTCATCGCGGGCGCCATCACCCCCAGCGGCTGGAGCAACGCCTGCCTGTGCGGCCAGGGCTCGCAGGACGGCGCCGGCACACCGCACGGATTCAAGGCCATGGGCGGCTGGAAGTTCGGCAACACCATCGACGGTTGCCAGGCCGAATACGTGTTGGTGCCCGACGCGATGGCCAACCTGGCGCCGGTGCCCGACGGCTTGAGCGACGAGCAGGTGCTGATGTGCCCGGACATCATGTCCACCGGCTTCAGCGGCGCCGAGAGCGCCGGCATCCGCATCGGTGACGTGGTGGCCGTGTTCGCGCAGGGCCCGATCGGCCTCTGCGCCACGGCAGGCGCCAAGCTCAGCGGCGCCAGCGTCGTCATCGGCGTCGACAAGTTGCCCAACCGTCTGGCGATGTCGGGCCGGATGGGCGCCGACCACATGGTCGACAGCAGCAAGGTCGACCCGGTCGAAGAGATTCTTCGTCTGACCGGTGGGCGTGGCGTCGATGTCGCCATCGAGGCCCTCGGCACCCAGGCCACCTTCGAGGCAGCGCTTCGCGTGCTGCGCCCTGGTGGCACCTTGTCGAGCCTGGGCGTGTACTCCACCGATTTGAAGATTCCGCTCGGCGCCTTTGCCGCCGGTCTGGGCGACCACCGCATCATCACCACGTTGTGCCCCGGTGGCAAGGAGCGCATGCGCCGGTTGATGTCGGTCATCGAGGGCGGGCGCGTCGACCTCGGCGCGATGGTGACGCACCGCTTCAAGCTCGACGACATCGAGGCGGCCTACGACCTGTTCAGCCACCAGCGCGATGGCGTTCTCAAGGTCGCATTGACGCCTCGACCAGCGCCCTGACCGGTGTCGTGGCAGGCGTCATGTTCAAAGTCGAGGATCTCGATATCAGGCCGGCCCGCTGACTGCTGCCGTGGGCTGCGAAGGCCACCCTCAGCGAACGGCTCATCGGCAATTGCGCGGTACGTATTCACGGGGTAGCGAAGCAGCCAGAAGCCAAGGGCGCCTGGCGGTGAGGTTGCGGGCGGTGCTGAGTTGAAGGCTGCTTGCTGGGTAGGGGCTGGGCAGGGTTTGAATCGCTGAACACCCGGGAGGTTTTTCGCCACCGTCCGGCCGCTGACGCGCAAGCCCAAACCAGTCGATAAATGCGCACCGCCGACCGACGCGGTGCCGACTGGGCATTCGTTCGGTACATCGGCATCCGACCCCGCGCTTTTGACTCTGGCTCAATGCCACGAGGTCATCGCGGGGCTGTCCATGCAGGTCGGAGTGCTGCGCCAACAGCAGGTCCAGCGAGACGAACTGCTGGCCGTGCTGCAAGAGCGGCTGAAGCTCGACTCCAGGAATTCGTCCAAGCCGCCGTCCTCCGATGGACCGGGCAGCAGCGGCAACCGGGAACAGCGCCGAGCCAGTGAGCGCAAGCGCGGGGCGCAGAAGAGCCACAAGGGCAGTTGCCGGCCCCTGCTGGACGCATCGCAAGTCGACAACGTCTTCGAACCTAATTTCCTCAGTCGACCGATCGGAAAGTGCTGAAAACGTAGCCTTGGCGCTGGTTTAGGAACGATTCTTGGAGGTGCCCGGTGGGTGAACAGAAATTCGCGCTCAAACCGCTTGCTGAGGCTGCTGAACAGGCCCTGGTTGCGGCCGTTGGATCCGGGGACTCAGAGGACATGCGGGTGATCACGCCGGGGGGCGTGTTCCACGTTCGCTGGGACGACCGAGGCGGCGCGACGGCGATGAGGCAACTGCCCTTCTTTGCCGAATACTTGAATGCCACCGGTCTGTTCGCGGACCGGGTTCGGGGCTGCCCGTTGAGTTACGTCAGTCCCCAAAGCACCCAGAGTGGTTGACGTCCCGGGTACGTGGATGCTGGCGATCCTGGACGGTCACAACCGCTACGCGCACGTCGGCATGCTGCGCGGGGACGGCGTGGGACTTGACATCCTCGGAATGAAGAAGATCATTGGTGACGACAGCCTGCGTCGCGCTGAGCGCCATTGCGCCTGCGCCGGACAAGCGGCACACGGCGCAGGAGAATGCCGCGCAAGAGGCACAAGTCGAGCACGCCACGCGGTGGATGCAGTCGCTACTCATGCACCGTGTTGCCGAGGCGCTGAAGACCGCATGGGTGCTCGATTGCGACACCACGATGAAACCGTTGTATGGCCACCAGGCCGGCGCCGAGCTTGGCTACCACCCGCACAAACCGGGTCGACCGAGTCACGCCATACACACTTGCTGGATCAGCAACCTGCGCTTGGGTAGCCGACGCGCAACTCGAACCCGGCAAGAGACACGCGCCGTCGCACAGCCGACCCGGGTTGATGGCTTTGCTGGAGGGTCTGCTGCCGGACTCGCGGCCGCAATTCGTTCGGAGCGATATAGCCTTCGGCAACGATGGGGAGATGGCTGTGCTGGAAGCTTTGAAGCAGTCTTACCTGGTCAAGCTGCGGCAGAGCCCTGGGGTCATGAAGCTGTCGAGTCGGCAATGGAATCTTGATGGGTGGACTGACGTAGGGCAAGGCTGGACGGGGCGCGAAGACACGCTGCGCTTGATGGGTTGGAGCAAGGAGAGACGCGTTGTCGTGATACGCCGAGCGCGCAGGATCGACATCGAGGATGCAGGCAAAACGAAGGTCAAAAGGCGAGGCCGAAAGAGCAACCCTCACAAGCAAGCCGAACTGGCCTTGATCGACCAGAACGAGGCGACCAAGAATTGGGAATACGCCGCCCTCGTGTGCGACATGCCGTACACCGGCCGGTGCAAACGTCGAGAATTTCGGCCTGTCGGGGTCGGGCGCGATCGACGCCACCACGGGCAATGCGCTCGACAACGTGCGGACCTCCGTCCCGGGCAAGAACAAGCTGATCGGTGGAGCCGGTCTTGACACCGCGCGCTTCGGCCGCGCCAACGCCGCGGTCACGGTCGACCTCACGTTGACCGCGTCACAGGCGACCGGTGGCTCGGGTTCGGACACGTAGACGTCGATCGAGAACCTGACGGGATCGAACTGCAACGATCGTCTTACCGGGAACGGTGGTGGCAATGTGCTCGATGGTGGACTGGGCGCCGACACCCTGACCGGCGGAAATGGCTCGGACACCTACGTCGACGACAACCCCGGGCGATCGCGTGGTCGAGACCAACGTCGACGCATCCACCGCTGGCACGGACACGGTCAGCATCTTCCTGTCGAGCTACATGCTTGGAAGCAATATCGAGTGCGACTGAATCGACGCTACGGGCGCGTCCAACCTCACCGGCAACGGACTGGACAACCTGTTGCAGACCTGCGCCGGCAACAACGCCGTCGACGGCCTGGGCGGTACCGACACGATCAGCTCCGGATCGGCTTGGTCAGCGGTCCCGGTCGACCTGTCGATGACCGCTGCCCAGGTGACCGGCGGCTCGGGCACCGACACGATCCGCAATGTCGAAGGATTGACTGGCACCGCCTTCAACGACAGGCTGATCGGCAATGGATCTGCCAATCTGATGGTCGGCAACACCGGCAAAGACACGGTCTCCGGCGGCGCAAGGCCTGACACTTTCGTGCTCAACAGTCTGAGCGGCAGCGACATCATCTCGGAGTTCGCGTCGGGCAGCGACAAGGTCAAGGTATCACAGGGCGGGATCAGGGTCGGGGATGGCGACAGCATCATCGGGGGTGCGGTGACGAAAGCCGGACCCGGTGGCTTTGCGGCGACAGCGGAGTTGGTGGTGATCAGCGCCAACATCAGCAGCAGCATCACGGCGTCGAGTGCGGCGGCGAAAATCGGCAGCGTGAGCGCAAGCTGCTCAGTCGCGCATGCCTCGCTGTGCGTGGTCGACAACGTCGTCGATTCCGCCGTCTACCTGTTCAAGGCACTTGATGGTGATGCCGCCGTCGAGGCCAGCGAACTCACTTTGCTTTCGACGATGACCTTGTCTGGCACGCTGACCACGGCCGACTTCATTTTCGGGGCTTGAGGCTGTGGTTCGATCATCGCCGGTGACGGAATGTTCGAGGGGTGAACGCGGGCAGCCTGTTCGGTCGATTGATCAACGAGAGGGCCGCCGCAGTCGTTGGCGTCTGCCCGCACTACGCGCCGGGACGGACGAGGCCGGCGCAGTCGCTGCCGAGTTGGATTCGGCGGAATACTGTAATCCGAACTCGGGCCGTCGCAACCAAGCGCAAGTCTTCAGGCGGGTTCGATGTGGGGTGGAGAGAAATTCGGACCATTTCTCATAGGTGAAATGGCGGAAAGGGAGGGATTCGAACCCTCGGTACTACGTAGTAGTACACCGGATTTCGAGTCCGGCGCATTCGACCACTCTGCCACCTTTCCTGGGTGCTGCGCCGCGTAGGGTCTCGCCTTCGCGCAGCCTGAAATTCTAGCCCATCAGGCGCGCAGCACCTCCAGGCCGCCGATGTAAGGCCGAAGCGCGGCCGGCACGCTGATCGAACCGTCGGCCTGCTGGTGGTTTTCCAGCACTGCCACCAGCGCGCGGCCCACGGCCAGGCCGGAACCGTTCAGCGTGTGCACCAGTTCAGTCTTGCCCTGTTCGTTGCGATAGCGTGCCTGCATGCGGCGCGCCTGGAAAGCCTCGCAGTTGCTGCAGGAGCTGATCTCGCGATAGGTGTTCTGCGCCGGCAGCCAGACCTCCAGGTCGTAGGTCTTGGTGGAGCCGAAGCCGAGGTCGCCGCCGCACAGGGCCACTACGCGGTACGGAAGCTCCAGCTTGCGCAGCATGGCCTCGGCGTGGCCGACCATCAACTCCAGTGTGTCGTAGCTGTCTTCGGGGCGCACCACCTGCACCATTTCGACCTTGTCGAACTGGTGCTGGCGGATCATGCCGCGCGTGTCGCGGCCGGCGCTGCCGGCCTCGCTGCGGAAGCACGGGCTATGCGCCGTCAGCTTCACGGGCAGCGTGGCGGCTTCGAGGATCTGCTCGCGCACGCTGTTGGTCAGCGAGATCTCGCTGGTCGAGATCAGGTACTGCTCGGCCTGCAGCTCGCTGCCACCCCTGAGCACCCAGAACATGTCCTCCTTGAACTTCGGCAGCTGCCCCGTGCCTTCCAGAATCTCGCGGTTGACGATGTAGGGCGTGTAGCACTCGGTGTAGCCATGCTCCAGCGTCTGCACGTCCAGCATGAACTGGGCGAGCGCGCGGTGCAGCCGCGCCACCGGTCCGCGCAGGAACGTGAAACGCGCGCCGCTGAGCCGGGCGCCGGTGTCGAAGTCCAGCCCGAGCGGCTCACCGAGGTCGACATGGTCCCTGGGCGTGAAATGGAAGGCGCGAGGAACGCCCCAGCGGCGCACCTCGACGTTGTCGGTTTCGTCAGCGCCCGCGGGCACGCTGTCGTGCGGCAGGTTGGGCAAGGCCATCAGCAGACCCTGGAGTTCGGCCTGCAGCGCTTCCAGGCGTTCGGCGCCGGCCTTCAGCTGCTCACCGACGCCGGTCACCTCGGCCAGCACTTTGCTGGCGTCGCCGCCCTCGCCCTTCAGCTGGCCGATCTGCTTGCTGAGCGCGTTGCGCCGGGCCTGCAGTTCCTCGGTGGCGGTCTGCAATTCTTTGCGTTCGGCTTCCAGCGCGCTGTAACGCGCCACATCGAGGAAGGGCTGCGGCTGCTTGCGCAGTTCGAGCCGGTGGATCACCGCGGCCAAGTCACGGCGCAGCAGGTTGATGTCGAGCATGAAAGTCCCCGGAGCAATTGAGTGATGGGGCGGCGCCGGCGGGCGCCAGATCGAAGCGAACAGCAGCGGCGTTCAGGATCGCTGCGCGGCGCTCTCGCTCATGCTGCGGTCGCTCAGCCCGCGCGGCAAAGGGAAGTGCACCGCCTCCTGCACGCCGTGCAACTTGCGGATGCTCAGCGCACCCAGCTCGCGCAGCGATCC
>Ga0163154_10008069_pt1 | contig 12375 bp, 8 predicted proteins | sample OliLakLV19MP9P1_FD_148649 | JGI IMG/M metagenome (GOLD analysis project Ga0163154, IMG submission 148649) | Freshwater microbial mat bacterial communities from Lake Vanda, McMurdo Dry Valleys, Antarctica - Oligotrophic Lake LV.19.MP9.P1 | ecosystem: Environmental > Aquatic > Freshwater > Lake >... | reverse complement strand
ACCGAGCTTTACAGCAAGCACTCCTGCTACTGTTTTAGAAGATGCAGGCGCGCAAAGTGTAACAGGTTTTGTTACAGCGAGTTCGGCTGGTGCGACAAACGAAAGTGCGCAAGTGCTTAGTTATGAAATAGGTACGATAGGAAATACTGCTTTATTCAGTGTTGCGCCTACAGTATCTGCTACAGGTATCCTTGCCTACACACCTGCACCTAACGCCAACGGAACTTCAACATTCCAAGTGCGCATCAAAGATAATGGTGGGGTAGCCAATGGCGGAGTAGATGTTTCTGCTTATCAAACCTTCACTATCACAGTAACGGCAGTAAATGATATGCCGAGCTTTACAGCAAGCAATCCTCCTACTTCTTTGGAAGACGCAGGTTTACAAACTGTAACGGGTTGGGTAACAGCAAGTTCTGCTGGACCTGCTGACGAAAGCGCGCAAACTTTGACTTATGATATCGGTACGATAGGTACACCTGCTTTGTTCAGTGTAGTTCCTTCCGTATCAGCTGCAGGCATACTTACCTATACAGCCGCAGCAAATGCTTTTGGTACATCGACTGTTCAAGTGCGTGTGAGAGATAATGGAGGTGTTGCAAATGCGGGCATAGATGTTTCTGCTTATCAAACCTTTACCATTACTGTTACAAATGTAAATGACATACCGAGCTTTACAGCAAGCACTCCTGCTACTGTTTTAGAAGATGCAGGCGCGCAAAGTGTAACAGGTTTTGTTACAGCGAGTTCGGCTGGTGCGACAAACGAAAGTGCGCAAGTGCTTAGTTATGAAATAGGTACGATAGGAAATACTGCTTTATTCAGTGTTGCGCCTACAGTATCTGCTACAGGTATCCTTGCCTACACACCTGCACCTAACGCCAACGGAACTTCAACATTCCAAGTGCGCATCAAAGATAATGGTGGAGTTACAAATGCTGGTGTTGATGTTTCTGCTTATCAAACCTTTACTATCACAGTAACGGCAGTAAATGATGAACCAACATTAGCCGCTATAACAGATGTAGAACAGTTGGCAGGCACTGAAAAGGTAATAACCTTGACAGGCATAGCCGCAGGCGGTGGCGCAGATGAAACAAGTCAAACCTTTACTGTTACAGCTTCAGTATTGAGTGGTGATGCAAGCATATTTGATGGCGCATTTGTTACTACAAGCGTTACAAGCGGCACAGCCAAACTGACATTCAAAACTGTAAAAGCAGGTGAGGCTACTGTAAGGGTTATTATAAGAGACAATGGACTTACTGCTAATGGTGGTGATGACAGCGTTGAGCGTATCTTCAAAGTAAAAGCAACTAATCAAGAAGTAGTTTTTATACCAAGTATATTCTCTCCGAATGGCGATGGTGACAATGACACTTTCCGTGTAAAAGCCCCTATTTCTGCTATTCAAAGCATCAAACTACAAGTTTTTGATGACAAAGGCAACGAAGTATTTAGTACTGACCAAATAGATGTATCCATAACCATAGGTTGGGATGGTAAACATAACAACATTGCACAGCCACAAGGTGTGTATGGTTGGAAACTTTCAGGTAAGTATAAAGACGGACGCGACATCAAAGCTACTGATGGTAAAAATAACAATATCAACAAGGGTATTATTAACCTTATTCGTGGAACAAAATAATGAACGTTTCTTTTGGCTTTTCCTCAGCTTATATGGGCTGAGGAAAACACCAAAGGGCTAAACTCCTAAAAAAATGAAGAAATTTATATATTTATTCACTTCCGCGTTTTGCTTAACTGCTATCTTCAGTACAGCACATGCACAAGGGCAAGGTACAAACTTTTCGATGTACCAATATGCGCCTACACTAAACAATGCCGCCATGTTGGGTAGCTCTGATGAATTGATAGTAAAATACGGCTATCGTAATCAACAACTGCCTAATGGACAAGCATTTAACACAAACATGCTTACTGTAGGTTGCCCTATTTATTTTGGTGCAAATAAACATTCACGCCTTACTTTGGGTGGTTCTGTTATGTTGGATAACCAAACTAAATTTTTCAAAACCACAGGTGTTATTCTCAACGCAAGTTATACAGTGCGTTTGAATGAACGTAACTATTTAGGCGCAGGCTTCCAAACAGGTTTTGCACAACGTGGTGTAAAATTGAATGGCACAACCGAAAACCAATACAATCCCTTGACAGGTAATTTTGATGCCTCACAAGGATTGAACGAACAAATAGACGGACAAACCAAAGGCTTTGGTTCTCTTGATGCTGGTTTGTATTGGACTATGCGCGATGCTATGGGTGATGATAAAATTTTTGCGGGTATCAGTGCGCATGGTTTTAATAGTCCCAATGTTTCACTTGTAGGTGACGCAAAAGATAAATTGGCTACCCGCATAGTTACTATAGCAGGTATCACAGTGTATCATAAGAACCACATATCCATTATTCCAAACCTGCGTTTGATGAACCAAGCAGGCAATACAAACTTAAACATTGGTACATGGGTGCGCTATGGTATAGGTAGTATTCACCCTGAAACCAAACGCAAACACGGCAATATTGGTGTGGGTTTGTGGTACAACATAGATGGTGCATTGGTAACTTCTTTGGAGCTGAACCAACCTAAATATTTTGTTTCGGTTGCTTACAATGCTTCTCTCAACAATGACATCAGCACCATACAAGGCGCAGGTATTGTAGAGTTCTGTGTTGGTTTCAAAATACGTAAAAAAGACAAAGTAATTATACAAGAAACAGGGACTGAACCACAACCCTAAAAATTAGTATAAAAAAGCCCCACAAAACAACGGGGTGCCCCTCTGCAAATTGGAGAGGGGCAGAGGCGAAGTACTAAGAAAAGATTTTAAAATGCACCCGTTTTGTGGGGCTTTTTTTATGTTTGTTGTTGAATAAAATCACCTACTGAAATAAAACGCGCGCCTTTTTTTTGCAACTTTACAATCAATTTTTCTAATCGTTGAAGCAATTTTTCTCCTGATTTTCGTTTGATATAAGCAGGAATTTTTATGTGGCTAATATCCGTAAATTCCCAAGGGTGAAAATATAAATGTAAATATTTACGTTTATTTATAACTTGCCTACAAAAATAATAATAAACAAAAAAAGGTATATTTTTAAAGCTCAACCAAAACAAAGGGAAGCGTGTAAAAGGTGCAACTGAAAAAGGCATTTCCCATAAACCGCATTTTTTATCTTTGTATAGTGTAGTCGGGTAGGCAAGATTGTTGTAACGCCCAGGTAGGTAAGTAGGATTGATAGAAGAATCATACAAATAACCTGCCTCTTTCACTACTGAAAGGTCGGTTTTTTTTAGTCGTGGCATTCTAAAACCACGTACTTCCTTGCCTGTTATCTCCTCTAATTTGAGTTTGGAGGCAAGGATATGAGCATCATCATAAACACTATGGTAATATAAATGAGAGGCAACTTCGTGTTTTTCGGCTATTTTTTTTACAATTTCAGATTTTTGTTCTGCATAATATGCTGTTGTAAAAAAAGTAGCCTGCACCTTGTGTTTTTCTAACAATGCCAATAAAGGCATTAGCCCTTTTGTGGCAATGTCAATTTGTGCTTCTTTGCTGATGGTTTGTTGATACTCTTCAGGCAAGTCAAACTCTTCAAGGTCAAAAGTAAGTAAAATATCAGGGATTGTTTCCAAAGCAAAGTTTAATATAAGTGATTAATTCTTTTTTAATTGTTTTGAATTTAAAATTACTCATGACAATATTTGGCTTTGGTTCTACAGTTAAAAACGTGTAGGTAAGTTTTTGTTTGAGTACTTTTTTTATAAATTCGAATTCAAAAATAAAACTATTTGTTTTTGTTTCTAAGAGCATATCACGTGCCTTATTGCTCAATCCTTTTAAACCTGCCTGTGTATCACCTATTTTAAAATTGGTTAATAAATAGTTGGCAAATCTTACTCCAGCAGAAATAATTTTCCGTTTAAATGGCAGGGCTTTCATGTAATTTTTACCGCGTGTACCCAATACTAAATCGCATCTTTGTGTAGTCAATAAGTCATATATTGCGCGTAAAGGTTGCACACCAAAAGGAAAATCCCAATCATTGTAAATATAATAAATGGCTTGCACTTGTTTGATGCCATGTCGAATAGCGTGTCCTTTGCCCTTATTTTCTTTGTAACCGTGCAGCAAAACGCGCGGTTCAGCACATTTAATTTTTGCTAATGATGCACTTAAATCAGTAGGCGAACCATCATCAACGATAACAATTTTGTAATCAATACCTTCAAAAAGGCTTGACAAAAGTCTAAAGGACGCTAAAAGTTCATCTTCCCAACCCACATGTGGATTGTATAGAGGCAAGACAATGCTTAGGCTATCAAAAATTTTCATAAAATACAATATTTTCACATTACTTTAAACCTTCTAAGAAGCGTGTGGTCTAAGGTTTGTGTCTTATTTAATAACTATATGAATACGACACGGGTTTGCAACAACTTGAAAAAGATGTTGCAAGTTATAGCTGTGCTTATTCAAGATACTACAATGAAGTAATTTCGCAAATATAGGCTGTTTTGTTAATTTATATACAATTAAGTAGTATTACTTGCAAAAAAACATGGTACTCTGACAAATTTTGTGTTGAACCACATAGAAACATAGCGAACATAGCCCGAAACACTGTGTGCCATATCTTTCTATGTGGTTTATACCTTGCTCCGCTAAAATTGTCGGAGCACCAAAAATATTATTGTCTATTTTAGGTTTTGGGTTATTGATAAGCATTATAGCCTTTGTATTGCTTCTTTTACCCAAAGAATTTATCAAAACAAATATATGTTTTATAACGCCCTTGCCTCCCATCGCGGTAGCCGTGTATGTTTACGTATCAAGAACTGTGACTATGGATTTTCAAAATATACAAAGTATTTTCTTTGAGATATTCTAGATGAGTTTGTTTGTATTTGTGGTGTATTTTGTACTATCTGTCATTTTATGGGCGTTTTTAAAGTCTGTGTAAGACAAAAAGTCAGTTTAATAGTTTGTTTTTAGATAAAAAAAGGTCATTTTGACATAGAAAAAAGTGCTTTTTTGGGTTGGCACAGCAGTTGTTATACTTGACACAAAATCATTACAAAAACCCCAAGTACAAAAACTATGTATTATTCAAAATGTCAACCCAAAACGGCGGGATTTTCCATGCCTGCCCTCTTTGAGCGTTTCTTTCCTGAAGAAAGCTTGAACAAGTATTTTAGTGGTACAATGCCTGCAACCAACATTTCCGAAACTGAAACAAGTTTTGTGTTGGAAATAGCCGCACCAAGTTTGAAAAAAGAGGACTTTCAAATCCAAATAGAGCAAACGCTTTTGACAGTGAAAGTAGCAAAAAATGCACCTGTTGAAGGCAAAACTGTTGCTCAAGGTGTACATTACAAACGTCAAGAATTTGACTACACTAACTTCAAACGCTCGTTTCGTCTTGGTAAGAACATTGACACAGACCGCATAGAAGCCAGTTATGAAGATGGCATCTTGCGCATCGAACTTTCTAAGAAAGAAAATGCTCAAGAAAAAGCTACGCGCACCATCAACATAGCGTAAGCGTCAGCAGGTTTTTGCAAGAAGAAAACACTAAGCTAAACTTAGTGTTTTCTTTTTTCTATGTTGTTGTGTTATTTGATATAGGCAATGCTACAAAAAAAGTAGTACCTATACCTTGTTGGGTTTCAAAATAAATTTTCCCGTTGTGTCGTTCTACTATTTTTTTGCAAATATCCAATCCCAAACCGCTTCCTTCGCCTATTGGCTTGGTTGTAAAAAAAGCATTGAATATTTTATCTTGTATGTTTAGTGGTATTCCCCCTCCAGTATCTTGAACGCTCACTATTAAGTTTTCACCTTCTATTTTTGTGCCGATGGTAAGTGTACCTTTGTGTTGCATAGCTTGTATGGCATTGTATATTAGATTAGTCCAAACTTGGTTCAGTTGGTCTATATAACAAGGAATGTCGCCAACAAGTTCAAAATTTGTAACAGTTTCAACGCCTTGCTTTAACACACTTTGATAAATAGTAAGAACTGTTACTATACCGATTACTACAGAATTGTTTTCCATGTCTTCGTTATGCCCTTGCCTTGCATAGTTTTTTAGGGCAAACACGATTTTGGAAGCTCTTTCGGCAGCTATGTCTATGGTTGCTGCACTTCTTTCTAATCCAGAAAGTATATAAGCAACTTCTATTATACGGGTATTATCGGCTGTTTTCAAAATAGTATCATAAGCAGGATTATGAGTATAAATACCCATATCTATCAATGTATCTGCTAAAGAGCTTGCATTTTCATAAGCATTTTCTTCAAAAAAAGTCCTTAACTCGCGTTTATAACCACGTTCTTCGCGTGCTGATATATCCACATTTTTACGGAAAGCTTTATGTAGAATATCAAAAAAAGTTTGTTTTTGTTCGTTTTTAAGCGACTCAAAAAAAGAAGGCAAGTTTTCTACAGCGGGTTCTATAGTAGCCCGAATATTATTTACAGAAGAGCGGATAGCACCAAGCGGTGTATTGATTTCGTGTGCAACACCTGCTACGAGTTGCCCCAATGCTGCCATTTTTTCGGCTTCTACAAGATGATTTTGTGCATCTTGCAGTTTGGTTATGGTATTTTCTAAAGTGTTTTTTTGTTTCTGTAGTACATCTTGTGTACTTTGCAGTTCTTCAAGGTTTTGTTTTAGTTCTTCTTCTGAAGTAAGAATGATATCGTTGGCTTGTGAAAGTTCCAATACGCGATGTTCGAGTGTTGTGTTAGCATTTTCGAGTTCGGCTTGTGATTTTTGAATACTTCCTGCCATAAAATTAAAAGCCTCACCCAACTTGCCTATTTCGTTTTTTTCATTTATTTCAATGCGTTCTTGTAATTGCCCTTCTGCAAAACGTTTAGTACTTTTGATTATCATTTTTATGTTATTCACCAATACACGAGTAGATAAATACGAAGCCAAAAATGCTGTAATAATAGAAAACAAAAATAATAAAAACGATACACCTGCAATAGCTTCAATAGGCGCGAATGCTTCATCTGTGTCTATTTTTACTACCAAACCACTTCTGATACTGAGTATGTACGCCCAGCGAGCTATGATAGACTTTCCTTGTTCATCTACTGTAACACCAAACCCAAAATTTCCTGCAAGTGATTTTTCCAAGACGCTTTCTGTCGTATTTTTCTTTTGTATGGGTTGGTTAGAAAGTTTTAATGAGCGCGTGTGTGTAGTAAGGTAGTTTTTTCCGTCTATATTAGCCGCGAGTCGTGTTTCGCCCGTTTTTCCCAATCCTGTATAATCATTTATTTGTTTATCAATTATTTTATTATCAATTTCCACCACAACAGTTCCCACAAACCGTCCCTTTTTGTTACGTATAGGCGAGGCTATGAAAGCGGTTGGCAAATTGTTGTATTTCGTAAAAGTAAAATCAGAAAAATTAGTTTGGAGAATAATAGAAGCACGTTGTACTGTTTGCGCGATTTCAGACTTTCCATTTTCTACGGCTAAAAGGTCTGTATCAGCTTCAAATTCAGGTGTTGTGGATATCATGACGCGATAATGAGCATCGACGAGTATGAGGTTTTTTACCTTAAAATTCTCAGTATAGACCTGTATGTTGCTTTGGAATTTAGCAGATTCGGTTTTATAAGTTGTTTTTGTATTTTGGAAAGAAAGGCTTATATTTTCAGCCATCTGTATCATATCGGGTACTTGAGCCAAAGCTTCTGTATTATTTAGCTCGTTATCAATATAACCGTTAATTACATTGATTTGTCTTTCTGAAATAGCTTGCAGTTTATTGCCAAGTTCTATCATCAAAGCCTGATTCATGCTATTATAAGCTACCCAAACCAACCCTGCCATGGCAGGTATTTGGATAGCCAAAAAGACTATTAATAATTGTGTAGAGATATTAAATGAAGATAACAGTTTTATTTTTGCCATACAAAAAAAGTGATAGTATAAAAATTACAAAGACATGTATTAGACTTCTTGCGAAAGTATCTCATAAGACCTCACACTCCAGAGCTGTTAAGTTCTCCAAAAAACCTCCCTTCAATTTGGAGGGAGGAGCAGATTATATGGTTTTTGTCCTTTTTGAAGGCATAGGAGGCAAGGCAACAGGTTAAACATTTGGCAACTTGCCTGCCCAAAATCAGGACTTAACAGCTCTGCCTCACACCCTGCCCTCTCTCAAGAAGTCTTATTTATTATTTACCAAGATTAGCCCAGTGGTTGCCCCAACCTTCGTACAGATTCACCAAAAAACGTTCCCAATTTTCAGGTTTACGTGAATTGGGATACGGCAGTGGTTTCACAGGCTTTTTTGAACTCCAAACAATTTCGACTTGTCCGTCTAATTTAAACTTGCCTATATGCACAGTTTTCCAAATATGTTGGTTTTTTGCATCAATGTAAACCAATCCACCTGGTGCCATAAAACTTTGATTTGGTAGGTTTTTACGAACTTCAGCCACTTCATCAGTGCCTGCTCTCAGTACAGCTTGCGCCCATAAATTTACGCTTATATATCCTGCTTCTGTAGGATCGTCTGTAACTGTTTCTTTGCCATATCGTTTTTGATAATTCGCTACAAATATTTTATTGAGCGGATTGTCAATGCTTTGAAAGTAATTCCAAGCTGTATATTCGCCTTGCATTGTTTTTTTATCTAAGCTACGCAATTCGTCCTCTGCAATACTGAACGAGAATGTGGGAATTTTATCAGGCGTAATGCCTGCTGCCCTAAGTTGTTTAAAAAACGCTATATTCGTGTCGCCATTGATGTTATTCAAGATTACATCAGGTTTTGCTTTGATTATTTTTTGCACCATGTCTTTTGTATCTTTGCTGCCCAACAATACATACTCGTCGCCTACTATTTCGCCTCCCAGCTGTTCGACAAGGTCTTGTATGATGGCGGAAGCAGTACGCGGAAATACATAGTCTGAGCCTACAATAAAGATTTTTTTGCCGATATTATCAAAAGCCCATTTGGTAGCAGGTATGATTTGTTGATTTGGTGCCGCACCCGTATATACAATGTTTGGTGAATGTTCAATGCCTTCATATTGAAGAGGATAAAATAACAAATGGTTGTTTTTTTCAAATATGGGTTTTACAGTCTTGCGACTTGCAGAAGTCCAACAGCCAAAAACTACGCTTACTTTTTCTTGTACAATCAATTTTTCAGCCTCTTTAGCAAAATTATCCCAATCAGATTTGCCATCTACCAAAACAGGCTCAATTTTCCGCCCCAACAGCCCCCCTTTTTGGTTTATTTCGTCTATAGCCATCAAGGTAGCATTGGCTACTGCTTTTTCGCTGATAGCCATTGTACCGCTTAAAGAGTGTAACACACCTACTTTGATAGTTTTTTTTTGTTTTTCGCAAGCTATCAATCCAAAAATGAGGAATATCCAAAACAAACTGGCTATTTTTTGTACATACATAAGGCACTATTAAATTTAAGCACAAATAAAAGTAATTTAATTTAGATATTTGGTATATTTGTAAAAAAATATGAATATTCAACAATTGGAATATGTAGTTGCGGTAAATAAATACCGAAACTTTACAAAAGCGGCTGATTTTTGTTGTGTAACGCAACCTACATTGAGCATGATGCTCAATAAATTGGAAGATGAATTAGGTGTAAAAATATTTAATAGAGCCAAAAATCCTGTAAAACCAACTTTAACAGGTGAAAAGCTAATCTTACAAATGCACACTATTTTACGAGAATTGGCACGTTTAAAAGAAATTGTTACAGAGGAGAAAGGCGAAATAGCAGGCAAGTTGCATATTGGTATCATTCCAACTTTAGCTCCTTACCTGCTCCCGCTATTTCTCAGCCATTTTATAGAAAAACATCCCCAAATCCATCTCAAAATATCAGAATATACTACTGAAAGCTTGGTCGAAAAATTAGAAAATAATGTAATAGACATAGGTATTTTGGTAGGCTCGTTGCAAAATGCACAACTAAAAGAACACCATTTATTTTATGAAAGTTTGATAGTTTACTCCTCAGACGACTATGAAAAAGAATACATTTTGCCTGAAGATATTGACACCAAAAGGCTTTTATTGTTAGAAGAAGGGCATTGCTTACACTCTCAAATCGCTCATCTATGTGCATTGAGGCATCAACACGAAACTAAATTTGAGTATAAAGCAGGAAGTATAGAAACGCTCAAACAGTTGGTAGAACGTAGTCATGGCATCACTATTTTACCCGAATTGGCAACGCACCAGTTGAGTGAAATACAAAAAAAACGTCTCAAACCCTTCTTGCCTCCCACGCCTGTACGCGAAGTTTGTATGGTTACACACCAAGACTACATGCGAAAAATGCTTTTAGATGCCTTGAAAGAAAGCATTTTGCAAAATTTACCCGTATTAGAAAGTAGCAAGCAAAACATTAAAAAATTACCGCTTTTATAAACAAATATACAAGCGTGTAACATGTTGCACGCCTTTTCTCACATCAAAAATAACGGTAAAATCATATTAATTATTTAGCATAATACATAACTTGAAAATAATTTGAAAATAACAGGTGCTACGACAATTTTAGTGGCGCAAGGTATAAACCACATAGAAAGATATGGCACACAGTGTTTCGGGCTATGTTCTCTATGTTTCTATGTGGTTCAACACAAAATTTGTCAGAGTACCTGACATATTTCATTTCAGTTTAATCAATATAGGACTTTCGCTTGCATAGCTCCAAACTGCCACAGGGATATTTTCGCTTGCTATAATTCTCGTCCACAGCCCTTATAAAGCCACCTTCCGGCGGTTGTTGGCTTGCCAAAAACAAGTGTAAGCGAAAGTCCTATAATATGAAACAAAGTACGGAAAATAATTCCAACAATCCAAACTCTCTCCAAACTTTTTTGTTTAGGGGCAGGCAAGTCCGCATCATCAAGGACGTACAAGAGCAAATTTTGTTCGTGGCTACAGACGTTTGTAGCATTTTGGAATACACCAATTTATCGCAAACATTGAAGCGATTGGATGCCGATGGGCTAATTTCAAACTACCCCATCCCCGATAATTTAGGTCGCCCACAGCTTACAAATATGCTCACAGAGGCAGGTTTGGAGAGTCTTATTTCGGGTAGTCGAAAGGCGATAGCGAAAGAATTTGGCGCGTGGGTAAAGGTGGAAATTACCCATAAAATAAAACAAATAATGGGCTATATCCCTGATTTGAAGGCTTTTGTATTTGATGACACTCATTTTATACGTGTGTTTATTGATGCAGATGGAAACATTTGGTTTGTCGATTTAGACGTTTGCAAAGTGTTGGAATATGCCAATCCAAGTGATGCTATAGCGAGGCATTGTAAGCGAGACACCCTCGTGAAACACGAGGGTGTCGATGCACAAGGACGCAAAAAAGAGATAACGCTTTTGAACGAAAGCAATCTATATAGATTGGTAGCCGGCTCCACAAAACCAGAAGCGCAAAGTTTTACAGACTGGATATTTAATGACACCTTGCCTACCCTGCACAAAGCAGGCAGGTACGAAATGTCTTCCAAAGCAAAAGAAGAAGAAAACGACTTGGCAATAAAAGTTGTAAATGTAGAAGAGCAAGCTATGTATAAAACTATGCAACGCTATATAGACAAGACATTTAGTATGATGTTTGGCGACGCTATCAAAAATGAAGTGGTTTCGATTGTCTGAATACCATATAACTATCATGCAAAATTTTGCCAATGATTTAGATGGCTTGTTCTAAACCAATAAAAAAACACCAACTCGATAAGTTGGTGTTTTTTTTTATTGTGTTTCATCAAAAAAAAAGCATCTAAAAGTTTGGCATTTCTAAATAACTAACTAAATTAGAGGCAAATTTATGATTTAACAAGAAAAGCCCCTCTCAAACGATGGCAAACGTAAAAAGGGCTTTCCGCAAAACAACTTTCATTGTAATATGTTACAAAGTACGGAAAATAATTCCAACAATCCAAACTCTCTCCAAACTTTTTTGTTTAGGGGCAGGCAAGTCCGCATCATCAAGGACGCACAAGAGCAAATTTTGTTCGTGGCTACAGACGTTTGTAGCATCTTGGAATACACCAATTTATCGCAAACATTGAAGCGATTGGATGCCGATGGGCTAATTTCAAATTACCCAATCCCCGATAATTTAGGTCGCCCACAGCTTACAAATATGCTCACAGAGGCAGGTTTGGAGAGTCTTATTTCGGGTAGTCGAAAGGCGATAGCGAAAGAATTTGGCGCGTGGGTAAAGGTAGAAATTATCGAAAAAACAAAAGATGTAATAGGCTATATAACTGATTTGAAGGCTTTTGTGTCAGAAGAAGGAAATCCA
>Ga0163154_10008067_pt1 | contig 12380 bp, 15 predicted proteins | sample OliLakLV19MP9P1_FD_148649 | JGI IMG/M metagenome (GOLD analysis project Ga0163154, IMG submission 148649) | Freshwater microbial mat bacterial communities from Lake Vanda, McMurdo Dry Valleys, Antarctica - Oligotrophic Lake LV.19.MP9.P1 | ecosystem: Environmental > Aquatic > Freshwater > Lake >... | reverse complement strand
TGTTCTTCCGCGCCGTGACCGACCCCGCCAGCCCCAGCGCGCCGCCATACAGCAGCAGCTTCTCGGTCAGCGTCGTCTTGCCGGCATCGGGGTGAGAAATAATCGCGAACGTACGGCGGGGGAGATTGCGGGCTTCGGTAGGCATGTGCAGGCGATCATTCGCACGCCGCGGAGCCGGGGCGAAGGGACGCACGCAATCCTGCCCGATAAGCCAGAACCGCCATCCCGCCTGACCCGTCCAGAGGGATCCTGCTGCTGCCCCTTCACAACTGGGTTTCGAGTACCGCACGGATAGAAGTCTTCGCCTCCTTGCGCGGTGGTCTGGCTCCGCCCATTGCGAAACCTCGCCTCCGCGCTTGCGGTAACCTTTCGAGTGGTGGTGGGGGGGTGGGCGGAGTAAGGCGGTGGGCAACTCAGGAGGCATCATGGCACGCAGACACAGGTCCGGTTTCACGCTGATCGATCTCGCCGCCTTGATTGGAGCCGGCGCGTTCGCGCTCGGGTTCGCGGCCGCAACCGCCCAGCCCAGTTTCGGCAAAAAGAAGCTCGACGCAACCCCGCCATCAGGCCAGCCCGCGGCTCCGGCAACTGCCCAACCCGGAAGCCTCACCGAATCGCTCGCCCGGGCGCGGGCAAGTGCACGTCAACTCAAGGACTCGACGCAGATACGAGGCATCCTGCAGTCGATGGTTGTCTGGGCCGGTTCCAACGACGGCAAGTTGCCGCTCCCAAGCGAGCACGACAAGCTTGACCAGACGGTCAGCCTCAATGGTCGCGCCAAGGACACCACCGCGAACATCCTTTCGATCCTGATCTACAACGGGTTCATCGCGCCAGAGTTGTGCATCAATCCCGCGGAAGCGAATCCCAACATCAAGGTCGATGAGCGCTACGAATACTCGTCCCCCAAGGGCGCGATGAAGCCTGAGGATGCGCTCTGGGATCCAGGCTTCAAAGCGGACTTCACCAAAGAACAGATCGCCAACAACTCCTACGCACACCTCCAGCCATCCGATGGCCGCCTGCTGAACTGGACCGACTCGTTTGATACCCTGCAGGCCTTGGCGGGCAACCGATCCCCGGAACTCCTGAGTGTCGAGCGGTCCGGCGATGAAACCGCCGGCTGGACCTACACCGCCAAGGCGGCACGTCCCGACTCGCTCACGCTGCGGATCCACGGTGCGAAGGACACCTGGGAAGGAAACATCGGCTTTGCCGATGGCCACGTCGCGTTCCTCACCCAACTCGCTCCCACAGGCAAGGTCGAAGACAAAAAGTGGCTGGCATACACCACCCGCGACGACAAGCAGTTCCTCGACTGCTACTTCGTTGATGAAGAAGATGACAGGAACGGTTCCAACGGGTTCCTCGGCATCTTCACCACCGCCGGCAAAACGCCAAAGGACTACCGCGGCATCTGGGACTGACCCGCCGCGCCCCAAAACGGAAAGACGGGTCCAAATGCCGTGACGCACCTGGACCCGCCTCTTGTGACAAATCTTTTTATATCGACTCAGGCACCTTTGCGCCCCCAGGGAACGCTGAGCATCAGCACGCCCAGCAGCGAGGCGACCACACCGCCGATCAGGTACCACGTGGTCTTGTCCGTGAACCGGCCGGTAAAGGTCTCCGACACCTGGTCGACGACCGAGTTGGATGAGTTCACACCCACGACCAGAAGCACGATTCCAATGATCAGAACAATGATTCCGACGATGCGTTGAGTGCTCATGTGTGGCTCCAATGTTTGACACAGGGCTTGGTGACAAGACCTCGCATCAGGAAAAGTCGCCCCAATCCCCCGGCCAAGTTGAGAGAAACGTGATAGAAGGAAGCGGTGCCGAGAGAAGCAAGGTGAGCAAAGCGGTCTAGAAGTCACGGGTCCCCGATGCTCCACGCAGCGATCTTGGCTGCGCAGACACATGCATCGAGCTTCCGTCCCCGCCCCGAAGGCCCGTTTCGTTGAAACGATCAATAGCGGTTGACAGGAGCGCCGCGGACCGGCGTCTGGATATCAGGCTTGTTGGAGGGCTGCTCGGGAGTCTTCTCCGACGCGGTCGTGATGTCCGTCGCGCCGCACTGCTCAAAGATCTCCTTGGCCCGCTTGGTCTCTTCGGAGGTCTCAGCATGAACGGCGATCAGGATGTTGCCATCCTTCACCTTGCCCTCATAGCGCTTAGCTTCGAGTTCGGGGATGCCCATGCCGATGAGCGCGCCGGTGACGCCGCCGAGCGCCGCACCCGCCGCGATACCGCTCAGCGAAGCCATGATCGGTCCCGCGGCGATGAACGGCCCAAGCCCGGGAATCGCCAGCAGGCCGATGCCCGCCAGCAGTCCGATCGCCCCGCCGACTACGCCGCCGGCGCTCGCGCCGATGGTCGCACCCTCAGGGGCCTTCGTGTTCTTCTCGTGGGCAAAGTCACGGGTGCCAGACTTGTCGGGGAAAAGCGCCGAGATGTCGTTGCCGGAGAAGCCCGAGCTCTTCAGCCGGGTCACGATGTCATTCGCCTCGGTCTGGGTCGCTGCGATGCAGAATACTGAAGTTGCCATGATGTACCTCTTGGGTAAGTGTTTGATGTTCACAAGACTGTTTGGGGAGCGATCAGCCACAAGCTGTCCTCCTGCAATCGGTCAGGGGACTTTGATTTCGAGCTGGTTATCCACGCGGGCCACGCCGGCGACCGCACGGGCCTTCGCCTCGATCGCGTCCTTCTCGGCCTGGCTGTCAACCGGGCCGCGGAGCGTCACCACGCCGTCGGCGGTGATGATCTTGCAGTTCTCAGCGTTCGTGGACATCGTGTCATCGTCAAGGATTGCCCTACGCACGTCGGCCGTGATCGTGATGTCCCGTGTGTTCTCCTGCTGATCCATCGGCGTCTTCGCGTTGGTGTCGGCGTCGCGACGATTCCGTCCGGTGTTGTCAGCGTTCTCGCCGACGCCCGCCCGGTCCGTGGTCCCGGGATTCGTGTTCGTCGGAGTCTGGGTAGTCTGCCGCTCCTCGCAGGCCGCAAGCATCAGCATGCCCGCCGCGGGAACAATCGCCATGAGTTTGAATGCTCGCATAAGTTGCCTTTCCGTTTCTGCCGCGTTCGCGGCGCTGTTGATGCAGTTCAATGTCCCCCCCCCAGTGCCTGCCACGCCCGCTCACGCGGCCGCTTCGGCATTCACCGGGTTCATCGCAAGTTCGGTCAGCCGGACGTCCGCGGCCTTCTCCTGCTCAAGAATCTTGTCGAGCGACTTCACATCCGACGCCCGGCCCAGGAGATTCGCATGCGTTCGCAGGCAGCCGTACGACGCGATCTCGTAGTGCTCGGCCTTCTGCGCAGCGACGATCAGCCCGGCATCCCGCACAGCGTCGTCAGACTCGATCTCAATCATCTCCGCGCCCTCTTCCACAAGGCCCTTCATGGCCTCGCAGACCTTGCGGCCGGGCTTCTTGTCCATTCCAACCAGAATCCGCTCCACGCGGGCCAGATGGTCCTGCGTCTCTTTGAGATGATCGTCGAACGCGGCGCGAAGCTCGGGGTTCGATGCGGCCTTCGCCAGCTTCGGCAAGGCCTTGGAAAGCTGCTTCTCGGCGCTGTGCATGTCGAGAAGCTGCTCGACATACAAGTCATTCAGGGTCTTGATCTTCACTGGAGTACCTCCTCAAACAGTTGTGTTTCACTCGGTCCCATCGAAACGTCGCTCCGCGGCGTATGTCTAGTCGCCCCTTACATGCAGCTGCGGACCAGCAGGATCAGCAGGATGAGTGGAATCGGAATGCCGAGCAGCCAGAGAAGGGCCGCGGTCTTGACCTTGCCAGAACGCAGCCGTTTGCCACCCTCGGCCAGCGTGCCGGTATCGGAACTCGCCTTGGTTGCGCCGGACCCATCAGGAATCTGAAAGCTCTCAAACATGGAAAACCTCCTGGTGCTGCGAACATCATGCCTCCCGGGCATTGCGCACGGATAACAGCAACCTGAAACTCGTTTCATTCTGCATGAGCCTGAACCGCGCCCGGAAACCCCGATCGCCAGACCGCCCTGCGGCCACCGGTTCGCGGCATTTACAGGCCGTCTGCGCGCACAATCGCCTCCGCCGCACCGCTTCATGTCGTTTCATCTTGCGAAGGAAGGCCGCCCAAACTCACGCCAGCCAAGGCCCCGCCGCCGCCGCGCAGCAACCAGCGCGTATCTGCCGCAGCTCCCGCTCGACCCGTTTGACGGCAAGCCGCTGCGATACATCGCCCCGAAGTCCGAGAGCGAGCAGCCGCTGCTGTACTCAGTGGGCGTCGATGGCGTTGACGAGCGGGGCAGGCTGCCCGTGACCGAGGGCGGTCGATTCGGTGTGCATCACCTTGGCGCGCTTGCCAAGTTCCGCGCCGGCAGGTTCCTCACCAACATCGAGCGGCAGAGCGCCGACGCCTCTCGCGGCGACTGGGTGCTCTGGCCCGAACCGCCCCCGTTGATCCGGCAGAAGTTGCCAGACACCAATCCGGCGAACGCTCACCTGCAGGAGTGATGTGGTTCAGCGCGGTCATGGGCTTCTATGCTCTTGCCGCACTCCGCATTCACTTCCCAGCGAACCTACGAGCCGCCCCATGCCCACCACGCCTCGGCCACCTGCACGCCGAGCCGTCATCATCGGGGCCGGCGCCATAGGGTCGCACCTGGCGGCATCGCTGCGCGACGGCACGCCGTTGCTGATCATCGATCCAAGCGCCAGTGTGCGCAGCTCGTTCGCGGCACGGGGCACCGATTCGGTGTGCCCGACCGCGGATCTCTCGAGCCTCCCCGAGTCCGATCCTCGGCACATCCGGAACGGTGACGTGGTGGTGCTGGCGACGTGCGCATCGGTCGCGACTCGCGCAGTCGCGAACGTGCCCGAGGCGGTGCCGGTCATCTGTCTGGCCAATGGGCTGATACCCGCTCTCCGCGCAGCGCGGAACGGATCGCTCTCACACGGTGTCGGGGAGTTTGCGGTTCATTGCTCCGGGCCGGGCGTGGCGGCGCGCGCAAAGGACGGCTGGCTCACGCTTGAGCGAGACAGCAGCCACGACGCAACTGCGTTCCTCGCCGGCGCGATCGATCCGGCGCGGCAACGTGTGCGCCTCGCCGCGGATATCGACCATCACCGGCATGGCAAGCTCATGCTCAACTCCAGCCTGGACCCAGTCGCCGCGGTGATCGGAGGGACGATCGGTCAAGTGTTCCTGATCCCCGCGGCGTTCGGCGCGTTCCGGACACTCATGCGCGAATCCCTCCGGGTGGCGAGCGCCGCACGCTGGCGGCTTGCGCCAGTCCAGGGGATGCGGCCGGGGGTGCTCTCGATGATCTTTCATACGCCGCTGATCGCATCCATGGCGGCTCGCTCGGCCGGCAGGCGGCGGAAGTGGAGAGTACGCTGGCGCGGCAGGTGCGCAGCGGCAATATCGGCGAGGCGGATCATTTGTCCGGCGCGATCATCCGCGAGGGAGAGCGTCTGGGCGTCCCCACTCCCGCTCACCTCCGCGCGATGGACGTGCTGCAACGCATCGCGGCACATCCCGGCGGTGCCGGAGGCCGCCCGGAGTTTGCGGCAGAGCTGCTTCAGCGGTGAGATGCATCGGCGGAGCGGGAGATCGTCGCGGGCGACTGCATGACGATGCCGCGGCCTGCGCCCCGCATCAGCGCGGCCGCACCGCCGATCTCCTGCACCCATGCGTGAAGGTCGGCGATACCTTCGGCAAACCCGATGCGAGGAAGATATCCGAGCTCATCGCGCGCACGAGTCGAGGTGATGATGCGGGACGTCATCGAGTTCCATAGACCGAACCGCGCGAGGGAAACGGGAAGCGCGAGCATGGTCGCGGCGTTGTCGAGCATCCAGGCCGCGGGCAGCGCAAGAGATTTCGGAATGCGCGTGAAGCGGGGGCGAACATCCGCCGCCTCCACCTGACGTGCAAGGAACTCCTTCCAGCCCACGCGGAACGCATCCCCGATCAAGTAGGCGCGGCCGGGAGCCGCCGGCGCGGCGATCGCGAGCACAATGGCCTGCACCAGATTCTCGATATGCGTCGTTGCCTCGAAGTTCTTGCCATCGCCGCACATCGGAATGCCCATCGGTGACCGGGCGAGCCTGGCCATAATCGGCAAAACGGTGGTATCACCGCGCCCCCAGACCACCGCCGGCCGGATGCTCGTGACCTCGAGCCCGCCGCGGCCATTCTCTGACAACGCCGCCTGTTCGCCCTCGGCCTTTGTGGCGGAATATGGATCGATGAATCGCGTCGGATACCGGTCCGACTCCTGCATGTCGAGCAGATCGACCCCGCTGAAAATGACCGCTTGGGACGCGACGTGTACGACGCGCCTAGCGCCGCCGGCACGAGCCGCGGCGATGACATTGCGCGTGCCCTGAACATGCACCAGCCGAAAAATCCGCCATGACGCCGGGCGGGGCACCCCCGCGGCGTGGATGACGATCTCGCACCGTGCCGCAGCGAGCGCGACGGATGCCGGATCGCGGACATCGCCCAGCGCGACCCGTGCGCCAAGGGCCGCGGCCGCGGCTGCTTTGCCCGCTGATCGGGCCAGGATGGTCACCTGATCGCCGCGGGACAGCAGGTGTCGCGTAACCGCGCCGCCGATGAACCCTGTTCCACCCGTCACCAGGATGTGCATGCTTATCCTCCCCGGAGTCTCCCGACCGGTTCAATCCAAGAGTGGCGCTCGCAAGGCAATATAGGGGGCTTGGTGTTACTATGGATGATCCCACCAGACGACTCACCGGAGCTTCTCCATGCACAGCGACTCTTCTCTCCCGCTCGCGACTGCGTCCCGGCGCGATGTTCTGAAGTTTGCAGGGCTTTCCTCGGCCGTTGCCGCCGCGGGTCTCGCCGCTCCGGCATTTGCAGGCGAGGCAGTGGCGAGGCGTGCTCGCCAGCCCGGTGCCCGAGCGGCCTCGGCCCTGCAGGGCGCAGGGTTTTACTCGATGACGCTCGGGGACGCCAAGGTTGCTGTCGTCAGCGACGGCTGGTTCTCGTTCAATCCGCCGCACCCTACGCTCGCCGCCAACGCGACCAAAGAGCAGGTCGACTCCGCGCTCAAAGCGGCGTTCGTCGATCCCGCCGATGTCCGCGTTCAGGTCAACTGCCTGCTTATCAAGACGCCGCGTGACACAGTGTTGATCGATACCGGCACCGGCGGCGCGTTCGGCGCAACCAACGGCAAGCTCGTCGCGAACCTGGCGAATATGGGCGTGGCGCCCGCCGACATTACGGCGGTGATCATCACGCACCTGCATGGCGACCACATGCTCGGCCTGCTCAACGCCGAGGGCAAATCCAACTTCGCAAGCGCCGAGCACATCGTGCATAAGGCTGAGCACGACTTCTGGGCCGCGGATGCGCATGACTTCTCGCAGTCGAAGCTCCCCAAGGACATGCTCCCGGGGTTCATCGAAGGGGCCAAGAAGGTCATCGCCGGCGCAAACTTCACACTCGCCGAAGGCGAGAAGGAAGTCCGCCCCGGCATCACCGTTCTCCCTTTGCCGGGTCACACCCCCGGACACATCGGCATCCAGATCGACGGCGGCGCGGGGCGCAACAACCTCCTGCTCTACATCTCCGACACCGTCCACCACCCCGCCATCCAGTTCCCGCATCCCGAGTTTGCCGTCATGTTCGACGCCAATCCGGAACTCTCCATCGTCACCCGCAAAAAGCTCTTCGATCGTGCCGCGGCGGACCGCGCACTCCTTTCCGGAGCGCACATCCCCTTCCCCTCCGTCGGCCACATCCGCAAGCAGCAAGCAAGCAGTGGCAAGGGCTACGACTGGATTCCCGCAATGTGGCAGTGGTAACGATCGACAACACGCACTCGCAACGCGCTTGCTGAGCGCGGTTCACGAGCGAAGGCCTCCCCAACACCCGGCATCAAATCGTCTACCACCGCCGCCCCCTCGGCGAGACCGACCGCAACCACCGTGTCGTCTGCATCGATGCCCTCCAGTTCGATGACCAGGGGTTCATCAAGCCGGTGAAGATGACCTTGGACGGTGTGTTGCCGATCAAGAGTGACCCTCGATAGAAGGGGATGGGGAACCGGTTCGGAACAGCCTGTAGAACGATCAATACCGCTGAGAAACGTCGTGCGATGGAGCAGACTCATGAAGATCCTTGAAACGGGCTTTGTCCTTGGTGTGATCGCGGCGGCTTTGGGTGGCTGCTCGAAGCAGGAATCAGGAGCGACGATGTTGAACGCAAAGAATGACCGGCAGCTCGCGCCGGTTGTCCAGCGCGCGGAAGATGTAAAGCCGCTCGAAGTGGGAGATCAGGTTCCCGATGCGGTGCTGGTGCTGCCGGAGGGAGCGACCGAGAAGTTCAGCGCGGTGTATCGATCGCACCCGACGGTGCTGATCTTCTATCGCGGCGGGTGGTGCCCATATTGCAACCGGCACCTGGCAGAGGTCGGCTCGGTCGAATCGCAGCTCCGCGGCATGGGGTATCAGATCGTCGCGGTAAGTCCGGATTCTCCGCTGTCGCTCCGCGAATCACTCTCGAAGGAGGCGCTCGGATATCGACTTTACTCTGACAGCGATATGGTGCTGGCGCGAGGGTTCGGCCTGGCATTCCATGTGGATGATGCCACGGTGGAGCTGTACAAGGGGTACGGCATCGACCTCGACAAAGCCACGGGTCGGCCGCACCACGATTTGCCCGTGCCGGCTGTGTTCATCGTCGACCAGGGCGGCACAATCCGGTATGCACATACGAACCCGGACTACAAGGCGCGGCTGAGCGCCCAAGAGATCCTGAGTGCCGCGGAGAGCGCGAAGGGCGCGAGGTAGACCATCGATCATGGTTTAGGAAGCTCGCAAAGTGAGTGTGAAGCCGGGGGATGTCACGGTGGTCGTGTTCCCCTTGCCAGAGCAGCGCGCCGACGAGAGCCGGGTCGGGCGCGGACTTGGCATGGCTGCCGACGTTGAAGCGGCCCTCCGTCATCAACGCGCCGGCTAATCTGCCCGCCGAGCCGACTTGCCGCTGCGGGCGAGGCGTAATGATGGGCCTGAGCACTAACCAAGCGCTGGGAGAATCCCGAAGCGTCCATCAGGAGACAACGAAAACCCATGGGCCGATCGAAGGTTCGTCGGGCCCGGCGTACTACAGCAGGTTGTACCTGCGGAACAGCATGTATGCCGCGCCCGACAGCGCAACCAGCCCCGCGCACACGATCCAGAACGCCCACGGGTTGTCAACGCCCGGTATGCCGCCGACGTTGATGCCCAGCAGGCCGGTGAGCAGGCCCAGGGGAAGGAAGACCCCTGCAACGATGGACAGGAGATACATGTTCTTGTTCATCTGATCGGAGATGCGGCCCCCGAGTTCTTCCTGCGTGACCGCTGCGCGGTCGCGCGCGGAGTCGAGTTCTTCGATGTAACGGGTGAGCCGGTCTGCAACTTCGCGCAGGACGCTGCGGTTGAGGTCGCTGAGCAGGCGCGTGCGTTCGGTCTGAAGTCGGGCGATGACTTCGCGCTGGGGTGCGAGGAAGCGCCGCAGGCTGATCGCCTGTCGGCGGAGGCGGCTGAGTTTGGAACGGAGTTCCTGGCTGGGGGAGTCGAGCACGGAAACCTCGACCTCATCGACGGCATCGTTGAGCGTGTCGAGCACGGGACCCATTCGATAAATCAACAGGCCGGCGATCTCGACGAGCAATGCGCCGGGCGAAGCGGGAGCATCTCCGCGCTCGATGGCATCGCGGAGATCGCTCGCGGCCATCAGCTTGCGGGCGCGGAGTGATATGACGCGATTGGCATCGATCCACATGCGGATGGAGACCATGTCTTCCGGGTCTGCACCGACATTGAGATTTACCCCGCGAAGTATGATCAGCAGGCCATCGCCGATGGCAACGCAGCGTGGCCGGGGTTCTTCAGCAAGAAGCGCTTCGATGGCAAGTGGGTCGAGGTGCGCCGAATCGTGGAGCCATTTCGTGGTCTGGTCGCTGGTCCGGTCGAGATGGACCCAGAGCCAGCCGGAGCCGGGTTGCCATTCCTGCACGCCGCGGCTCTTGACGGCTTCAGCGCGCTCGGAACGACCGAAGACGTATCCGTAGATGAGGGCTCGGTCGATGGCCACATGGAACTCCCAAGGCGTGCGATCCGGAAGGATAATCGAAAAGCCAAAGCCATGAATGTCGATCACGACTGGGGGATCGTGACCGATAGGGAACGGTGGGGGGGCAAGTGGTGATGGGGAGCCGACGAGGTCGAGCCGAGCGGCCGGGCGAAATCACAACCCATCTGGGTTCGGTATCGTGTACGCTGCAGTCGTCTGCTGGCACTGGGCATGGTGTGCGATGTTCAGCGCAGCGTGCCGACAGGCCGCATGCGGGCGGTCGCCAGGCGAAGGAAGAGAACTATGAGCGATACATCGCTGCTGCCCTTGCTCGCGCCTCTCATCGAGGCCGATCCTCTCCGGGCTGCCCATCTGCTCGAATCCCTCAGCGAAGACAAGGCGCTCGGCGCGCTCCGCGCCCTCCCCGCGCCCCTCGCCGCCACCATCCTGCCCCATCTCCAGGCAGCGTACGCCGCCGCGCTCCTCGGCGAGACCGATGACCAGGCCGTCGCCACCGTCGCCAACCGGATCGACCCAAAGCGCGCCGCCACCATCCTCATGCATCTCTCCCCCGACGCCATTCAACGGCTCCTGCCCCACCTCACCGACGCCATCCGCCGCGAAGTCCAGGAACAGCTCACCTATCCCGTCGACAGCGTCGGCCGCATGATGTCCACGCAGTTCCTCGCGTTCCACGAGACCATGAACGCCGAAGACGCCGTCCGCAAGATCCGCGCCCTCGCGCAGTCGGGCAAGCCCTCCTCCTACATCTACGTGATCGACGACGAAGACACCCTCGTGGGCGTGCTCAACATGCACAGCCTCATGCTCGCGCCCGAACTCGCGACGCTCAAGTCCATCATGAACCGCGCCATCTTCAGCCTCCACGCCTTCACCGACTCGCAGGAAGCCGCACGCGAGCTCACCAAGCGCCGCTACTTCGCCGCGCCCGTCGTCGATGCCGAGGGCCGCATCCTCGGCATCGTCAAGGCCGAGCAGCTCCTGGCAGATGTCCACAAAGACGCGACCGAAGACCTCCTCCGAATGGTCGGCGCAGGCAGCGATGAACGCGCCTTCTCCCCGATCTCCTACTCACTCCGCAACCGCCTCCCCTGGCTGCACGTCAACCTCGTCACCGCGTTCATGGCCGCGGCGGTCGTCGCAGGCTTCGAGCATCTCATCGCCGAGATCACCTTCCTCGCCGTCTTCCTCCCCATCATCGCCGGCCAGGGTGGAAACGCCGGCGCTCAATCGCTCGCCATCGTCATGCGCGGCATCGTGATGCGCGAAGTCCCCAAGAATCGCCGCTTCCGCCTTGTTGCCAAAGAGACGCTGCTCGGACTCATGACCGGGCTCGTCACCGGCATCGTCACCGGCCTGATCGCGTGGCTCTGGTATGGCAACATCACACTCGGCGTCGTCGTTACCGTCGGCATGGTTGTCAATCTGGTGTTCGCCGGAATGGCGGGTGCATCGATCCCGCTGCTCATGAAGGCGATGCGGCTCGACCCCGCGCAGTGCTCGAGCATCATCCTCACCACCGTCACCGATGTCGTCGGCTTCGTCGCCTTCCTCTCTCTCGCGTACTTCTTCAAAGACTCGCTGATGACCTGACTCTCACCTGCTCCCGCTTCGCCTCGACCCGCCACGACACCCCCTCGGAGCCTCCCGCATGACCCGACTCCTCCCCATCTTCCTCGTCTCGATGCTCTCGATACTCTCTTCGTGCACTTCCTCACACAAAGCAGCACCCGCCGCCGCGAGCAACACCGGAGGTACCCCCATGCAGCTCGGCAACTTCTCCGTCAGCCTCACCGTCAAGGACCTCGCCGCCTCTCGCGCCTTCTACGAGAAGCTCGGCTTCAAGGCCACCGGCGGCAGCGATAAGCAGAACTATCTCATCATGCAGAACCAGACCAGCACCATCGGTCTCTTTCAGGGCATGTTTGAACGCAACATCATGACCTTCAACCCAGGCTGGGATCGCGACTGCAACACACTCGCCAGCTTCGACGATGTCCGCGACATCCAGCGCGAGCTCAAGGCCCGCGGCCTCACGCTCACCGTTTCCGCCGATGAAGCCTCCGCCGGCCCCGCAAGCCTCATGCTCATTGATCCTGATGGCAACCCGATCTTGGTCGATCAGCACGTCCCGCGTAAGCGCAAGTAAACAGATCCCTCCGGCCCCAACAATCCACGCGCCCTCTTTGCAGGCGCTGCGTTCCGCATGCTGCGGCCGCAGCAAGCCCTCAAGGCTTTGAGATGTGCGAGGGTGCGGAGATGAGCAGTAGGGGGGTGCGGG
>Ga0163154_10008066_pt1 | contig 12380 bp, 10 predicted proteins | sample OliLakLV19MP9P1_FD_148649 | JGI IMG/M metagenome (GOLD analysis project Ga0163154, IMG submission 148649) | Freshwater microbial mat bacterial communities from Lake Vanda, McMurdo Dry Valleys, Antarctica - Oligotrophic Lake LV.19.MP9.P1 | ecosystem: Environmental > Aquatic > Freshwater > Lake >... | reverse complement strand
GGCGGGGAGACGCTGTCGTTCGTCGCGCTCGTGCCGGACCAGCCCGCGGGGCTGCCGGCGCTCGAGCGCACGCTCGACCCGGCGACGCTCACGGCGCGGCTCGCTGCGCTGCGCCCGACGAACCTCAAGTTGCGCCTGCCGCGCCTCGTGTTGAAGCCCCGGTACGACCTCGCAGCGCCGCTGCAGGCGCTCGGTGTGAAACAGGCCTTCGTGGAGGGCGTCGCGGACCTCTCGGGCTTCGCCGCACCGGAGGAGCCCGAGGCGCGTGCGCTCTGCGTGACAGGCGCCTTCCACGCCGCGTCGCTCACCGTCGACGAGCAGGGCACGGAGGCCGCCGCGGCGACGGGCGTCGTCGTGGGCGTGACGTCGGCGTTGCCTTTTGTGAGCATCGACCGCCCGTTCCTGTTCTTGATCCGCGAGCGATTGAGCGGCGCGATCCTGTTCATGGGGCGGATCACGGATCCGTCGCGTTGAATGACCCGTTGGACGCAGGTCCTCCCGTCGCGTGGATGAGGTCCGTCGCTTACGCTGGCTCCTGGACGCCATGCCGCCGCAGTTCATCCCGCCTGGAGCCCCTGGTCACATGCAAGTCGCGCTACGCATCGCCGCAGAGTCGGTCGGGCGCGGCGGTGGTCCGTTCGGCGCGCTCGTGGTGCGCGGCAGGGAAGTGATCGCGAGCGGGACGAACCGCGTCGTGCTCGACCGTGACCCGACGGCGCACGCGGAGGTCGTCGCGCTGCGCGCGGCTGCGCAGCGTCTCGGGACGCACGTGCTGGCGGGCTGCGAGGTCTACACGTCGTGCGAGCCGTGCCCGATGTGCCTCGGCGCGCTCCTCTGGTCGCGGGTCGACCGTGTGTGGTTCAGCGCCTCGCGCCACGACGCGGCTGCGGCGGGCTTCGACGACGCGCTGATCTACGCGGAGCTCGCGCGCTCGCTCGACGCGCGCAAGTTGCCGATCGCGCCGCTCTTGCCGGAGCTCGCGCACCTGCCGTTCGACGCTTGGCGCAGCTTCAGCGAGCGCACCCCGTACTGACATTCCTGGCGCGGCCCCTGACGGGGCCGCGTCATCCTTGCTCAGACGGGAGCACCGAGCGCCGTGGCGTTCACTCGAATCGCACGCGCACGGCGTCCGTGAAGTTCGACGTCGTCGCCGGGTTGGAGTCGCGGTGCCACGCTTGGAAGTACCAGGACTCACCAGGCTGGACCGCTGTCGGCCCAGTCGGCGTCGGCAGCGCGGTGAGGTCGACGGCCAGGGCGAAGACGCCCGCCGTGCCCGAGTTCTGGACCTCACTCGGACCTCTGAAGCGGCCGATCGACCCGCTGAGGCAGAGCCGCCCCTGGCTCAGGCTCACCGGGAAGAGGTCCCCGGGGTCGCGCGAGGTCAAGAAGTAACCGAAGGTGTCGAGCGGCATGTAACGGGCGCTGATTTGGAGGTCGTTCGCCGCCGCGAGCCCGCTGCCGCTGACGAAGAGCCGGCTGCCGCAGCCCGTGCTGTTCGCGATGGGCGGGCCGCAATAGGTCGCGCCGAGTGCGCTCAACTCGAGGCGGAAGGCTCGATTGTACCCTCCTGCATTGTATGCGCTGCCGACGACGATGCGGCCATCGTCCGAAATGTCGAACACCGAACCGTGGACGCCCGTGGCGCTCAGTCGCTCGATGCCCGTCGGCGCTGTCCAGCGAAACGCCTCCCATCCGACGATGAATCGGCCGTCGGCGGACATGCCGAACGCGATCGTCTCGGTCGTCGTGTCCGCCAGCGGTTCGATGCCCGTCGTGTCCGTCCAGCGGAAAGCCCGACCGGTCCCCGGCCCGGAGTTCGAATCGCCGATGACGACTCTGCCGTCGGCGGAGATGCCGCTGGCCTCGTGGTGAGGGTAGCCAGGCATCCCGCCGAGGTCCTGCATGCCGGTCGCTGCGCTCCAGCGAAAGGCTCGGTTGTAGGCGTCCGATGAGGAGATCCCGACCACGAAGCTCCCGTCGGCCGAAGTACCGAAGGCGTGAGAACTGATGTCCGCGGGGAGGGTGCCGATGCTCTGCATCCCACCCGCGGCGGTCCAATGGAAGGCCAGCGCCGTCTGCCACAGCCCCTGGTCCGAAAAGCCGACGACGACGTTGCCGTCCGCGGAGACGGCATTGGCCATCGCGCGCGTGCAGCCCGGGAGCACACCGAGGTCCTGCATCCCCGTCGCGTCCGTCCAACGGAACGCGCGGTCATCTTGGAAGAGGTCGAGCGCCCAGCCGACGACGACGCTGCCGTCGGCCGAGACGCCGTAGGCGGCCGACTCGTTGCCGCCGAGGGTGCCCAGGTACTGTAGGCCGCCCGCTGCGGTCCACCGGAACGCGCCGTTGCGCCCTAGCGGGTCGGTCGCTGAGCCCACGATGACACCGGCGTCGGCCGATGCGCTGCTGGCGAAGGCGCGCGCCCCTCCGAACGTCCCGAGGTCCTGCCAGGCGCCGCAGGTCTGCGGCGCGGCGGTCGACAGGGAGCAGAGGATGGCTCCGGCCAATACGGCGCCACGTAGGGCGGGCCCGAGCAGGACGGCGACTGGCAGGTTGGCGGCAGGCGATTGGCGAGGAGTGTGCATTGCGAGAAGATGGACCTCTACTTCGAACCGTTCTATCGGCCGAACTGCGTACTTCCCTGGACAAGCGGAAGTGCGACGCCGCTCGTACGCTCCATCGGGCAAATCGGAGGGAGTCGGTCGTTCGAACTGCCTGGCGCAACGAATCATCGGCGCCCGCGCAGGCGCGCGGGGCACCGCTCACCTGCGTTGACCGAGCTCGCCCGGGTTGACCGAGCTCGCCCGGTTCGAAGAGGTGCGCAGCCGCGAGGTCCAGCGCGAGGCGCACGGAGCCTTCTCGCGCGCGCTCACCGGACGGGCGGCGCGCGATCCAGTGCGCGCCGTCCGCGAGCGTGAGGCGCAGGTCGACTCGGTCGCCGAGGTCTTCGACGAGCCGCAGGTGCGCGCCGAGGCTCGCGCCAGTGTCCGCTGCAGCGCCGGCCACCACGCGGACCTTGTCCGGCCGCAGCCCGAGCGCCACTGGCCCACCAGCGCCCGCGCGGCGCGCCAGCGGCTCCGGCAGGACGAGCGTCCCCGCGGGTGACACGAAGCGCGCCGCGCCACCATCGACTTCGACGCGGCCGTCGAGGAAGTTCATCGCGGGTGTACCCACGAAGCCCGCGACGAACCGGTTCGCGGGGCGCGCGTAGACCTCGGCGGGGGGGGCGCACTGCTGCACGACGCCGCCCTGCATGACGACGAGGCGGTCGCCGAGCGTCATCGCCTCCTCCTGGTCGTGTGTCACGTACAGCATCGTGGCGCCGGTCTTCTTGTGCAGCTCCTTGATCTCCGCGCGCATTTCGACGCGCAGCTTTGTGTCGAGGTTGGACAGGGGCTCGTCGAAGAGGAACACCTTGGGAGCGCGCACGAGCGCGCGCCCGACGGCGACGCGCTGGCGCTGGCCACGGGACAGCGCGCCGGGCTTACGCTGCAAGAGCGACTCGATGCCGAGCGTCGCGGCGGCGCGCGCGACCTGGGCGCGGATCTCGGCATCCTCGGCGCGTGCCACGGCGCGGTAGCCGCGCGAGAGGATGCGGCGCAGGGTCGAGCGGTACCTCCGTCGCCGCTGGAGGCCGAACCCGAGGTTCTCCTCGACCGAGAGGTGGGGGTACAGCGCGTAGCTCTGGAACACCATCGCGATGTCGCGGTCCCGCGCGGGGACCTCGTTCACGACGCGCTCGCCGATCCTCAGCGTGCCGCTGCTGATCTCCTCGAGGCCTGCGACCATGCGCATCGTCGTGCTCTTGCCGCAGCCCGAGGGGCCGACGAGCACCGCGAATTCACCGCTCTGGACGTCGAGGTCGACGGCGTCGACCGCGCGGACGCCTCCTGTGTAGACCTTCGAGAGCTGCTGCAGGGTCACCTTCGTCATGTCAGCCCTTCACCGCGCCCTTCCCGAGACCCTCGACAAATGCGCGTTGCGCGACGAAGAAGAGCAGGATGCAGGGCAGTATCGTCACGAGGCTGACCGCCATGAGATATTGCACGTCCTCGAGGCCGCCGTACTGGTTGCGGAACGAGTTCAGCGCGATCGCCAGCGTCGCCTTCTCCTCGGAGTGCAGGTAGATCAGCGGCCCGAGGAAGTCGTTCCAAACGAAGATGAACGTGAACACGGCGGTGATCGCGCTGACGGGGAGACACAGGGGCAACATCACGCGCCGCCAGATCTCAAGGTGCCCGCAGCCGTCGAGACGCGCAGCCTCGACGAGCGCCTCGGGCACCTGAGCCATGAATTGCCGGTACATGAAGATGAAGAAGGCGTTGCCAAAGAACGCGGGCACTACGAGCGGCAGGATCGAATCGACCCAGCCGAGGCTGCGGAACAGCAGGAACAGCGGGATCATCGTCACCTGCGGCGGCAGCATCATCGTGCCGAGCATCACCGCGAACAGCACGCCGCGCCCGCGGAACGGCACGCGCGCCAGCGCGTAGGCGACGAGGCTCGACGACAGGACGGTCGCGATCACGACCAGCACTGTCACGACGATCGAGTTGGCGAGCGCGTCGAGGAACCCTGCCCAGCGCCGTGTTCCGACCTCGGCCAATGCATCGGGGTAGTTGTGCCACTGCGGGTCGCTCGGCCAGAGCTGGGCGAGGCCAGCGCCCGCTGTCGCTGCGCCTGCGCGGGCCGGCGTCTCCAGCGAGACGACCAGCATCCACCACAGCGGGAACAGCATCAGCGCCGCGCCCACGGCGAGGAGCGCGAGCGAAACGCGGCGTGAGGCTCTAACGCTCATCAGCGCAGCGCCTCGTAGTGGACATGGCGGCGGCTGCCGCGCAGGACGAGCACCGTCAGCGCGAGCACCACGATCAGGAGCAGCCACGCCATCGCCGAGGCGTAGCCCATCTCGTAGAAGTCGAACGCCTGGTTGTAGAGGTACAGGACATAGAAGCGCGTGAGGTCGCCGGGCTCGCCGCGGGTCATCACGAACGCCTGCGTGAAGACTTGGAACGAGCCGATGATCGCCATGATCCCGTTGAAGATCAGCACGGGCGACAGCAGCGGCAGCGTCACGCGTCGAAATCGCTCGCTGCCTGTGACACCCTCGAGCTCGGCGGCCTCGTAGAGCTCCTGCGGGATCCCTTGCAGGCCCGCGAGGTAGATCATCATCGAGCCTCCGACCATCCAGAGGCTCATGATCGCGAACGCCGGCGCGCCGAACACCGCGGCGTCCGCGCCGAACCAATCCGGAGGCGTGAGCCCGAACGGCGCGAGCAGTGGTCCGAGCACCGCGTTCATGAGGCCGCCGTCCCCGTCGAACACCCAACGCCACAGGACCGCGACGCCGACGCCGGCGAGGACGCTGGGTAGGTACCACGCGGCCCGGAAGAAGCCGATGCCGCGCACCTTCGTGTTCATCAAGAGCGCTGCGCCTAGCGCAAACGCTTGCCCCAGCGGCACCGCCAGCAGTGCGTAGTACGCGGTGACCTTCAGGCTCGTCCAGAAACGGCCATCGTGCAGGAGGAGCTGCTCGTAGTTGGCCAGCCCGACAAAACGCGCCGTGTCGATGCCGGCAATGCCGGTCCAGCGTGTGAACGAGAGCAGCAGCGAGAGCCCGATCGGGAACGCCATGAACAGCGCGAGGCCGAGCACGAGGGGGCTCGCGAGCAACCACCCCGCGCGCTCCTCCGCGCGCCCGAGCGGCCCCGGACGTGTGCGCCACCACAGCGCGCCCAGTACGACCGCGAGCGCGCCGAGCAGGGCGAGCGTCCAGCGCACGATCGTGGCCCACGGCATGCGCGCGAAGTCGCCGCGCATCAGGGGCGAGTTGCCTTCGAGCGCCCACGCGTCGTCGAAGTTCTTCGTCGCCGCGGCGACAGAGAGATCGCCCGTGAGCACGGCCTGGTTGAGGCGCGTCTCCAGGAGCGAATCGAACTTCGGGCTGGGCGGGAACGCGAGGACCTCGGCGAGCTCGGCCTCGGCCAGGAACACGTCGTCGCGCGCGGGCGGGGTCGCGGGGTCGAGGAACGCGTCGGAGCGCGCGACGGACCTGCGGGGCGGGATGCCGAGGCCGAGGCGCGAGAGCGCGGTCTGGCTCTCGACGCTGCAGAGCTCGCGCACGAGGCGCCAGGCCTCGTCCGGATGCTCGGTCTCGCTCGAGACGCACCACGCGACCGCGGCGACGACGTTGGTCTTCACCTTGCCGCGTGGCATGGGGGCGAAGTCCCACGCGAACTGATCGATCTTCTGGTAGCTGGGCACGACTCAGCGCCCGAACGGCCCGGCGAGGCCGACCTTGCCGGTGAGGAACACGGTCTCGCCCGACGCGACGCGCGACTTGCCGCTGGTGAGCGTGTTGTCCTCGTCGAAGCGCCACGAGGCGAGGCGCTGCAGCGCGGCCTGGACCTCGGGCTCCATGACGCGGAGCCGCGAGAAGTCGGGCGGCGCGACGTCGAGCCCCTCCGTCATGAGGTAGAGGCGCAGCATGCGCGGCCACGTGACGAACTCAGCGCCGGTGCAGCCCTCTAGCGCGCCGATCGCGCGCGCGGCGGCGAGGAAGTCGTCCCAGGTCCAGTCGGCCGCGGGCTCGGGCACACCTGCGCGCGCGAAGAGGTCCTTGTTGTAGTAGAAGCCGATGGACGTGAAGTCCTTGGGGATGCCGTAGAGCGGCCCGGCGCCGGTGCGTTCGCCGTCGTAGCGGAACGCGTCGAGCGTGACGTCGAAGAAGTCCTCGGTCTCGAACGGCTCGCCGGCGGCGGCGTCACGCGTGAGCCATGCGTCGACGGGCTGCAGCACGCCCATGCGCGCGAGCGAGGGCAAGCGCTCGTCGCCGACGTAGAACACGTCGGGCGGCGTCCCCGCGGCCATCATCGTCTGCAGCTTCGTGTAGAAGCTGCCGGCGTCGCCGGGGTTGATGCGCTCGACGCGGATGCCCGGGTTCGCGCGCTCGAAGCGCACGAGCGCGTCGCGCACGATCTGGTCCTCCTCCTGCCCCGCGCCGCCGGACCAGTGCATGACGACGAGGGTGGTGGAGGCGTCGTCTGCCGGATCCGCGAAGAGGTCACGCCGCGCGACGCGCGCGAACGCCCAGAGGACCATGAGCCCGGCCGCAACGGCCAGCGCGGCGCGGGCGAGACGCCGCGGCGCGCGAGGCGCGGTCTCCGGGGCCAGGCCGCAGGCGGTGGGGAATACGCGACCGATCGTACCCAAGCGACGCGCATGGTAGGTCGGTCGTGTGCAGCACGTCGACCCTGGCGCTCTGATTCAGCTCGACGTCCTGTTCAGCGCTCCAGCACGCGCGCCACGATCGAGTCGACGTCGAGGCCGTGCACCTGATGCAAGCGCACGATTGTCGCGACGAGGTCGAGCCGGAAGGTCGCGATGCAAACCAATGGGCCCTGGATCACTCCGGGCCCGAAGAGGCCTCGGTCGTACACCTCGTGCAGGACCACGGCGTTGACGTGGAAGAGCTCGGCGACGACCTCGAGGCTCAGGTAGGACTCGCCGTCCTGCACGATCGTGACGCGGTTCACGTCGCACCTCCGTCGGTCTTGGGAGCGGCCTCGCCGAGCTCTCGCAGGAGCTCCTTCTGGCGCGCCGTCAGCTCGCGCGGCAGGTCGAGCTCGAGGCGCACGTAGAGGTCGCCGTGACCGCCGTCGGCCTTCGCGAGCCCTTGCCCGCCGAGGCGCAGGCGGCGCCCGCTGCGCGAGCCGGGGGGCACCTTGACCGCGGCCGTGCCACGCGCGGTGCGCACGTCGACGCGGCCGCCGAGCTCGGCCTCCCACGGCGTCACCGTCACGCGCGTCTCGAGGTCGTCGCCTTGGACACGCGTGCGCTCGTCGTCGACGAGGCGCAGCGTCAGGAAGAGGTCGCCCGTCTCTCCGCCCTCCTGGCCTGCTTCGCCGAGCCCCTTCAGCCGCAACGTCAGGCCGTCGCGCACTCCGTCGGGGATCTTCAGCTCGACGGTCTTCGGCTGCGGCACGCGGCCGACGCCGGCGCAAGACGGGCACACGTGCTCGGACACGAACCCAGTGCCGCCGCAGCTCGGGCAGGTCGCTTCCGCGGAGACGCGGAAGCTCTGCTTGCCGCCCGCGAGCGCGTCGGAGACGTCGAGCGCGAGCTCCGCGCGCACGTCCGCGCCGCGATAGCGATAGCGGCCGTGGTTACGCGGACGGCCACCGAAGTCGCGCCTGTACTGGTCGCCGAACATGCTCTGGAAGAAGTCGCTGAACCCGCCGGCGCCGCCGAAGGTGCGCTCGAACTCCTCGCGCGACATTGTGTTTTGGCCGGGGTCCGGCTCGAATTCCTGGCCGTGCTGCCAGTGCTGGCCGAAGCGGTCGTAGCGCGCACGCTTCTCCGGGTCCGACAGGACCTCGTAGGCCTCGCTGATGCGCTTGAAGCGCTCGGCTGCCTCCGGCGCCTTGGCCCCCGTGTGCTGATCGGGGTGCCATTTCAGCGCCAGCTTGCGGTAGGCCTTCTTGATCTGCTCGGGGGTCGCGTCGCGCTCGACCCCGAGGACTTCGTAGTAGTCTTGGAACTTCAAGGTGGGCCGGGATTCTAGTGCCGCGGGGACCTACCGGTCCGGCGTCCTCGGCACAATGTCCGTCTGCAGCCGCGCGTCGGCCGCTGGCACGCGCACTGTCGGCAGACCCAGCTCCTGGCGCACGATGTTCGCGCCCTGCGCGATCGCAGCGGTCTTGAAGAATGCGATGTCGCGGTTGCAGCCCTGGCGGCCGAAGCCGCAGTCGCTCGACAAGATGAGCTGCTCGGGCGCGATGTGTTCGAGCGCGACGCGCGTGCGTGCGGCGACCTCCTCTGGACGGTCGACCTGGAGCGTGCGATGGCTGACGACGCCGACACACACCTTCTTCGGCAGGCGGCCCTTCAGCGCGCCGAAGAGCTCGATGTCGCGGAAGTTGCGGTCGGTCATCTCGACCGTCCACACGTCGCCCTTCAACGCGTGCATGTACAGCTCGAAAGAGGCCGCATAACTGTCGTTGTCGATCACCCGCTGCATGTTGGGGTTGCCCCAGCATGTATGGATCCACAGCTCGACATCTTCGAGGCCCTCGACCTCGCGGTTGAACGCGTCCACCATGAACTTGACCTCGTCGCTGTCCGGGCCGTACGTGTTGGCCCAGAAGTGCAGGGTCGGCTCCTCGATCTGGATGCAGCGGCAGCCGGCGTCGCGCAACGCGCGGAGCTCCTTGTTCATCGCCTCGGCCATGTCCCAGATCACTTGGCGATGGTCTTTGTAGTGGTCGGTATAGATGTCGAGGAATAGCCCCATCACCTGGGTGCAGCACGTTCCGAACTTGACGGGCCGATTGGCGCGCGCTTGCGCGATGCGCCAGATCTTCGCGTAGTCGAGCGGACGGTGCTCGATTTTTTCGACGACCCGCGGCCAGCGCCACCCGGTGTAGATCTCGTTGAGCAAGGTGCCCGGCGGATACCGCAGCCACGGCGAGCGCGTCGCGTCCGATTGCAAGTAGTCCCCGTCGAAACCGGCCCAGCGCTGCAACGGATAATGGTGCCACGACCGACCCGCCATGTCGTCGTCGCAATGCAGATCGCCGTGTGTGACGATGTCCAGCCCGGCGCGCTCCTCGTCGCCGACCACGACGGTCATCGCGTCTTGGAACTTTTCGCGGTAGCGCGTGTCCAGCATGCACGTGTCGAGCGGTTTGCCCCACATGCTGGAGTCGAACCAACGCGGCCGCGGCCAGGAGCCGGTCACGGTCGTGGGGAGAACGATGTCCTTGGTGATCGTGTACATGTTGCCGCTCGGCGCTCGCCCTGCAGCGAGTCGCCGAGCGCCTCCTTTTTGTCGCACGCTCCGCTCAGAATGCGCCGCCGATGGTCAGAGCGAGCTGCTCGTAGTCTGCGTCCGACTCGATCGGGCCGTAATCGAGATCCGACCCGATGAGGATCCGCAGGTCGAGGCCGATGAAGAACCCCGGCACGATGTCCAGGGACACACCGACGTGCACGTAACTTGCGATCGAGCCGTCGTCGACGCTGCCGAGGCCCGAGGCCTCGAGCTCTGACTGGATGTACGCAACCCCGCCGCCGATGTAGGGCCGGAGCATTGCGGAGCCGATGGACTTGCGTATGCCTGCGTACACCTCGCCAGTGGTGGCCTCGACGTCCGTGCCCAGCACCTCCTCCTCCTCAGCGGAGCCCGCGAGCCCGAACTCCCAGCCCACCACGCTCTCCCGCGCCTCGTGGACGAACTCGATCCCCAGCATCCCCTGCTCGTCGACCGGCTCGTAGTCATCCTCGTCGAGGTTGCGCTGGCCGAGTTAGAGCGCGATGCGAGTGGGGCGATCCGGATCAGCATGCGGATCCTGCCAAGCGGCCTTCGGGACCGCGGAACACGCGGAGAGCGCGAGGAGCACGAAGAGACTGACGGACTTCATGAGGGACTTGTCTGCGTCTGTGAGGACTCCCACCGGCCCAAGTCGCGCTCGAGCGTGAGCGTGAGTCACCGGGGTGGTGGTGAGAATAGGAAGCGGGCGCCGACCGGCCACCAGAAATTTGGCTCGGTCGGCGCCCGCTGAATGACGACGGGGTCGAGCCCCGCCTCAGACTCCGAACTGCACGCTGACGCCATTGGTCATGTTCGACGTGGCCGCGCCGCCGACGGCGTCACGGTGCCAGAACTGGAAGTTCCAGGTCGTGCCGCCCGTGATCACTTGGGCGCTGGTGTTCGGGTCCGTGAAGTCCAATGGGAAATACGCGCTGCCGAAGATCGAGTCCGTCACGACGACGGGCAAGCGGTGCGTCGACCCCGTCACACACAGGATGGCCGGGCTGCCCGAGACCGGCTGCTGTGTCTGTTGGCTGCCGAAGAAGAAGAGGCCGAAAGACCCCGGCGGGAGGCTCTGAGCGCGCAGGATGGCCGTGTTGCGGAACACGCTCTGGCTGCCGCTGAAGGTGATCGCGCCGGTGTTGCCCGTCGAGTTCGGGTTCGCTGTGCAATAGGTGCTGGGTGGCGCCACGACGTCCTCGATCGACGCGATGAGTACGTCGTCGATCGCTGCCTCCACGATCGAGTCATCGCCGAGGTCCGAGACATTGAAGCGAAGTCTCATGTTGTTCGTCGGCGTCACGAGCGGGCGCACCAGGAACTCGCGGCGGTACCAACCGCCGTTGGCTTCCGGGCCGCCAGGGCCCACCGTCTCGGCCGTCGTCCACGTCCCGCCGCCGTTGTTGGAAATCTGGACCGTCATCACGTCCGTGCCCGGCGCGGAGCCCTGCGTATTGGAGAACCAACGCCAATAGGAGACCTGCGGGATCAGCGACCCCGTCACGTCGAAGGCGTTGCTCATGAGCGTTGTCATCCCACCGTCGACGTCATTCGTGCCGATTGAAGCGCCGGGCGACGCCTGGCCCGTAAACCAACAGTTGACGCCAGGGAACGTCGTGTGGTCGTCTTCGGGTTGTGCCGCCGTACCGTTCGGGTCGCCGTGTACCCACAGGCCTGATGTCGCGGTCCCGCCGGTGCGTATCCAGCTGCTAGGGCCGGGCTCGAACGTGGTGGCGTAGATCGTGTTGACCTGCCCGACCGCGAAGGTCAACCCCTGGGCGAGGTCGCTCGAGGGGAACGAGTTCGAACTCCCAACGCTGTCCTGGCCAGTGATGACGTACTCGACGCCGGCCGGGGCTGGCTGGCCCGGGATGCTGGCGACAAACGTATCACCACCGGTATTCGTCATCGGGACGACCTGGATCGCGCCTCCGTTGACCCGATACCGCAAGGTCGCGGTCGAGAGCGGCGGGTTGATGGTGGCGATGACATCGGCGCTGACGGCGTACGGTCCCACCTCGTCGGTCGTGGTGGCTAATTGGGTGACGTTGCTGAACGCGACGAACTGCAGTCCGAAGCCAGGGAACCCCTGTTGGCGGAAGCCGCCGTCGATCTCTGCGTAATTGGGCGTTCCGTTGCCGATGTTGCCGTCGTTGTCGTCCAGCGTGAGCCACTGGGTCTCGATGATCGAGTTGATGCCCGTCTGGTTGTAGCTGTTCATCCAGCCCAGGAAGAGCAGGCTCGACTGCAGGTCGCCGAGCGCATTGCCGAGGCTCCCGTTGAGCCGAGTGCGGATCTTCCATGCCGCGCCCATCCAGACCTCGCCGTCGGTGTGCACGGCGCCGTAGCAGCCCGGGCTCAAGTCGCCGCAGAACTGCCGGTTGTTCGTCGCGTCGCGGATCGGGCTGCCGTTCGTGTAGAAGAACGGCGCGACCAAGGGATCATCGAGCATGTAGATCGAGAAGATGTCGGCGTTGCCCTCGCCCATGCCGTCCGAACCGTTGCCCGTGCCGTAGAGAACGTTGAGCCAGTGCCCCATCTCGTGCGCGACGACCGCGCTGTAACACGT
>Ga0163154_10008065_pt1 | contig 12381 bp, 14 predicted proteins | sample OliLakLV19MP9P1_FD_148649 | JGI IMG/M metagenome (GOLD analysis project Ga0163154, IMG submission 148649) | Freshwater microbial mat bacterial communities from Lake Vanda, McMurdo Dry Valleys, Antarctica - Oligotrophic Lake LV.19.MP9.P1 | ecosystem: Environmental > Aquatic > Freshwater > Lake >... | reverse complement strand
CCATCGATCCCAAATGGGTTGATGGACGGTGGGAAGTGTTCATTAACGGCGGACGCATCCCCACAGGCAAAAACGCGCTGGATTGGGCGAAAGAAGTTCAAGATCGCGGCGCGGGTGAAATCCTCTTGACCAGCATGGATCGAGACGGTACGAAAGCGGGTTACAACATCGAATTGACGCAATCTGTCAGCGAGAGTGTGTCAATTCCGGTGATTGCATCCGGCGGCGCGGGCAATAGGGAACATTTCTGCGAGGCATTGACTCATGGTGCAGATGCGGCGCTTGCCGCAACCCTGTTCCACTACAACGAAATTCGCATCGGTGATTTGAAACGCTATTTAGCAGATCAAGCCGTACCGGTACGCCTATCAGGATGGGAGCCTCTATGATCAAGTGGGATACACAAGGCTTGATTCCTGCCGTTGTGCAAGACGCAGCCACGCATCAAGTGTTGATGGTCGCTTACATGAATGCGGAGTCGCTGCAAAAAACGCTTGAGACGGGCGAAACTGTGTTTTGGAGTCGCAGTCGGGGCGAGTTGTGGCACAAAGGCGCGACATCCGGCAATATCCAGAAAGTGCGCGAGATTAAAATCGACTGCGATGAGGATACGTTGCTCATCCTCGTTGATCCCGCTGGCGCAGCCTGTCATACCGGAGAAATCTCGTGTTTCTACCGCACACTAAAGGATGTTATCCATGCAGTTGAATGAACTTGAAGCCATCATCCGGGATCGTAAGCAAAACCCAAAATCAGACAGCTACACCAATAAACTGCTTTCTAAGGGAATCGGCAAGATCGCGCAGAAAGTCGGTGAAGAAGCAACCGAAGTCGTAGTCGCCGCTTTAAGTCAGGGACGCGAAGAACAGATCGCAGAACTCAGCGACCTGTTCTATCACACGCTCGTTCTGATGGTTGAACGTGGAATCACGCTCGATGATGTTGGCGTTGAACTGGCGAGACGGCATCAACGCTAAAGATTAAGGCGTGGGCGGTACATTCTCCGCAACGGGAACTTCGGCGTCCGGCGGATTCAAGGTTGCCACCCGTGACCACACCCACCCGTTCGTACCATCGGGAAGCTGAATCTGATACCATAGTCTGCTACCTTCACCGAAACGAGCGATCACCGGAAAACCATCACTCACGCTGGTACGGGCGACAACGTCATAGCCCGTACTGGGACCGCTTCGCAGTGCGGTATCAATCTGTGCGATGGTAACGGTGACACCTTCTACTACCGTTGATTCGGTTTCCGTTGTCTCGGTTTCACCTTCTGCATTGAGAGTAGATTCAGCCGTGGCGTCAACGTCTGTGGTTGGCGCGTCTGGAGTTTCAGTGATCTCTATTTCTGGCGTAGCAGTTTCTAAATCGGGAGTATTCTCAGCCGTCAATTCAGCAGTAGGTTCGTCGGATGGAACAGCAGTTACAGGGGGTTGAGTGGCAGGGATACGGGTCGGTGTAGACGTTGTTCCACCACACGACGCTAGAAGCAAAGCTAGGGATAACAATACGACGACTCTACGTTTGATCAATGTGAACTCCTCTGACTTGTTATAATGACAGACAAGAAAGTTGCCAAATTGTAATATAACATACCATGCTGTGAAGTGGGGTGAGGTTTTGGAAAGAGTAATCGAAGAAGTTACGCTGTATGTGCGCTATGCAGAAACCGACGCGATGGGCATTGTTCATCATGCCAGCTATATCGTCTATTTTGAGGAAGGACGCAGCAACTACGCCCGTCAACGCGGCGGCGATTACGCGAGTTTAGAACGCAGCGGCTACTATCTCGCCGTTTCTGAGGTGCACGCCCGCTATGTAAAACCAGCCCGCTATGGCGATCAAATCACAATTCGCTGCTGGCTCGAAGAAATGAAGAGCCGCACAATTACATTTGCTTATCAAATCATCATTTCAGACTCAGGTGAGACAGCCGTTACGGGCTACAGTAAACATATCTGCATTACCCGCGACGGAAAAGTAACCACTATTCCCGATGAATGGCGTCGCTGGTCAAGCACATAAAATTTTGACGATCAAGCGCATCCACTCTATAATCAAATCAAAAGTCAATACCTTCGCCAATTTTGAAAATACCGTCAAAATGGCAAAATTGATGTGTCAAATCTAGGTTTTTATGGCTCATTAAGGATCAAGTTTGTCTTCAAAATCATGGTTTTTGCACCATTTTGAATTTTGGCGAAGGTATTGAAAAGTAGATTAAAATATGGGAGAATCCTATGATTAATTATTCTGACCGTCCCTGGTTGAAGCGTTATGATCCCGGCGTTCCACCAAGCCTAGAACCTTACCCCGATGTGCCGCTCCAAGATTTCTTGACCGAGAGCGCCAAAAAAAATCCAACGAATGTTGCCCTCGTCACCAGCGCCCATCTCCCGGTTTTAAAGCGAGTTGGCAGCGAACTCAGTTATGCACAGGTTGACCAAGCAACAGATGCTCTCGCTGTCGCCCTCATCGATCTCGGCTTAAAAAAAGGGGATCGCGTTGCATTGGTGATGCCCAACACCGCCGCATTCGTGATCAGTTATTTTGGGGTCTTGAAAGCGGGCGGCGTGGTCGCAGCAACCAACCCCACCTACCCCGCTGAAAAAATGCAAGCACAGATTAACGACTGCGGCGCAGAAATCGTCATCACCTTATCGCTGTTCTACAAGACGATTAAATCAATTCAGTCACGCACCAAAATCAAAACAGTCATTGCAACCAATGTCAAAGAGTATCTACCGCCAATGGCACGGTTGCTATTCTCGATTGCCCGCGAAAAGAAAGATGGTCACTTTCTTGACGCACTCAGCACGGGGGATCACTGGCTGCAACCCTTGCTGACTAAGTACGCCGGACGTAAGCCTAATGTGACGGTTAAAGGCTCAGACCTCGCCATCTTCCAATATACGGGCGGGACAACCGGCATTCCCAAAGCGGCGATGTCCACTCATAAAGCCCTTGTCGCCAATACCCTGCAATGCCGTGCCTTTCTCATGGGAACTGATAAGTCAAGCACGGGGAGCAATGAAGTATTTTTAGGCGCAATTCCCTTCTTTCACGTTTATGGGTTGCTGACTGTTGTTAGTTTTGCCATGACGTTAGGTGCAAAGATCATCCTCGTCCCGAATGCGCGTGATATTGCCGACGTGTTGGATGTGATTAACACCTACAACCCCACCATGTTTATGGGCGTACCCGCGCTTTACAACGCGATTAACAATCACGAGTTGGTCAAGTCGGGCAAAGTCAGTTTACGCAGCATTCGCGTCTGTATGAGTGGCTCTGCGCCCCTTCCCCCATCGACAAAACGTGAGTTCGAGGCGTTTAGCGGCGGCAAGCTGCTCGAAGGCTTTGGCATGAGCGAAGCGCCCACCGCAACCCACGCGAACCCGCTTAAAGGTGAAAACCGCACTGGCTCAATTGGCGTCCCCTTCCCTGATATGGACATGCGAATCGTCAGCCTCGATGATGGCGTTACTGATCTTCCCGTAGGAGAGATCGGCGAACTCGTCATGACGGGGCCTCAGTTGATGTTGGGCTATCACGGAATGCCAACCGAAACTGCGAACACCTTGCGCCAGAAGGACGGTAAATCGTGGCTCTACACGGGCGATATTGCCCGTATGGACGAAGACGGTTACTTCTACATCGTAGATCGTAAGAAAGATATGGCATTGATCGGCGGATTCAATGTCTACCCCAATAACGTAGAAAAAGTAATTGCTGAACATCCATCCGTACTCGAAGTGGGTGTCGCAGCAGTACCCCATCCCGACAAAGCGGGGCAAGAGTCATTGAAGGCGTGGATTGTCTTGCGTCCCGGTCAAACAGCGACAGCGGCTGAAATCGTAGAGCATACCTGTAAATTCCTTGCCCGCTACGAATGTCCGACGCGGTTTGCGTTTGTCGAGTCGCTCCCCAAGACGACAGTCGGCAAAACGCTGCGCCGCGAACTCGTCCAGATGGAATTAGCCGAACGAGAGAAACTGAACCCGTAATTTACATAACCTCAGTTTTGGATAGGGTTTTCTCCCCTCCCTGAATTCGGGGAGGGGGTGAGGTCTACTTCGTCGTCGCGTTGAAGATATGAACCCCTGTAGAATGCACGGGCAGGTCCGCGATTCATATACCACAACACATACAAGGCGACTACGGCGCTGATCACCAACCTTCCCCATACCAGCGGTTGACTCAGCGCCTGCCCCGAATCGAGTCCATTATCGAGACTCGCCTCCGTATTCAACGCGACCATACTGGTGATGACCGTGATCAAGAGCAGAGCAACAACCGCTCCTATCAGCATAAGGCGTATCCAGTGCGGACGCCCTCGCCACGCGCATATCGCAATCATCAAAAACGCCACGCTGGACACCAGTTGGAAAACAATTTCCGGCGTCGAGATTCCCATAAATTCTCCGCCCACTGCAATCGGCGCAAGATCATCAGTCCCATCAGGTGACGGCACATTCATGCTGTTCACGCGATATTGTATCAACCCTAATACAGCGATCTGTGAAAGAGGCAGCAGCGAAAAAAGCATCACACTGGTCAGAATTGCCAGCGATAAACCGAGTGTACGCGGTGGTTTCATTAGAATTAACCCTCTGTAATGACACAAATGTAAGTGGAACTTATATACTTTTGTTCCACCAATCAATAACCTATCTGTTGACAAACGTTAGCAAGCCGCTTATGTTATACGATAGAATACAGCTATCACTCTATTTACTTTGGGGGGAGTTATAACTCCAATGAAGCTTCATCGCATACTAGAACAGTCTTTTGATACATTTCAGGAACAGGCGGAGAATGCGCGTATTCTTCTCCTGCATCCTCGTAGTCGCTATCGTTCACTCCTAATCGCCCGTTTGATCAATTCCTCAGAATTTACCGCCTTTTACTATGCGTTGGGACCCGATGACATTAACCTATCATCATTTTTGTCTGGGATTACCCACGATCTTGCTAATCAACATGCGACTTTTGGTCGACATCTCAATATGCTGCCGTCCGAAAGCGAGGGCAGTCTTGAGACGACTCTCAACACTTTCGCCCGCGATATTGCTGAACTCAGCGATAAGCCATTTTTCCTCATCCTCGATGAATATGATCGTAGCGATGTCGCAGACGATGTTCAAATGTTTATCGAAAAACTGACATCACGTCTGCCAGTCCACTGCCGTTTAATTATTAACAGCCGTACCCTACCCCGTCTCCCCTGGGTATCTATGATTGCACGCGGTGACGCAGTGCTGGTAGAAGATGATAAAGTAATTCGTCGTGACTTCTACGACATTCAGGGCAAAGGCTCGAAGATGCTCGAAGTCTACGCGCTCGGTCCCGGGTTCGTCCTCCTCAACGACCAACCGATTGATACGTGGGAAGGACATTTACCACGTCTGCTATTCTTCTTCGCGCTTGACCGTCCCGTGATCACACGTTCCGAAATTTGTCAGGCATTCTGGCCCGAACTAGACATCGATCAAGCAGTGAACGTATTCCATGTGACCAAACGGCGGCTTCACAAAGCCTTAGACATGGATGTACTTGTGCATAATGATGGCTATTATCGGGTAAATCCTGAACTCGATATTTATTACGACGTGATGCAGTATGTCGCACATCTAATGGATGCGCGTAACCACGATAACACAAATAACATTAGTTCGTGGCAGCGCACCATTGATCTTTATCGCGGTCCTTTTTTGCAGGGACATAACGACGTGTGGATTCAAGATCGCCGCGCTGATTTCCGTGCGGGCTACTTAGAAGCCTTGATGAATATGGCGCAGCATCGCATTTCTGAAAATCGCCTCGAACAAGCACTTGCGCTGTTCCAACGGGCTATCGGTGAAGACAACATTCGAGAAGACCTACACCGCGAAGTGATGACTCTGTATTCTCATTTGGGTCGCCGGAGCGAAGCCGCAGCCCATTACCAGCGCATGTGTGACGACTTCGACAAGATCGGCATCTCAGCAACCGAAGAAACGAACAATCTCTATCAACAAATCATGGCGATGTAGCGAGAAATGCCTGCGTTATACAGGCATTTCTCATATTTAATGAGCATCAGCGCTGATCGCTTTAGTTTGGACAATTGCCTGTTGCGATAGTGACGACACCACTAACCCATGTATTGTCTGCTAGGAACCACCAGCGCCTTCCTTGAGTATCATACGATACATTGATCACGATGGCAGATGTATAGGGAAGCAGTTGACCTAGAATTGCATAGTTAAGTCCGGGTCCCGAGCGTTTGTTAACGACGACGGAAACTGGGGTCACTATACAGGTTTGGTTTTGGGGAGGCGTGGTAGGCACAGGCGGCGCGGAACTAAACGACCAGGTCGCAAAATTGCTGAGGGTACAATTTCCATCTTTTGCATAATAGGTCGAGTAGACCGACATCTGTGTAGCAGATAGCCGCGTCACCTCAAGTAAATGTACCCACCAACTGCTCTCATTGCTGTAAACATAGTTTCCATTTGAGGCACGTACAAGGTAAAGCGTTATGCGAGAAGTCTCATAATAGATGGAAATGGTTTGTTCGCCCGCTGGCGCAGTGAGCCTGAAGTGTTCGCTGGTGGCGGTGATGAACCGTTGTGTATTGTTGGGGCAATACATTGTGCCGGGTTGATTCCACTGCTCGTACCAGTCGCCTTGTTGAATACTGCCAGAGATGATCGCCTGCGGATTGATGTCTTGAGCGAGAGAAACGGTTAGCGGGGCAAATAAGAGCAAAAGAAAGAAACTCATCAGGAGGATGGATACGCCGCGTGTCGCTTTAAGATTCATGGCAATTTTCTACTTTCTTTTTTGTTATCACTCTCTCTATAGTAGTCGAAAGTCGAAATTTGGGAATATCCCGCACATGGTTGTCCCGTTTATCGCAATCTGGCGGCACGAAGTTGGCACAAGTCCTTAATAAACGGTCAATTTCATTTGAACAGGTAGAACTATCGAGGATCAGCAATTTCTGGTTCTAAACATCATCGATTGTGTATAAGAAGGATTACGAGAACGCCGCCCCATGATGATGGGCTTTCCAAGTGATGCATTTTGCCAAGAGACATTTGTGTACGAACAAATGTCTACTTTTTGACGGGGAAAAACACTTTTACGCCTTAGTTGCTGATGGCGGGAGCTTTTCTTAAGTAGGTGTCGCTATCCAACTGTTTGACCATGAAATCAGACATATCCATGCGCGTGATCATGGAACCAATTTCGCCCAGATAGCCGACCCGGAGCGTACCCGGTTTGGAAAAGCGCTCGGTTAGATACGGGACACGCACAATCGTCCAGTCGCGGTCAGATGCCCTAACCTTGCGGACGACATCGCTCATATCCTCGAAGGCGCTGGTTTGAAAATGGCGCCAGATGAAATTGAAAAGTTTATTGACGAATTGGGGCTTGTCCAGCGGATCGAAGATCACCGCACCCACCGACATGATCAGGCGTTGGACGTTTTGCTGCTCCATGCTGTTCAGAATGTTATCGAACCCTTTGCTGATGCTAAAGGGGGGTTCCTTGCTGTTTGCTCCCAACGAACTCAGAACTGCATCCGAGCCACGAATGACCGCATCGACGCTCGCCTTGTCCTGAATATTGCCCTGTAAAACTGTCAACCTTTCGTGCTGGAATGTGAGCTTGGATGGATTACGCGACAGCACCACGACTTCATGACCAGCATTTAAGGCTCGAGGCACCAGAAAACGTCCGCCTTTACCCGTTCCACCAAAAATCGTAACTCTCATGTCCGTTGTTCCCTCTTGGATGCTAAAGCTATAGTCAACTTGTCGTAAATAAGTTTGCACGCACGCCGAATACCTGAAATGATACTTGACCTGAGTAATTATGTAAAATTGGCGGTGCTTTGAAGGCAGCGTGATGCCCTACGAAACCATCCCCCAGCGATGATACGCGGGTCGATTCCCCCGCGCCCAACAACAGCTATGGAAGCCTAAGTACAACGTCGGTTGTGACAAACAACAATCGTGGAAATACCTACAAATCTAAAGGTGACTTGAAAGGCGCACTAGCAGCTTACAACGAAACGATCCGCCTTAACCCGAAATATGCCGATGCTTACTATAATCGTGCTAATGTTTACACCATTATGGGAAATCTTGACGCTAAAATTACGGGTCTTAACGAAGCGATCCGCTTAAACTCAAAACACGCTTTCGCCTATAAAAATCGCGGTTTGCTCACGCTACCAAAGGGGGCTTTAACCGCGCAATTGCTGACTTTAAGGAAACGATCCGGCTCAATGCGAATGATCCGCAAGCCCATTTTGTTCTGGGTCTCTTACAAGAACAGCTAAGAGATTACTCTCATGCCCTAGAAAATTATGAACATTATATAAATATAATTGGCAATAAACCTGATGAATTCAAGTCGATGGCACAAGAGAGCATCCGCGAAATCAAACGGATGCTGGGAAAGAAATAGGGCGCAGCATGACGCCGCGCCCCGATAAACCTAACCGATCAAGCTAGAACAGATCGATGGTAAAATCGTGCTGTCCTGACCACGATCCATAGCCGTCATATGGACTGTACGGCTGCACCCACCAGTGATAATTGCCTTCTGCCAGCGTGAGCGGCGTGACTTCACACATGCCGCCCGTGCAAATGTCGAAGGCGTTGTACCACTGATCCAGCACATGACCGCTGTCACCACTCAGCCATAGGTAATACCACGTCACCCGCGAGTCGCCGCTAAAGTGGAAGGTCGGCGTATCGTCCGCGATCACGCCGAGCGGTTCAAGCGCCGTCGGAGTGTGCAGCGGTAGCCAGAAGGTCAAGCCGGCGCTCCACGCTGAATAACCCGCGACCGCATTCCACGTTTGCACCCACCATGTATAGGCATCGCCGCTGACGTTTAGCAGCGGCGCGACACTACATATCCCCCCCGCACAGATCGAGTCGGCGGGATACCAAGTGCCGCCACCGTTCCCGTGAGAGTCACCCACCCACACTTGCCACCAGGACGACCCCGACATGTCTTGCCATTGCAACTGGGGCGCAGAGTCGACTAGACCACTGGGCGCAGTTTGCGTCGGCGGGGTGAAGAACATCACCGTGAAATTTTCTGCCGCGCTCCATGTGCTGTAGCCGCTGTAGGAACTCCATGCCTGTAACCACCATTGATAATCGCCGCTGGTGAGCGTTTCCGTCGGTACGACACTGCACAGCGCGGCATTACATATATCGACTGCCGCGTACCAGTGATCCAGCACGTGACCGTTTTCATCGGCTACCCATAGGTAGTACCAGGTCGCGTATGCCACTGTTCCCCATGTATAAGTCGGGTTGAGGTTCGAGATTAAACCAAAGGGCGACGATTGCAGCGGGGATTCAAGGTGGGCTGTGACCTGAAAATCGACCGGGGAACTCCAAGGACTGTAACCGAAGGTCGGACGCCATGCCCGCATCCACCACTGATACGACCCATTGGGCAACAGAATATCATTGACCGAACAGCGCCGCTCGTTTTCATTGCAGACATTCGGTTCATACGAAAGTTCGGTTTCAAATGTCCCATCAAGCTGAGCGATCCGCAGTTGATACCCGGCGGCAAAACGAACAGGTTCCCATTCAAAGCTAACGGCAGTTTGCATTACAGCGCCGCTGGGTGAATAGAGAGAAGGCGGCAAAAATTCATCGGGCATCCGCACGAAATTGATGTTCTCGATGCGTTCGCCTACCGTCACAGTAATGGGCGTCACGGGGATTTGTCCGAGCATCGACCCATTGTAGTACTGCCCCGGAAAGATCGCATCTTGATCGCACAGGCTGTAGCCGTCCGCGATGATCACATACGTTCCGCTGGGCAGCATGAGTTCATAACTGCCATCTGCCCCTGAACAGCCGACATACCCGCTGGTCTGCGTCCTGATAGTAATGCCCACCATTGGAGTCACGCCGTCATCTCGGTAAATGTGTCCGGCAATGACGCCCGCCAGCGGCAGCGAGAAATCAATGCCGCTCGTCACCGTGTCCGCCGTCACCACCACCGGATCACCGTCGCCGTAGCGATCCGCATTATTGTAGAAGCGGCGCAAGCGATCTACGGGGAGCGCCCATACGCGATAAGTTCCCGGTGGCAGGGGGATTGTGTAGATGCCGTTTACATCGGTTGCATCACAATAGAACGGGATGGCAGCGAAGCCATAATCTGCCCCATCATACTGAAACGCGCACATCTGAACATGGTTGAGCAGGGCGTTATCTTCCGCCGCCGTGACTGTTCCGGTGATTGTGCCAAGAACATCAGCGGTCAGTGCGCCCCGTACCGGGCGTGCGGCAAACACAAGGAGCATACAAAAAAGGAGAATGAGCAACTTCAAGTAGGATTTTCGCTGTGCCATGAGATTTTGCCTTTCTAGCACGTTTGGGCAGTAGGGCGATCCGGTTGAATCGCCCTACTTTTATGAACTTAGGGCAGATCAACCGTGAAATCTCGACTATCGCTCCAAGAACTATATCCACTCAGCGAACTCCAACCCTGTACCCACCAAGGATAATTGCCTTTGGGCAGGGTGAGAGGTGTCACCCTGCAAAGAGGATACGTGATTGGTTGGCGTTCACTGGATCATTCAAGACCGGGAGCGCCGAGATAATCAAAAAGAGGGAGAGGACTAATAAAGAACCAAACACGAGGAATTTACGCTGCGTACTCATAAAACACCCTTTCGCTGTGGTGTTACTCGCAAGCTAGGTGGTTTAAATTGGGATAGACTTTTGTCCCTAGCCTGATCGTAAACCGTACTGGTTGGGATAATAGTGCTATTTGTCACAATAAAGCCCTGATCTTTGGGAGTATAAAAATTTATTAACCTTTTGACAAAGTTTCTACGAACAAATGAACCAAAATTGTACTATAACAGTAGAATAGAAGTGATTCGTTTCTATGTGAGAGAAAAAGGAGTTTTACGATGACTACCCCGCGTGATCCTATTGCTGAAACCGCTGCTATGGTCGCCAATTTAGAAAAATCGACGGGTAAAACGATCCAGCAGTGGGTGGAGATCACCAAAAGCAGCGGACTGCAAAAACATGGTGAAATGGTCAAGTATCTGCAAAACGACCATGCGTTGAGCTTTGGCTAGGCGAATCTCGTGGTGCATACGGCGAATAACAGCGCCGCTGGTATGAGCGCCGACCGCGACGGCTTGATCGAGCAGCAGTACGCGAGCAAGGCAAATCTGCGCCCGATTTATGACAAGCTAGTACCTCAACTGGCTAAAGATGAGGGGATTATGTCGCTGAATTTGCCCAAAATACCCCGCGTTTTCATCAAGTTGAGGTACTAGTCGAAATTCTGAGCGGGTTTGGCGACGATGTGCAGTTTGTGCCGATGAAAGCCTATGTCAGTGTGCGCCGGAACAAGCAGTTCGCCTGTTTGCAGCCGACCACCAAAACGCGCTTTGATGTAGGCATTAAGTTCAAAGGCGTGGAGTCCTCCGAACGCTTGATTCAGGGCGGGTTCAACGGCATGGTATCGCATCTGGTGAAAGTGACCGACCTTGATCAGGTGGACGACGAGGTGGACGACGAGCTGATCGCGTGGCTTAAGCAAGCCTACGAGACAAATTAGTTAGGGATAGGACGCGATAAGCCCGTCTTATAGTCGCCCAATTAAGAAACTATGAGATCACACTGGGCTTGATTTTCTCAAACTCGCCTCACCCCCCACAGCCTGTCAGGGGTAGGTTTTTCATTCTAGGGACGAGACATGTCTTGTCCTGTTAGTTCGCCGTGAAAACGAGAGGGTGGGGACATTGCCCCGCCCCTACGGTTTAACCCGGCATGACCCAAACGGAGATTTGATGCGTTTGCCCCACCTGCTCCTGCTGTTTTCACGCTGTGTCGCCCTTATACACGGGGAATTACAGATGTTTACACAAGAAATTTTGACGAATTGCTTCCAAGTGCTAACTTTCTAAAGTGCGACCTTACGATTTACGCTTAATTAAAACTTGATGGATACCTCACCTCGCGCTCATTTCTTATCGCTATACTTATCGTATGACTGATTAGCCGCACATGGCTACAGCTATTTTCACCAAAAAGGAACACTCATGGCAAAAATCATCGTAGTCGGCAGCGGGTTTGGGGGTTTGGGCGCTACTATCCTCACCTGAGCGTCGTGGACGCGAGATTTCTCTAACATTATGCGACGCCTTCTAGCAGCGCCTTCGCGTGGACGACCAAGAGCGCGTGCATTTGGGCGATGTTTCGCTTCGCTTCCATCCGCAACAACCCACTCAGGTAGACTAATCCATAGACACGAGTATCGCGGGTCCGCGTTCTGGCGCTTCGACCGTATTCCAGCCAAAACATGCTCAAGCGTCCGGGTAATCCC
>Ga0163154_10008060_pt1 | contig 12385 bp, 11 predicted proteins | sample OliLakLV19MP9P1_FD_148649 | JGI IMG/M metagenome (GOLD analysis project Ga0163154, IMG submission 148649) | Freshwater microbial mat bacterial communities from Lake Vanda, McMurdo Dry Valleys, Antarctica - Oligotrophic Lake LV.19.MP9.P1 | ecosystem: Environmental > Aquatic > Freshwater > Lake >... | reverse complement strand
GGCCGCCACACAACGCAGGAACCGGCGAAAAGTAGCCTCGGAGATTCGAGAACGCACGACATAGCGGTTCTTCACGGCAATTCAGCCTATCCGGACGCATCCGGCTTGGCTCAGCTAGTCATGACCCTTTTTTGATATCAAGCGTAAAGTTTGAATAGGCTGACTTCCCTATACACGCGTGAACTGTGCTACACTTTGGGTCAAGCTCGTTGGGTTTCAGGCGAGGGAGAACGCCAGTTTCGATCATACCAGTCGGCGGTGGCGATCCAACGCGCCGGAATTGGTCGAGTTTGAGTGGTGATCGTCACTCCCGCGCAGGCGGGAGCCCAGTCCGAGTCCGTGACCGTGCCGAACACCGCTGGATGCCCGCCTGCGCGGGCATGACGACACGTTGCATTTGATGCTCACCACGACCGACCTGCTAGGCTGGTGCATCCCTGAGACGCCGGGACGCGAAGTACCCGCCTCAGAATCCACGAGTATCGCCGGAAGATTGTCCAAAGGATCACACCATGTCTCAACTTTCAACCATGCTCGCCATCTCGTTCGCGGTGCTGATTGCCGCGCAGGTGATTGCTCAGTCACAGACGCCAGCTTCGCCACCACCGTCAACGAAGAAGCCGGTCCCGCTGGCGCTCAACTTCACCATGAACGACATCGACGGCAAGCCGGTCGATCTCTCCACTCACCAAGGCAAGGTCATCCTCATCGTGAACACCGCCATCCAGTGCGGTTACACGCCGCAGTACCAGGAATTGCAGGAGCTGTACAAGAAGCACAAGGACGCGGGTCTGGTCATCCTCGGCTTCCCGGCCAACAATTTCGGCGAGCAGGAGCCCGGCACCAACGAAGAAATCAAGGGCTTCTGCACGAAGAACTACGGCGTGACGTTCCCCATGTTCAGCAAGGTGTCGGTGAAGGGCGATGACCAGTGCCCGCTGTACAAGTTCCTCACTTCCAGCGACAGCAACCCGAAATTCGCTGGCGACATCAAGTGGAACTTCGAGAAGTTCATGATCGGTCGCGACGGCGAAGTGGTGAACCGGTTCGGCTCGAAGGTGAAGCCATCGGGCCAAGAATTGACCAAGGCGGTGGAGGTGGAGTTGATGAAGAAATAGAGTCAAGGCACAACGAAGGAAGAGTTCGGCGCATCATAATGCGAACGATTCAATAGCCGCGAGCCAATGGCTCGCGCCGTGGGCTGTTGATTCCTCTGCTGACTTCGCGAGGCATTGCCTCGCGGCTATTGCAATGACTCGATGAATGCGTCCATCCGGCCGCAACCCTCTTCAATATTCTTCTCGCTGCACGCGAAACTCAGGCGCACATGGTTCCGAGCGCACTCGCCGAAGTCTTCGCCCGGCACCACCGCCACGCGGGCCTCATCGAGCAGCGCCTCGGCGAAGCCCAGCGCGGTGTTGAACAACACGCCCTGCGGCGTGGTTTTGCCGAAGTGTTCGCTCACATCGGGAAACACATAAAACGCGCCGGTGGGTTTGGGGCATTTCAAGCCCGGCATGGCGGCAATCAGGCCGTGGATCAGCGTCCCGCGCTCGGCGAACCGCTTCCGCATCGTCTCCACCGCCGTCGCGCCATTGGTCATCGCCTCGACGATCGCGGGATACGAAAAACTCGTGATGTTGCTGGTCATTTGGCCCTGGAGCTTGGCCATCGCCTTGGCGACTTTGCCGCCCTCGCTGGGGGGGCCCGGCGCGCAGGCGTAACCGATGCGCCACCCGGTCATCGCAAAAGCCTTACTCAGGCCGTTGATGGTGATGGTGCGCTCCGCCAGACTCGGCAATGATCCCAATGACAAATGCGGCATGTCGCCGTAGATGAGTTTCTCGTAGATCTCGTCGGTGATAACGGTGATCTGCGGATGTCGTTCGAGCACGGCCGCGAGTTGCCGCAACTCGTCGGGCGAGTACATGATGCCGCACGGGTTGCTGGGCGAGTTGATGATGATGGCGGCGGTGTCGTGGCTGATCGCCTGTTCCAGTTGCCGGGGGTTGATCTTGAAATCGTTGGCCACCGCGCCGGGCACCTCAACCACCTTGCCGCCGGCGAGCTCGATCATCGGCCGGTAACTCACCCATGCGGGCGTGGGCAGGATCACTTCCTGCGGCCTCCCGCCTCCCACCCCATCACGCGGTGGATCAAGCAGGCATTGCAGCGCGAGGTACAGCGAATGCTTGCCGCCCGCGCTGATGACGATGTGCTCCGGCCCGCAGGCGATGCCGTTTTCACTCTGGAGTTTCTCGGCGATGGCGGCCCGCGCCGCCGGCTCGCCCTCGGTGGCGGTGTATTTCGTCTTGCCGGCCTTGAGGGCATCGATCGCCGCCTGCTTGATGTTGTCGGGCGTGTCGAAGTCCGGCTCGCCCGCGCCGAAGCCGATCACTTCAATACCCTGGGCTTTGAGCGCCTTCACCTTGGCATCGACCGCGAGCGTGGAGGAAGGTTTCAAGGCATTGACACGGGCGGACAGGCGCATGGCGGCAGGATACCGGGAGGGCAGGGATCAGGGGCACGGGTCCGGGATCAGAGAAATTAGAGGTCAGAGATCAGAGGTCAGAAATCAGAGGTCAGTGATCGACAATTTGTGTTTGTGCTTTGTGCTTTGTGCTTTGTGCTTTTCATGTTCCGCCCTACCCTTTCCCCATCCCATTCATCCGTGTGCATCCGTGGCTTTTCCCCACGGCCGTCACGCCAAGGAGTTTCCGCATGAGCGTCCTGCCGGATCCGTTGAAGCATCGCACCGCCGATCATCCGATCGAGACGTTGTTCCTGAAGCGCTGGTCGCCGCGCTCGTTCAGCGACAAGCCCGTGACCGACACCGACTTGATGCGGCTGCTGGAAGCGGCTCGCTGGGCGCCCTCCACCTACAACGAACAGGAATGGCGATTTGTGTACGCGACGCGAAGCTCGAAACACTGGAACACGCTGCTGAATTTCCTCGTGCCCGCCAACCAGGCGTGGTGCAAGGACGCCGGCGCGCTGATGCTGGTGATCTCGAAGAAAACCTTCGCCAAGAACGGCAAGCCGAATCCGGTGCATACGTTCGACGCCGGGCTTTCGACGATGAATCTCATGTTGCAGGCGACCGCGATGGGGCTGATCGCGCACGGCATGGCCGGCTTCGATCGCGACAAGACCAGGGCCGACCTGCAATTCTCCCACGACTACGAACCCGAAGCGATGATCGCGATCGGCTGGCCGGGCGACCCGGACCGGTTGCCGAAGGAGATGGCCGCGATGGAGGTTCCGACCGGCCGCAAGAAGATCGCCGAGTTCGCCCGTGAAGGGGTGTTTGATTTTTGAGTTGCGAGTTCGGAGTTCTGAGCGCTGAGTGCAGAATTCCGAGTTTCGGGTGCCGTTGTGCGCGCTCATGAAGCCGTGTCTGACGAGCCGCCGGTGGCCCGATGCGATGGCGCAAGCGTAGTCGGCGAGGAAGGCTCGGGTCAGGCGTTTGATCGCGCCGCGGAGCGCCGCGCCGGGGGGAACAAAACGCCTCCCCCACCGGTTGTTCCTGCATGATCCTCCTTCGTCCATCGCACGAACGCGGCCACATGAATCACGGTTGGCTGAGCACGCACCACACCTTTTCCTTTGGTGAATACAACGATCCGAAGCACATGGGCTTCCGGTCGCTGCGCGTCATCAACGAGGACTTCGTCGCGCCAGGCCAGGGCTTCGGCAAGCATCCGCACCGCGACATGGAGATCATCACCTACATCGTCAAGGGCCAGCTCAAGCACGAGGACAGCATGGGCAACGGCGAAGTCATCACGCCCGGCGAGGTGCAGCACATGTCGGCCGGCAGCGGCGTGCAGCACAGCGAGTTCAACCCATCGAACACCGAGCCCGTGCATCTGCTGCAGATCTGGATTCAACCGGCCGAGCGCGGCATCACGCCGGGCTATTCGCAGAAACGCTTCGCCGACACCGAGCGGCACAACCGGCTTCGCATCGTCGCGTCACCCGATGGAGCCGACGGCTCGATCCCGATCAATCAGGATGCATCGCTCTTTGCAATGAACCTTGATGCGGGCAGTGATGTTTCTCACGAGTTCGCGCCGGGTCGTCATGGCTGGGTGCAGGTCATCCGCGGCGAGATTGATGTGAACGGCACGAAACTCTCAGCCGGCGACGGCGCGGCGATCAGCGATGAGAAGTCGATCACGATCACCGCGAGCAACGATGTTGAATTGCTGCTGTTCGATCTCGCGTGATGGGAAGTGGTGCGGGCATTCTGCCTGCTCGTTCCAGGCACGGGCAGAATGCCCGTGCCACCGTTTGCCTCATCTCGTCGTCGGCTTGCGCACCGGCACCCACATCACCTTGCCTTCAGGGCCGGCGACCGCCGCCCAGATCGTCACATCGCTTTTGCGTCGAGTCTCATCAAGCAGTTCATCTTCTGCGGTCGATTTTCGCGGCGGCGGCGGGTTGGCGATCGTGCGCCCGGTGCCGTACTCCACTGCCTTGCCTCGGATGTACACGATGGGCTCGGTGCCGGTGAACGACTTGGCCGGCAGCGAGGCGTGATCGACGCGGGCCTCCTCACCGCCGTTTGTGACAGCGCACCCACCGGCGAACCACGCCGTCATCAAGATCACCACCATCGTGAACCGCGTAAAGCGCATGGACAAACCTCGCAATCGGGGCGCGCATGCATTGTAGGAGAAGTCACGCAGCGGCGAGGATTTCCTTTCCCCCCGGCATCGGGTTGGGGGTGAGGGCTCTGGCCTCGGCCGATCCAGTTGCCAACCCAAATGGCTACATAGCGAGGACCGTACCGACGCCAGCACTGGCAGTGCGGCGATCAGCCAATGCTGGGATGCTGAATCCGTAATATGAGTTCTCAGCTAACTCCTGCAGCCAAGTACGCACGAATGCGGGGGTTCTCGGCGAACGCCCGCATGCCGTTCCGCCATGCCCGCCACACGCGTTCGTCGATGCAGCCCGCCTCGTGATACATGAACTCCTCGGCACACAGGTTGAAGTAGTCAATAAGGTCGTCCTGCTCGGCGACGGTGAGCTCCATCATCTCTGAAGTCTCACGAATGGCCCGCAGCGACTCGTTCATGGCCGCGTAGCGCCCGTTGAACTCCCGAAAGAGATCTCGGTGCAGCGTCAGCTGCTGATTGTGATGCGAGTAAAGGAAACCAAAAAACCCCAGTATGGCCGTGGCCACGCTGATGGTGATGCTCAAGTGCTGTGCGGACGTGGTCAGCCAGACCACCGGAATGAAGATTGCGCACGCTCCCAGAAACAGATAGGGCAGCCGCTTTCGGAAGTTCAGGTCGAACCGCATGTGCATCCCCCTGATTCAGGAATTCCCGCCGGACTCTGCGACGTTGTTCGAGGTGGCTTCCCGATCCTGCCCCGGGGTTTGTCCACCGCGGTCGGCGGAGGCGGAGGGATCGTTCGCGGTAGTGGGCAACGTAGTGGCCGGAGGTGGCGGCGGCGGCGGCGGGGCCACCTTCGACGTGCGCTTGGCCTTGAACGGCGTGTTGAAGTCCGCGCCGCGATTCATGGTGCCTTCCATCTCCTCGCCGGTCACCTTGGTCTTCAGTTTCATCGAGCCGAAGTTCGCGTTCACCATCTCGCCGGTCAGTTCGCCGGTCGCCGCGTCGTAGGCCAGGTTCACCAGCCGCGAAATTCCTCGCTCCGACTCGGTGCGGCCGCGCATCTTCCCGTCGGCTCCGTGCTCCAGGATCATCTGGTACTCGCGCTCGCCCATCGTCACATCCCAGGTCCCCGTGAGCGGACCTTCGGTGGGCGTGAAGTTCGGATCATCAGCGGGGACTTCCGGCTCGGGCGGAGCCACATAGCGCGGCAGCATCGTGTCGGCCATGGCCAGGTTGTACGCCGTCACCGCCGAGCAGGTCGCCGACTGCACGAGGTACTCGGGCACGGCATAGCGCGTGGTGTCGTGCTGCGTGTGGTGGACGAAATTGTAATTCTTGCCCTCGCGGCCGCCGGAGCCGGCCTCATCCCAGAAGAAACCGGGAATACCCGCGCGATTGAATGTGGAATGGTCACTGCCGCCGCCGCGGGGCATGCGTTCCTCGACGCGCATCACCACCGGCAATTCAGGAAACGCGGCGGTGACCGCTTCCGTCGCGGCGCGGAGCATCGGCTCCATCTCCTTCACCATCTCCAGGCCGCCTTGATAGTTGGTGCCGCCGTCATCGACGAATACTGCTGAGATGTTGGCTTTCTCTTCATCAGTCAAGCTCTTGAGGTACGCGGCCGAGCCGAGCAAACCTTGCTCCTCGCCGGTCCACAAACAGAACCGGATGGTGCGTTTGGGCTTCGCACCGGCGGCCATGAGCAACCGTGCCGCCTCCAAGGTCACCGCAGTGCCGGTGCCGTTGTCCTGCGCGCCCTGGCTGCCGGGGCCGTCCCATGTGTCAAGGTGGCCGGAGACAATGACGACCTGCTCGGGCCACTCGGTGCCCTTGATCTCGGCAACGGTGTTATAGAGAGGAAACGGACCTTCCACGAAATGATGCTGAAGGTCGGCTTCGACGACCACTTCCTCGCCGTCGGCGAGGCGGCTGTTGAGGGCGTCGTAATCGGCGCGGCGGATGGTGATCATCACGTCGGTCGGGAGCTTCTTGAAATCCATCTCGCGCCAGCCGCGTTCGCCGCCGGTCACGACGAGGTCGCCGCGGGCCGACATGAGCCGGCCGAGAATGCCCGCCTCGTACATGGCCTTGGTGATCTGATCCTCGACATCGGGCGCGGCGCCTTCGGCAATCACGCCGCGACGATTGTTGCGCGGCCGACTTTTGCCGAGCACCCACGCGCCTTTGAGCTTGTCCTTCATCGCTTCGAGTTCTTCCAGCGTGGTCGGTTGTTTCATCACCGGGCCATTGATTGGACCGTTGGTCCCGGCGGACCACGAACGGGCGGTGAACTCGAAGTCCTGCTCGACGGGCTTGGTCATGCGGCACTTGGAGGGACCGCGATCAAACGCGACGGGGACCTCGCCCCACTTGTTCAAATGGGCGTTGGCGAGGCCGAACGAGGCGAACTGGTCGCGGGTCCAGGCGTTGGCTTCGATGAGGCCGCTGGAACCCGTGAGGCGCGGGCCGATCTCGTGTGACAGGTGCTCGAGGTGCTTCCAGACCTGGCTGCGGTTCTTGCCTTCATCGATGATCTTGGCGACGATCGCCGGATCGCCCTGGGCCACGACGGCTGAGGCGAGGGACAGCGAGGCAAAGACGAAGCAGCCGACGGTGCGGTTCATGGCCTGTTTCCTTCGAGATGGGGGCGGGAGCACGGGATGCGGGCGACCGGAGATGGATGAGCGATCCTTAACACTATCGTGATATGGCCGGTCGGTTGCAAGGGTTGGCCCGGAAGGATAGAAGATAAGCACGGGGGGCGGGCGAAGTCGCTAGAATGCGGGTCTTCTGAGTTCGGACCCGTGCCTTCCTCGCCGGTTAAGGTTCTCGCAGTACCGAATACGACCTGCCGGCTCGTCAGACACGGCTTCGGGGGTCGGAGAGTGGTCGGTATTCAGTTCTCGGTTTAGCTTTCAGTTTTCCCGCTTTCAGCTTTGGTTTCCCCTATGCATTACGACGCGCATCAACCCATCATCGACGACCTTGAGGCGCGGATCACAACCATCCGCGACTCTCTTTGACTACGACAACAAGATTGCCAAGCGCGATGAACTGCAAGAACGGATGAATGCGGCGGACTTCTGGAACAGCCAGAAGGCCGCCCAGGCCACCATCGAACAATTCAAACTGCTGCGGGCGCAGACCGACGACCTCGGCAAGTTGACCACCGACTTCGAGGACGCCAAGGTCGGCTACGACCTCGCCAAGGAAGCCAGCGACAAGGAACTGCTGGCTGAGATCGACAGCACGTTGTTCAACCTCGTGAATCGCATGGGCACCGTGGAACTTCAGTCGCTGCTGAACGGCAAGCACGACCATCGCAACTGCTTTGTCACCATTCAGGCGGGCGATGGCGGAACCGAAGCCAACGACTGGGCCGAGATGCTCAGCCGCATGTACTTCTATTATTGGGAGCGCAAGCACTGGAAAGTGGAGGAGATCAATCGCAACCCCGGCACCGAAGTCGGCATCAGCGAAGCGATCTATCACATCAAGGGCTCCATGGCCTACGGTTACATGAGCGCGGAGCGCGGCACGCATCGCCTGGCCCGCGTCAGCCCTTTCAACGCGCAAGGCAAGCGGCAGACGAGTTTCGCGACGGTGGATGTCACGCCGGAATTCGAGTCGAATGACTTGGTGATTCCCGCGACGGAACTCGACATCACGCCCTTCGTCCGCGCCAGCGGCCCCGGCGGGCAGAATGTGAACAAGGTGGCGTCGGCGGTGCGGCTGGTGCATATCCCCACCGGCATCATGATCGTGTCGAGCACGTATCGCGATCAGGGCCAAAACCGCAAGCAGGCGTTGAGCATCCTTCAGGCGAAACTCGAGCACCTGGAGGAGGAGAAGCGACAGGCCGAGCTTGATGCGGCCACCGGCGGCAAGGTCGATCGCGGCTGGGGCACGCAGATCCGCAGTTATGTGATCTACGACAACCGCGTGAAGGATCACCGCACCGGCCACGAAGTCGGCAACCCGCAAACCGTGTTGGATGGCGCGGTGGATGGATTCATCGATGCGGAATTGAAACGCCGCCGCGGAGAGCGCGAAAAGATGGAAATGGCCGCCAAGGAATAGCTGCCTGCGCGGTGATTTCTTAACGCTTTCCATGGTGAACTGCGGCGTGATGCCTAGCGACTCGCGCAAGCGGACCGTTTACGATTGATCACATGCGCGTGAGGCTGATCATCAATCCCAATGCCGGGAGCGCCGCCGGGGGCGACGTGAATTTGGCGGCCATCGAGGAGCGCGTCCGTGCCGAGCCGGGCGGCGAGGTGATTCACAGCGAGGAAGCCGGCCATGCCGGCGAACTGGCGCGGCAAGCGATCGACGATGGCGTCGAGCGCCTCATCGCGGCGGGCGGCGACGGAACCATCAACGAAGTCCTCAACGGCCTCGCCCCGGATTTTGGCCGCCTCGAACTGGCCATCGTCCCACTCGGCACCGGCAATGATCTGGCCCGTTGCCTCGGACTTGATTCCGAGGATGTCATGGCGGCGACTGAGTTCGCCCTGCGCGGCAAGGCGGTTCCCCTCGATGTCGGCCGTTTCACCCGTCAAAACGCCGGTTCTTCAAACGCATCCAGGTTTTTTCTGAACGTCTCGGCGGGCGGTTTCGCGGGCGTGGTCGATCAATATCTGAAGGATGAGGACAAGCAGCGATGGGGAACGCTGGCGTATGTCGCCTCGGCGGTGAACGCCATGCGTGACGTGCGGACCTATGAACTCGACCTCGAAGCGAACGGCCAACGGTTTACCTTGCCTGCGTACAACGTGATCGTGGGCAACGGTCGCTACGCGGCGGGCGGCATTCCCGTCGCGCCCAAGGCCGTGATGGACGATGGCCTTTTTGATGTCGCGCTCCTGCCCGCCGCGCCACTCGTGCAATCGCTCCTGGCCTCGCTGGACATCCTCCGCGGCACCCATGTGGAAAGCGAAAAGGTCGTCACCTTCCGCACCGCGTCATTGATCATTCGCAGCGTGCCGCCCATGCCGTTCAATGTCGATGGCGAGCTTCAGCCGGACGCGCCGGAAGCGCGGTTTGACATCCTGCCCCGCGCGCTCATGGCCATCGCGGCCGATCATCATGGACGCGGGGATACTTGGGCGGGCGGCGAAACGGCTGAACCGGTCTCGTTCACCTCGGGTTGAGCTTGATAAATGATCCGCCGCGATTGATCATGCCGCATGCGTTCCAGCAGTTTGCGGCGGTAGGCGTCCTCCAGTTTTTCAAGGTCGCCCGGCTCGGCGGGGGTGACGTGCAGGAATACCTGGGCCATCTCGTCGGTGATGCCGTGGCCGTCGCGCACCACGCGGGGCGGATTGAATGGGTTCTGCGGATTGGCGGCGGTGTTGTCGTAGATGAACTCGAGTTCAAGCTTGGTCATCGCTGGCAGCTCCAGCGGCGAAGTCAGTTGCCACACCTGCTGCCAATTGAAATCCCAATCATCCACGCGCAAGAGCATGACTGTCTTTGGTTGTTCTTCATCGGACGCGGGCAGGGTGGCGGTGATCATCATCTTCTGGCAGAGATAGTGCGCGTGCGGGCGGATCGCCAGCAGTTGCAGCGGCACCGGGGTCGTGAACTCATCGCGCACGGTGTAGTCATTCTGGCCGGCGGGAATATCCAGGAGGAACGAGCCGAGCGTGATGGCGGTCACGGGATGGGTGACGGGTTCCGGGGCGAAGTGCAGGCCGATGGCGGGCTCTTCGATTTCCTCCTTGCCACTGGGTCCGAAATGCACCTCGACGACGAGGTCGCAGTGGCGGGGAAGCAGCCGGGCCATGCCGGGCGGCAATGGTCGAATGGACACGCCGGGCGTCCATCCGCCGAAACTGCCGACCTGTTTGAGTCCGATGTTGCCCATGCCGGGATAGCCCGGGCCGGGGCTGGCGGCGTCCATCATCAGCGCGCTGCCGGTGGTGTCGACCAGGAACGACGCGTGATGCACCAGTTGCGGATTGCCCGGCCGAAACTCCACCGCGCTGATCCAGCGGTCCTCGGGCAAATTCACGGGCAGCACGAACACCTGGATCACGTTGTCGCCTTGCGCAGGCACGGTGAAAGGATCATTCAGCGTGAGCACGAGGTCAGGATCGCCCAGCGCCCAGCCATCGTTGAACTCCGGCAAGGGAGGCAAGTCTTGGGGTTCGCCTTCCGGCGTGTCGGCTTCGACCCACCGCTGGATCAGTTCGATCTGCTCATCGCTCAGGCGGCGGGACCCGACGAACGGCACGCCATGCTCGACGTCGGCCGGCAGCCACGGCGGCATGAAGCGGCGTTGCGTGACCATGGCGATCTGCTTGGCCCGCTTTTGCACATCGCGGTAATTCAGCAGCGGGAACGGCCCCGACTGCCCCGAGCGATGGCACGACGAGCAATGATGGAAAATGATCGGCGCGACATCGCGCGAGAAGGTGGGGCCATCCGCGGATTCAACGGATTGAATCACGGAGACACTGAGACACAGGGGGAGAAGCGGGAGGATTGAGAGAGACAGGATTGAAGCCACGGATGAGCACGGATGAACACGGATGTAAGATGGAGTGGACGGCGAGAAATGGCTTTCGACCGCGCTCACCAGTCGTTCTCTCCTCTGTATCTCTGTGTCTCCGTGGTTCATTTCCGTGGTCATTCACCAGCAGGCGCAGGATCGGAAATGAAGCAGCCGACCGCCTTGGTGCGCGCGACCGGAACCGCGGTGCCCGCCACGATGGCGTCAAGCGCATTCTGGAGGTCGCGCTGCGAGGGCTCCGCGCGTTTTTGCCCGAAGTCCACATGCCGATCATCGATGCGGCCGAGGTACACCAATTCCTGATCTTTCCCGATCACCGCAGCCTCCGGCGTGACCGTGGCCCCCACCGCCTTCACCAACCAATGCGAGGGATCGAGCACCACCGGGCAGGTGAATTTGAAGTCGGAGGCATGTTTCCGGGCCTGCTCGATCGTCACGGCGGGATCGACGTGGACGAGGCTGAATGTTATCCCTCTCGAGGAATAATACGAGACCAATCGGTTGATCTCGGGCGCGTAGCCGTTGGCGATGGGGCAATCGGTGGTGATGAAGATCAACGCTGCGGCCCGCGCCTCGCCTCGTTCCAGCGGTTGACGAGCCGTGCCCGCAAGGTCGGTGAGGGTGATGGACGGCGGGATGCGCGGACTTGACGACCCGCATCCCCCGCCGAGTACGCCGCCGAACAGGACGATCAGCGCGCACACCGCACGAAAAATCTCCGGTGCAATTCTCGATTCTCGCGATGCGACGGCGGCGTGTTTCATGACGGAAACACTATAGCCGCCTAAGAATCAATTCGGTCGGAGCGACGCCGTACACGCCCCGATGACCAAGAGAGAGGCATCTTGCTCGGGGTTAAACGGCTGCGGCCTGACGACGAAGCCGCGCGGCGAAGAACATCGCGCCGGCCAATCCAACGGAACCCAGCAGAAGCGGCATGGGCACGGGAACCACGTTGGGAGTCGAGATCATCGCGGGCACCTTGTCGGAGCCGCCATCCTCGAAACCGCGAAAGCGGACCAGGAAATTGAAATCGAACGAGCCGCCCTCGAGGAAATCCCTGGCATCAAGGCTGCCGGCGTCGAGCGCCGTGACCAGGAAACTGAACGAGCCGCTCTGCCCCACGCCCAATCCCGCCAATGGACTGCCGCCCCCGAGGAAGTTCCCGCCCAAGGCGGCACCGGCCTCGAAGGGGTTGCCGAAGGGTTGACCGTTCAAACCGTTGCCCGCGCAATTG
>Ga0163154_10008059_pt1 | contig 12387 bp, 10 predicted proteins | sample OliLakLV19MP9P1_FD_148649 | JGI IMG/M metagenome (GOLD analysis project Ga0163154, IMG submission 148649) | Freshwater microbial mat bacterial communities from Lake Vanda, McMurdo Dry Valleys, Antarctica - Oligotrophic Lake LV.19.MP9.P1 | ecosystem: Environmental > Aquatic > Freshwater > Lake >... | reverse complement strand
CCAAACGCTTCGTCGCGGGCCTCGACCACAACTACCTGCTCCAAGTCCTTCGCGCTGGAGCCGTCTGGCCGACCCAACACCAAACTACTTCCCGCTAGCCCTGTCGGGCATGGGGGTCAAGACAGCATCGTTCCCTGATGCCCAATGCCCAATGCCTTCTTGTGACGGGTTTTCCTCTCCCATCCATCCCTGGGTGCATGGTCGTTCTTTCCCTGCTCATCGGCATGCTCTTTCCCGGCGCGCGGGAGCCGGAGCCGGCCCCGCCGCCCGCCCCCGAGGGCACGGTGATCGTGCTGAACAAGGCCGATGCCTCGGCATCGTTCTTTGGGCGCGAGGGTGGCGAGGAGATCGCCAGGGTTCCTGTCGGTGTGGGGCCGCACGAGGTGGCCGTCTCACCCGATGGAAGAACGGCCGTGGTCTCCAACTACGGGGACATGACCCCCGGCCAAAGCCTGACTGTCATTGATGTCGCCACGGCCAAGGCCACGTCCACCATCGACCTTGGTGATTACCGCCGCCCCCACGGCATCGCGTTCACCCCCGATGGGTCGCGGGTGCTGGTCACGTGCGAGGTGCAGCAGGCGCTCCTCACCGTCAACGTCGGCGAGGCCAGGGTTGAATCGGCGCTCACCACGGGCCAGAAGGCCAGCCACATGGTCGCCCTCGCCTCCGACGGCGTTCGCGCGTACGTGTCCAACATCGCCTCGGGCACCGTGACCGCGTTCGACATCGTGAAGAACCTGGCCCTGGCGACCATCGCGACCGATGCGGGCGCTGAAGGGATTGACGTTTCTCCCGACGGGCGCGAGGTGTGGGTGGCTAACAACAAGGCCGACAACATTTCGATCATCGAGGCTGAGTCACTTAAGGTAGTCTCGACCCTTCCCTGCCCCAAGTTCCCGATCCGCGTCAAGTTCACGCCCGATGGAAAGCACGTGCTGGTCTCGTGCGCGGCCAGCGGCGACCTCGCGGTCTTCGACGCCGTCAAGCGCGCGGAGCTGCGCCGCATCAGCATGCGACGCGACGACGAAGTGTTCGATCCCCAGGGCCCGTTCGGCGACAGCCCCGTTCCCCTGGGGATTATGGTCCCGCCCGACGGCAAACACGCCTATATCTGCAACACCCGCGCGGGGTGGGTCAGCGTTGTAGACCTCGCGACCTGGGCCGTCACCGAACACTTCAAGGCCGGTCCGGGGCCGGATGGGATCGGGTTTACGCAGGTGATGCCGGAGTCATAACGGCGAAGCCCTGTCCTATGTCAAGGACCAAGCCCCGCTGTTCTCATACGGTTTCGAATTGACTCTCGCGCCCGTTCCGGAAGCCCCTTCCGGGGTGGTGAGGGATGGGGGTGGATTCCCAAGCGCAGAAGTCAAGCCGAATTCGTATCATTCCCAACTTCTTGGAGAGTATTTCAACTTGCACGCAGAACGGCTATTTCATTATGATGCGTGCATGATCCCCAAAGTCACGTTCCTGCTTGACGACCGAGCCATATGTGATGCAATGTCGGATGCGGCCCAGCACGCTGTGTCGATCCGCATTATGGCGGCATGGGCCACCACTGGCGAGGGACTGACGTGTTTAACAAAGTGCAAGGCAGTGAACCGAAGGGCCATTGTCGGGACCTGCTTCGCCGCCACGGAACCAGCGGCAATCGAAGAGTTGATGCGGCTCGGCTTCGAGTTGCGCATCGTCGAAGTGATCCCGAACGGCGGCACCTTCCATCCAAAGGTCTACATCTTCGCAATGGCGGATGGATCGCAGGTCGTGCTGCTGGGAAGCGCGAACCTATTGATCTCTGCGCAGATATAGGCATTGTGGTTCACAAGGGAAGCCCGGCATGATCAAAGGCTGCGGCGAGGAGGTTGGGCCGACAACGCTGGCCGGTGAGCGAGCGGCGGACGTGGCCGCGCAGGTCGTCGCGGTCGGTCGGGGCCAGGTTGGCCAGGTCCACGCGCTTGCCGTGGTTCCAGAGTTGCTCGGCGGGGTTGAGCTCGGGCGCGTAGGGCGGGAGCCATTCCACCATGACCCGGGGAGCGTTCTTGGGCCGACCGTCCAGCCAGCGCTTCACGGCGGCCTTGTGGACGTTGAGCCGGTCCTGCACCACGATCAGCGGCCCGCCCACGTGCCGGTCCAGGACGCGCAGGAACTCCGTTGCCTCGGGGGTCTTGATGTTCTTGGCGTGGATGCGGAAGACCGCCGAGAGCCGGTGGCGCTGGCGCGAGGGCGGCACGGTGATGGCCCCGATCACGCTCAGCCGGTCGCGCCGGTCCCAGCAGCGGATGATCGGAGTCTGGCCGCGCGGGGCCCAGGACCGACGCACCAGAGGCCGGAGCATAAAGCCGGATTCGTCGTAGAACACGACGGTGGCGTTCAGACGCCGCGCGTTTTTTTGATGCGCGGCCAGTCCTTCTTCCGCCAACGCCCGATGGCCTTCTCGTCCCGCTCTCGGGCGCGGGCCTCGGGCTTCTGCACGCTGAAGCCCAGCGCGTGCAGGATGCGTCCGACGTGGTTGAGGTCGTACCAGACGCCCTCGGTCCTGCCGATCCGGTCACGCACCCGCCGGCAGGTCCACAGGTCGGTGTCGTACCCGGCGGCCACGGCGCCCTTCCTGAGCAGCGTCACCAGCCGCCGCTTCTGGACGCTGCTCAGCCTGGGCTTGGGGCCGGGGTGGGGCTTGGCGTTCAATCCGCCCGGGCCGCGCTTGCGCAACGCCTTCTTCCACCGGCTGACCGATGAGGGTGCCGCCCCCACCAACCGAGCCACCTCGTTGGTTCCCTTGTCCTGGCCCAGCAGCACGGCCGCTCGCCGCCGCCGGGCCTCCAGCTCCGCCGGAGTGCCTTTGGTCCTCATGCACCCTGTATCGGCACACCTGCCATGATTCCTTTTACCGCGCAGAGATCAATAACGGACGCAGCATTTACGCGCAATGCCGAGGCGATGGTACGCATGGAAATGACGTCCGGCGAAGCGGCCCCGCTCGGCGCGATGTTCGATCAATTCTGGAAGAGCCCGCCCTCGCGGGAAGTCACTGATAAGTGGTTCAAGGGCTACACGCTGGCGTATAAAACCGCTCCGCAGAAACGCTCCCAGGTCATCGCTGCTGCCGAGCGGCCCAAACCAGGCAAGTCGAAAGCGCAGCCCAAGCGTGCTGTGCTCCAGGATCGCGTGGGTCTGATGACCGCTGACTGGAAGACGTACCTCAGGCGCCTGCGGGTAAGAGCCGAGTTCGGTGCCGCTAGCATTGATGGCAAGAACAACTCGTACCTCAGGACGTTGTCCATCGTCAGCCCGATCGTGGTGTCTGGTCTCGCACACGCTCAGCACGAAGACGTTAGTCGGGCGATGGGGAAAACGGACTCGTGCGGGTGGTTTGGCACCGTCCACCTCATCCAGAAAGAAGGGGCTCGCCTCTACAAAGACGAGTCGCTGCGGGCGCGGATAGACAAGAGTCTTGCTCCAATACAGGCAGTTGCCGCCGAAGAAGATTGCATCGCGGCGGCCCGTGAGGCGTTTGGTCAACTACGCCAGATTGGCGGCCTCGGGCACTGCTTTATAACACGTATGTTGGCCGTAGCCAAGCCGGACCGGTTCTATTCCGTGAATGGAAAATCGGACGATGGTCTCGCCACGTTGCTCGGGATCACAAAGGCCCAGCTTGCCACATGGGCTGGGTACGAGCACGGACTGAGGCTGATTTACCGCACGCCATGGTACAGGTCGGCGCGTCCCACCGACCGCCGCGAGCAAACAGCTTGGGAAGCGAGGGTCGCGTTGATCGATGCATACGCATATGCCTCATAGCGCTCGTAGCTTGCCGATGCTGGATGGCTGCATTCGGCCACCCCCCTCCACTGAGTAGTACATCCGCGCCATTCGTTCGGGGACGTGGTTGACACATTGCGTCCACGCTCCTCCGCGTGCCTCCGATACCTCTTCGCCTTCACGTGCCCTCGACCTAAGACTGTACCCCAGTAATCCCGTATCCTTCCCCGATGCGAGTCTGCCTCGTCTCCAACGAGTTCGTCCCTCTCCACGGCTGGGGAGCGGGAACCTACGCCTCCCTCATGGCGCAGGCCTTTGCCGCGGCTGGGCACGAGACGCACGTCCTCATGGGCGATCCCAAGCTTGCGGCGCAGGGGCCGGGAGTGCGCCCGGGCGTCACTTTTCACGCCATTGACTGGGACGACCCCGTCGTCAAACTCGACGCCTACCCCTGCCACCCCGCGCGGCATTCGATGGGCGTTTACCAGCGGCTCAAGCAACTGCACGCGCAGCACGGCTTTGACTACATCGAGTTCCCCGACTTCCGCGGCGAGGGCTACTTCACGGTGCGCGCCAAGCGCACGCTCGGACAGTTTGAGAACGCCGTCCTGGGCGTGCGATTGCACCTCATGGTCCGCGACATCCGCGAAATCAACGGTGAGGTGTGGATCGACCGGGAGCCCGCCGTTGCCGGGCACATGGAAACGGAGGGCGTCCGCCTCGCGGACCTTATCTCCGCGCCCAGCCGCGCGATGTATGAACTGGCCAGGGCGCGGATCGGCGGAGACCTTGACGAGAGCGCGCGACCCGTCCTGATCGTTCCCAACCCCTTCTCCATGGACCTGCTGAGCGAGCTTGGTTGGAAGCCCGTCGCGGGCGTTGACAAGCCCCCCAGCCCCGCGACGCCAACGGTTCTGTTCACCGGGCGACTGGAGTACCGCAAGGGGGTCCACCTGCTGGTTGAGGCCGCCCAGCGGCTCCTGCGCCGCGGCGTCATCGCTAACTTCCGGTTCATCGGCGCCGACTCTGACACCGGCCCGATGTGCTTCTCGATGCTCGACCACCTGCGGCGGTCGATCGACCCACGGTTCCGCGACCGGTTTGTGTTCGAGGGCACGTTTGAGCGCGCTCGGCTGGGCGAAGCGATCACCAGCGCCACCGTCTGCTGCTTCCCCTCGGTCTGGGAGAACTTCCCGTATGCGTGCCTGGAGGCGATGGCGTTGGGCGCCGCCGTGGTTGGGTCGGACGCGGGCGGCATGGCCGAGATGATCGAGCACGAGCGCAGCGGGCTGCTGGTGAAGGGAGGGTGTGTCGAGTCGCTCGAGGCCGCTCTGACGCGCCTGCTCGCGGATGCTCCACTGCGCGGCACGCTCGCACGCAACGCGCCGTTGCGGGTTCGGTCGCTGTGTGAGCCGGGCCGGATCGTGGCCGAGGTGGAGCGCCGGGTCAGGGAAGTCGCCGGCGCAGGGTCAGCGCGGCGAGCGTCCGTCGCCGCCGGTTCCGGGGGCGCTGTGGGTCAACCCGAAGTCTCCATCATCATCCCTGTCTTCAACCTGCACGCCTACGTCGAAGATACGCTGCGGTCGGTCGCGGCCCAGACCTGCGGGGCGATCGAGGCCATCGTCATCGATGATGGTTCTTCCGACCCCGCCACCATCGCCGAGTTGGCCCGTCTGGCGCGTGACCCGTCGTTTGCGTTCGCGCGGTTTATGCGGATCGAGCACGCCGGCCTTTCCGCCGCGAGAAACGCGGGTATCGAGTGCGCGAAGGGCCGCTGGGTGCTGCCGCTGGACTGTGATGACCAGATCGCGCCGACGTTTGTTGAAAAGTGCCTCGGGGCGGCGGCACGGGACCACGGACTGACCTTCATCACCACGCTGCTTACGTGCTATGCACAGATCCCGGGAGCGCCGACCGGCGGCTGGATGCCGCTGGGCAGCGATGCCGAACTGCTGAGCGTCATCAATGTCGCATCCAGTTGCGTCGCGCTGATCGACCGCAATGCGGTGCTCGCGGCGGGCGGGTTTGATCCCTGGATGCCCGCCTACGAGGACTGGGACCTGTTCTGCTCCCTCGTCGAGCGCGGCGGGCGGGGCACCGTCATTCCGGAGTTTCTCATCTTGAACCGCGTGCGGCCCGACTCGATGATGCGCTCGCTCAGTCGGCGGCAGCACGAGGTGCTGCGGGCCAAGATCATCAGCAAGCACCCGACGTTGTCGCCCGATCCGGGCCGGACGCTGCGGCTGATGATGGGCGACCTGGTGCCCTGGAAGAGCCTGGAGGATGGGACGGCACGGATGGACCCGCACGCCGACCCCCGGGCCTATCACAATGCCGACCCCAACCTTGATCCGCAGGTCCTGGCCCGGCGCATCGTCGATGAAAACCCGCGCTACCAGGTGGCGGACAGGGTGAACGCATTCCTCAAGGCAACCCCGGTGCACGCGGCCCTCAAGAGCCTGACCAAGCGAGCTCTCAGGAAAGAGTAAGAGAACGCGGAGGTAGCGGAGGGGGCGGAGGAACGCGGAGGCGAATAAGGGCCTGTGAAAAGCAGAGCGGATCTCAGAGCCGACGTATGGATTCGGTCCGACACACGATCGCTTCTGCTCCGCGTTCCTCCGCTCCCGCTGCGGCATCCGCGATCTCTTATGCCTTCCGATGCACACTTACCAAAGAAGCGCCCATCGGTATGCGCACGTACGGCAGCACCCACTTTTCTACCTCGAACGTCCACCGAAGCGCCCCGTTCACCAGCCCCGGCAGCGGCCGGATATCTTCGTGGGCCTTGTCCAGCCCCAGCAACTTCTTTCCCAGCCTCCCCGCGATCATCACGGGGAAGAGCAGCGCGTTGTAATAACTGAGCACCTCGGTCTGCAAACCCGCCTGGTCGAAGAGCCTGCCGAACTGCCCTCGGGAGTAGCGGCGTTTGTGGTGGTGGAACTCATCCCGGCGCGTCCACATCCACTGGTGGGCGGGGACGGTGCAGATCAGCACGCCCCGCGGGCGCAGCAGGCGGGCTGCCGCGGCGACAGACTCCGTATCCGGCCCCACGTGCTCCAGAACATCCGACATCACGATGCAGTCGAAGGACGCCGGTTCAAACGGGAGCGCATCGGGGAGTGTGCCGTCGTGCGTGGTGATCCCCGCCTTCGCGCAGATCTCGCGGGCGATTGCCGATGAATCCGTCCCGGTCACCCGGTACCGATCCTTGAGCGCCATGAGGAGCGCGCCGGTGCCGCAGCCGATGTCGCAGATCGATGGGACCGTGGTGCTTTCGTCGCCCGCGGCCTTGGCCGGCCCCGCCTGGACGTATCGCTCAATCAGCCGAAGGATGATGTGGCGCTTGGCCACGAACCACCAGTAGTTCTTCTCGCGCTGGGCCATCTCCTGGTAGAGCGAATCGTCCAATCTTGGGCTCCGTGGCCGCGGGCTGCAGGGGGCGGGGTTCTCTGGCGGGCTTGGACGTGGCGGGCGTGCGGATTGAAGGGGTGGGGGTGTTGCCCGCGTGCCCGCCGTCCTGCTCGGCCACAATATAGAGCGGGCGGTTGAGCGAGTGCGTAAACACGCTCCCCAGATAGTGTGCCAGGATACCCAGCATCGTGAGTTGTACACCCCCCAGGAAGAAGATGCTGCACGCCAGGAAGGCATACCCCTCCAGCATGTTGGTCTTGAAGAACAGCCGCTGGATCACGATGACGATCGACAGCACCACGCTCAGGGCGATCGTCGCTACCCCCAGCCACGCCGTGAGTTTGAGGGGCTTGAGGGAGAAGGCGCTGATGGCCTCCAGCGCCAGCCGCAGCAGTTTGAAGAACCCGTAGTTGGTCTTGCCCGCGTGCCGTTCATCGCGGTCGTACAGCACCGCCTCCTGCCGGAAGCCGACCCACGAGACCAGGCCGCGGATAAACCGGGGGTTCTCGCGGCAGCTCTTGACCGCCTCCACCACCCTGCGGTCCATCAGCCGGTAGTCGCCGGTATCGTGGGGGATCGCGGTATCGCTGAGCCTGTTGATGAGCCGGTAGAAGAGGTACGCGCTGGTCCGCTTGAAGGCCGACTCGCCGGGGCGGTGGCGGCGGCGGGCGTAGACGACGGCCGCGCCCTCCCGCCACTTCTTGACCATCTCGGGGATGAGTTCGGGCGGGTCTTGCAGGTCGGCGTCGATCAGAATCACCGCATCCCCCGCGGCGTGGTCCAGCCCCGCGGTGGTGGCGATTTCGTGCCCGAAGTTGCGGCTGAAGGAGAGGAACCGGACGCGGGGGTCGTGCGTGGCCAGGCCGCGGATGACGTCCAGCGTCCCGTCGCGGCTGCCATCGTCAATGAAAAGGATTTCGTATGAGTCGGTGCACGCGCTGAGCGCGGCGGAGAGCCGCTGGTGCAGCAGGCCCAGGTTGCCTTGCTCGTTGAACGCGGGAACGACGACGGAGAGGTGTGGCATGCGTTGGTCCGCGCTACGGGGGGCCACGGACGGGGGAGGGTAGGCTACGTGGGCTCCCGGCGGCGCCACGGGAGCATCTCCGATCCCCTGCGAACCAGCGGTTGCCACAGCGGTCCGAGGGCCAGGATGCAGATGCTCAGGACGACTACGGCGGTTCTTCCGTTGGCGCCGGGAGGTCCGCCGTAGTGAGCGCTGAGCTCAGTGGCGCCGGCGGGCACGCTGAGGGAGAGTCGTCCGTCCTTTGCAATCTCGGTGCGCAAGCGGCTGTCCGCGACCGGTTCTCCATTCACCCGGACTTTCCACCCCGGAAAGTAGAACTGGTTGATCGTGACCTTCGCTGCGACGGGCGAGTTCACGCTCGCGAGGATGCGGTACTGGTCGCTCCCTGGGGCGAGGCTGACAACAGCCCCGGCCTTGTGTGCCGCGGGATCAACCAGGACCATCTCTCCTTTGTCGCGCACGAGGGGCAGATTGGTGGACGCCCCCACAGGTCGGAACTCATCTCCCGCGCTGTAGCTGTTGAAGTTCGAGAGCAGGGTGGCGCGGTGCTTTCCAAGCTCCACCGCGGCGTCCACGCCGGGTCTCGCTTGGAACTGCGGGGCCTGCCACCAGGCGACCAGGAGGAGCGAGCCAACCATGCCGAACAGCAGCAGACGTGGTTTCAGCCGCCTCTGGAGCATCGGGATCAGCGACGCCCCCAGCATCACCTGCAGGACCGCGGTGGCGGAGAGGATCCTCCAAGGGAACTGGACGACGCGGAGGACACCGATCTTCTGCCACGCTTCCCACGCGAGCGGGGTCATCAGCAACACCAGCCCGGCATAGCACCACGCCGTCCCGCGGATGAGGCGCAGGGTCCGTGCCGCGTACGCCCCGGCCAGGGCCAGCAGCAGGTGCGGAAGCCCGAGTTGGTACGGCATCCCGTCGGGTTGAGGTATCTCAAGCGAAAACCCGAACCCCCATTCCCTGGTCACCATCTGGCCCAGGTGTACCGCGTGGCGCTCGGTGGGGGCGTAGATCATGGGGTGCCAGACCGCCCGCTTCATCTGGACCGCCGTCATGAGGAACGGCGCCGAGAGCCCAAGGCCGCAGCAGCAGGCCACCCCCGTGAGCCCGAGGAACTCAAGGCCGCGCGGTCCGGCACGCCACGCCAGGAACAGCCCCAGGAACGCGATGATCATGAGCAGGAAGACGGCGGTGAAAGGGTGTGCGTAGATCACCATGGCGATGCTGACGGACAAGCCTGCCAGGACCAGGACCAACGGGCGGCCATCGCGAACGCGTTCGTGCAAGGCGCACAGCAGGTAGAGCGCCCACGGGGTCAGCATCATGGCCATGTATTCCGCGAGGGCGCCGCGGACATACACGTTGCAATAGATGTACGGTGTCAGCACGAAGAGCGCCGTGCCGAACAACCCCGCGAGCCAGCCGTCCTTGCGCCCGGTTGCTCCCTCCCCCAGTCGCCTCGCCAGCAGGAATGCCCCGACCGTTCCCAGGAGCGACAGGCAGTACAGGTACAGGCGGGCGGTGTACAGCGGGTACCCCGGCAGGAACGAGAAGGGCATCGCCCCGAAGAAGTAGGCCGGCTGGTAGAAGACAAACGTGGGGTATCCGTACCCGGCGTAGGCATCAGGCAGCCAGCGCGGGTACCACTCCCCGTGCAGGAACGCCTCGCGGAATCGGTCCAGCAGGAGGATGTACCGTGCCCCCTCGTGTGAATCGGGCCAGGCGTGCAGCCGCAGGAGGGGCGTGACCGGCAGGAGCGCGGCGAGGAACAGGAATGCAGCCGTCAACAGCCTTCTGATCGCGGTTCCCATGCAGTCTCCGGGGTGCCCGAACAAGCCTTGGTCATGAGTGGGGGTGCGGAGCATACACGCGGGGATGAATCGCCGCGACGGCGGGCCGGGCCGTCCAGGCACCATCAAGGGACCGGGCGCGGGCCTGCGCACCCAGGCCCGGCCATCACTTCTTGTAGGGTGGGAACACGAACGTGTACGGCGGCAACGCCCCCGCCTCCACCGCGCCCCTCGTCTGCGGCACGATGATATCGAGCCACGTCGCGCTGTTGTGACGGAACGCCACGCGCGTCACCACGGCCACCCGCCCCTCCTGATCGACGGTGAACACGATGATCTTGTCCCAGGGGATGATCACGCTGTTCCACTTGCCCACTTCGTAGGGAATGTCCAGGCGCGACTCGAACTGGAGCGACTCCTGGTTCACCACCCCGATGGGCTGGATCCCGTGCGAGAAGTAGGTGCAGTGCACATCGTTGCGCTGGTAGATGAACTTCAGGAACCACAGGCTCGACCACGAGAAGTCCCAGGTGTTCGGGGTGCCCCCATCGAAGGAAGCCGAGCCGCTCTTGATGGGGGTATTTGAAACGCGCAGGGGGACAAAGACCGTCCCCGGCGCGGGATTGGGGACGAGCGCCTTGAGTTGCGCCGCCTCGCGCAGGCCGTCCTTGACGGAGTTCCTCATGCGGCTCTGCACGCCCACCAACATGAGCCCGCCGACGAGCGCGGCGATGAGAATCGGCGCCGCGGTCGCGAGGCGGGCCGGCCGCAGCAACCTCACGCTCCCGAGGTAGTGGCCAGCGAAGTCACACGTTCCCGCCAGGAACACCAGCATCGCCAGGGCGGGCACGTAACTGGTGCGCGAGTTGGGGGAGTAGTTCACCATCGCGATGGGCAGGCACGCGAAGAGGAACATCGCCGCGCCATAGGCCGCCACCGCCCAGGCGTGCCGGGACGGTTCGTCACCCCACCCTCGGGCGATCGCATCACGATCGTTCGACGGCGGGACGGACATACTGAGCGGAACGTGGCTTTCCTGGGCGGTACACCGGAAGAACCCACCCCTGGCCCCTCCCTCTGGGAGGGGGAGGGTCCACGCGGACAGACCTGCCCAGGCGCACAGGATGGCCGCGGCGATCCACGCGCCGGCCACCGCAAGGTTCGCGCCCAGTTCGATGACTCCCTGGTACAGCGCCCCCGGCCAGACCTTGGTCATCATGAGTTCTGCGCCCATTGAGACGACGGCCTTCCAGGTGCTGGCCGGGAGTCTGTGCAGCGGCGTCAGCGTGTCGGCGCTGTTGCCATACCCCGGCGGGTCCAGCAGGCGCGGCAGGATCATGTACGTTGCGCACAAGGTCCCGATGGCCGCGTACCCAAGGATCGCCCGGACCACGCGGCGGCGGTCAAACTCGCGCCACGGCACGGCCGCGAGGGCGGCCAGGGGCAGGGCCGCGAACGCACCCGCCGGTTGTTCGTTGAAACATGGGACGGCCGCCGCCAGCAGCAGCATGGGAACGAGCGTGAACCACGAAAAGGCGCGCCGGACGAGCCGGATGTACAGCAGTGAGGCCCCCAGCAGGCAGCATGTGGCCGCCCCCGTCGAAAACGCCGAGGCCCACAGCACGACCTCGTAATGGCTCGCCCACACCATGAACAGGATCGTCGCCCCGGCCGCGGCGCGGCGCGAGGTGTGCAGCGCGCGCAGCAACCGGTACAGCAGCACGCAGGCCCCGCCGTGCAGCGCAAAGCCAATGAAGTGGATGACCCGGGGGTGGTCCCACAACAGCGTCAGCATCGTGGGGGTCAGCGACAGGTGCAGCGGCCGCCACGCCAGGAGTCGTCCTGCGGGCGCCTGGAACGGCTCTCGCGTGGTCTTGATCAGGGTCGAGTAGTCGCCCGTCGCGGGGTCGATGGTGGTCAGGAAGTAGTCGTCGTTCCACTTGCCCAGGTCGCCCATGAAGAACATGGTCGAGAACGCAAAGAGCAGGACCGGGAACGCCAGCACCCCCAGCACCCCCAGCGCTCCCACCAACCGGCGGTGTCGTTGCACCAAGGTTTGGGGGAGTCCTTCGTTCATAGGCCCATCGAAACTCCTGTCCCATCCAGGCGCAGGTGTTGGCGATTCCCGCCGCTTATGGATTGACCATACCGATCGCTGCCCACGGTACGCTCCACCTGTCTCGCTGTCTCGCTGTCTCGCTGTCTCGCTGTCTCGCTGTCTCTCTGTCTCGCTGTCTCACCGTCGCACAACAAACGACTTTGCCGGCAGCAGCCCTTCTTCCATCAAGCGCGACGCCCGCACCGGGTGAATCACAAGGTCCGCCAACCCCGCCTGCTGCACGACCACTTCCGTGACCACCTCTGCCTCGCCTCGCTCATCCACAACAAATG
>Ga0163154_10008058_pt1 | contig 12388 bp, 7 predicted proteins | sample OliLakLV19MP9P1_FD_148649 | JGI IMG/M metagenome (GOLD analysis project Ga0163154, IMG submission 148649) | Freshwater microbial mat bacterial communities from Lake Vanda, McMurdo Dry Valleys, Antarctica - Oligotrophic Lake LV.19.MP9.P1 | ecosystem: Environmental > Aquatic > Freshwater > Lake >... | reverse complement strand
GTCTCTATAACATGGCAGAGTTAACCCGTAAAAAAACGATAAAAATAAAAACCCCTTTCGGCACGCCGTCCGAAGTTTTTTTGTCAGGATTCCTCAGCGGCCGCGAAGTTGTGTTTCTCGCGCGCCATGGCAAAAATCATTCTCTGCTGCCAGGCGAGCTGAACCACCGAGCCAACGTCTGGGCCATGAAAAAACTGGGTGTTGCATGGATCGTGAGCGTCAGCGCTGTCGGATCGTTGCAGGCAAAATATCCACCAAGGTCCATTGTTTTTCCGGATCAGTTTTTTGATCGCACCAAAGAAAAGCACCACACCTTTTTCGGCGAAGGGATTGTCGCACACGTAGGTTTTAGCGATCCGGCATCAGTTCTGACTCAACAAATTTTGGCCGACGGAGCTGGAAACGCAGGGGCCGCATTTCATATGGGCGGGACCTATGTAAACATGGAAGGCCCATCCTTCTCCACCCGAGCAGAATCACTCTATTATCAACGTAACAAATTTGACATCATTGGGATGACGAATATGGCAGAAGCCAAGCTCGCGAGAGAAGCCGAGATCGCTTATGCGCCCATGTGTTTTGTCACCGATTACGATTGCTGGCATCTATCTGAAGAACCCGTGACCGCCGACATCGTTCTTGCAAACCTTCGCGCCAATGCGGAGCAGGCAGGAAAAATCTTAGCCGCCGCCCTTCCCAACTTCCCGTTGGTTGCAGATGAGGAATGTCACAACGCACTTTCAGTCGCCCTTGTAACACCCAAAACTCATTGGCCCGCCAAGACAGTTAGAAAACTGAAACCCATCCTGCAAAAATATTTATAATATCCGGATCAACTTGGTTGGTTAGCAGCGTCTTCGGCTTGCTGGAGAAGGTGATTTATTACCTCTGCAAACTTTTGATGCGTTAATTTCCAGATCGGTTTTGACAGACGGCTTTTGAATCGAACATAAGCTTTTTCTCCCGCGAACAATTCGATTGCGTCATCGGGAGGTTTGATCGTCGCTTTGGCCGTAAAGACCGGGGAAATTAACTCAAATTGATTCTCAGAATTCTCACCTTGTCCCGATTTCTCATTGGTTTTAATAGGAACGACCGACAAAGGCCCATTACCCAATGCAGTCAGTGCCGCGTGCGGAATATCCTTTGAAGCCCGTTCAGATACAATTCGAACCACACCGTCGTAAACACCTGGGCGTCCTTGGATTTTGATATCGATAGGGAAATCCTTTTGTGCCCGAAAATAATCAACTTGGCCTTGTGGAAAAACAATCGTGACCTCATTCGCAGGCAACGGTCCCACCCGGACAATCTCTTCGCCCACACGAAGGAATCGACCTTCGAGTTGTTCGAGGTTTCGGCCCATGGCAACTCCATCAAGGGGCGCATGCACAGTCAGCGATTCGATGTACCCTTTTTTTTCTTCGACCTGCGTTTGGAGCGCGCGCAGTGCAGCCTCCTCATATTGATGCCCCGCGGCATCTTGCTCAGAAAGAGCCATTCGACTTTTTACTTCCTGACGTGACAATCGCATTTCAAGTTGTCGCGTTTTGATCTGCTCATCTTCATTTTCCATTTCCACCAGCAACTGACCATCGGCCACTTGTTCGCCATTATGCACAAGGACTTTTCGGACAAAACCCGGACATTCCACCCGCAAAATCTTCTGCTCATGAATTTCAACAATCGCAGGCGCATTCAAGGTGGGAGCAATAGGGATAAATAAAATGAGGACCACCACCAAAGCCGCTACACCCAACCGAACAGTATAAACCTTTGGATCAGGGAATTCCATATTCCGACCATACCGGAGGTAGTCGTAAGAGGACGCCGCATTAGAAGCTATCCATGCGGCTAAAACAGCCAAGGCGATGGCGACCCCGCCGCCTTTGAACAGAATGCTCATGGCCATCAATAAGCCTGCAAAGACTACAAATTTCCAAATACCCGCCAACAATCCGTACACCGCATAAATCCAGGTCTCTCTCTGACGCCAGTCTGGACTTTCGATTTGCCTGACACCGAGCATGTATTTCTTGAACAACCTAACAATAAGCCCAAGACTGTTGTTATAAAGATTCGGCATCTCTAATAGATCCGACAAAATATAATACCCATCAAATTTCATGAGTGGGTTGGCGTTGAAGAACCATGTGACAATCGTGCCCATGATTATCACGTTGTACATCGCGAGCTTGGCCGCGCCGGGTTCCAGAAGACCCCAGATCACAGCGGCGATCCCCGCCACAAAAAGTTCTGCAAGCATTCCGCCCGCGGCCACATGGATGCGTTTCCATTTTTCCGGAAAACCCCAACTCGACGTCACGTCCACAAACCCAATGGGCGCAAAAAGAATAAAAACCAACCCTGCCTCGCGCGCTTTACCCCCGTAATGTTTACAAACCATGCCGTGCCAAAATTCATGAACTAATTTTAACCCGAACCACGTCACCGCCATCCAAACCCACCCGTAATGAGCCAATAGCCCTGCGGTTCCCAGTTCGAACTGGTCCCGATTCCACAGGATCGTAAACAACCCGAGCAACACCACCCCAAACCAAACCGCCCACCCGACGATCCCGAAAGCCCAGCGCATGTAAGGCGCGATCCGTGTGAAAAAACGATCCGGACTCCCCAGCGGTAATTTATAAAATAAGATCGAACTTACTTTACCCAGCAGACCGAGGATTTTTTTGGAATCAAAACTCTGATCCTTCCCTCCGGGGATAGCCAAGGTTTCAGCTCCAAAATCGGCTAACCCCGTCTCTGAAAGCCATGACATCACATTAATCGCTTCCTGCTCGGAAAGCGCTTCACTCCCGCAGGATCGAGACGCGCGCGCGTAGGCTTCGCCAAAGGAAGTGTTCCCATCAAATTGAGTAATAAAATAATATTCCGCCAGACCGATCCGATAAAACTTTGAAGAGATCGGGTCCTCCGTGACGGCATAACGATGACCCCGGTAGTCCTGAAAAGAAAACTTCAAGTTACTGCGCAAGCGCGGGCGCGTAGATTTAACTTCTCGGATCGCAGGATTAAACTTTGGAATTTCCATACTTCGGTCGGATTACCAGAAAAGGAACACCTGAAAAAACTCCCATAACCGGTGGAAAATAATCCAAAAGAGTGACTTCGTATCGGCGATAATAACGGCCTTACCCTTCATTCCTGGACGAAGGCCCGTTTCTTTGTTCACGTTAGGTAAAGAGGCCTCAGCTAAAAAAACGTTTTTTCCGTTTCGCACTTCGGACTGGGGATTAATACGTTCAATTTTTCCCCAAAATTTTTGCCCGGGAAAGGATTCGATTTTTACGGATACGCGCTGCCCCTCTTTCACATGTGGAATATCAGATGAGTCAACCTCAAGTTGAACCACCATCCGATCAAGTGGTGAAATCTCAAATAATATCTGACCCTTAGAGACAGGTATCCCTTCCGACCGTTTGAGGTCGCCCAGAATGACATACCCTGCGATGGGTGCCCTGATTTCCAGGTTTTGCATTTTATTTTCGATCGATTTAAGTTCCATCGCGAAACTTTCAGCGTCGTACTGAGCCATTTGAGATATAGCACTCTGGGTCGAATCATCCGACATGGCCTTATCGCGCTGGGTCAACGCCTTATCTCGGGCGGCCATCAGCTCAGCTTGTTTCCATGCCATTTCCTTTTCGTCCATTGTCGCAAGTGCTTGGTCTTCCTCTACAATTTGCCCGGGTTCAACGAGGGTCTTTTTAAGAACTCCATCGAAAGGCGCAGCAAGTATTCGTTTGGTGTCAGGTTGAACGTAAGCTTTTGTTCCCACTCGATAACTAAATTGCCAACACAACAGGAGGATGAGAAAAACGGTGGCGGAAATGGTGGCAGTGCGTTTGTCCTTGGTCATTCGACCCCAGGTTTTTTTCCATGTTTTGACCGGAGGCAACGGTTCAGCCTTCTTGAGCAACTCAATCTGACTGCCCAAATGCGGACGCGCAGTATCCAAAAACCGAGTCACATGCTCATCCGGCGTGGTGCCCTTTTTCCATAGCAGCGTCATGACCGCAAATGGCTTGCCATCATGGTTAGGCAATGGAATCGAAATAACTTTATCGAGATCAAGCAATCGTTGCAGTTCGTGATGTGCCATTTCTGAAAGGTCAACCGGGTCGCCTTCCCGCGGCCATTCCACATCTTCCTTTTTATGGTAAGCCTCGCGCATCGCAGATTGCAGCACCAAGGTTGAAGTTCCGCGGGTATCAAAGTTTTCAACGCCGGATATAGCAACCAACGTCATTTCCTTGCGTTTCATGATTCCGACACACACACGAAAACAGCCCAGATGACGGACCATACCATTCGCCATCAGCCTAGCGGCTTCTTTAAAATCAGTGGCACCCGCCGCGTTAGACATGATTTCCACAAGCGCTGAAGTTTGTTCCAGTGCCCAACTTTCGGTGGATTGGTCCTTACGTTTATACAGGTAATTTAGAAAACCGGTTGCCGCCTGAAGGATGATAATAAAAGGAGACAAGTCGGATTTGTCGTCCGCTCTCAGAAAAGCGCAGATAAAAGACCTCAGTTTGCCTTCATGAATCACAGGCACCGTCACCGCAAAAACCTTTTTACCTTCGTGTTCAGTTTCCGAAACATTCACCTCAAGTCGAGTTGAACCCTCCTGAATAGGATTTTGAACTTCCGCTTTGGCTTTAAAATTCTCCGCCCAGTTTTTGTCTTTCCAGAGTTGCTCGATCAATTCCATTTTTCGATCGGGCTTAATTTCGTAGATAAGGATTCCAAGGGCGTTGACTAGTTTCAACAAGTACGCGGCATAGGCGGCATAAGGTCGCGTACCGTCAAAAGGGGCTTCTGCCACCTCTACAAGATCATTACTAATCTTAAGAACGTTCAAAGTTTTCTCAGGCTGGGTAGCAGGAGAAAGAGGAGCAACTGGCTGGATTTCCGACATCGATTTGTTCGGTTAATGAAAATGAAGGTGGATTATAATTTCGGAAGGGAAGCCTTTTGGTCGTCTGATTTACGCGTGGGCGTCGCAGGCTCAGTTTTTACGGTTACTCCACTGTCGGCTTTTTGGTTTGGATTTGATTGGGCCTGACTATTCAAAGTCTGGTTCAATGCTTGAAGCAGTCGACGAGCACCCGCATGGGTCATGACAATACGTGTGTGCACCGGGAAAAGTGATTCCCCACTGGCTTGATCCGGCAAAATCCCGCTGGAAAAATCGAGGAAAACCTCTTCAGAGGAATTGTTCAGGATGACTTGACTTGCATACCGCGCGTTTAAGTCGTCATATTTAACTCGAATTTTTACAGGGTTCTGTTGTTTGTTTTGTTCTTGAGACATAAGGCATTAAGGAAAATAAAAGAAAACACCCAATGGGTTATATTTTCTTATCAATTGAGGGCTCTTTGTTAATGGGGCATACCATCGCACACTATTCATAAATTTTAAAGGCAGAATTTATGAACTTTTTTCCGAGGCCTTACCTATTTCTAATCTTCGCTGTTGTTCCCTTATCTTTGGTTCAGGTAGGTAAATCGGCTTTTGCCTGGAAGATTCCGAATGGCATAGGCAATGTAATTGGCGATGTCCGTCGCTATAACGCTGTGCCCAGAAAAATCGGCTGCGGCTAACGTCCCCGCGCGCCCATGAAGCCAAGTCCCCACAAGCGTAGCATCGAGAGGTGAAAGCCCCTGACAACAAAGCGCCCCAATGACTCCCGATAACACGTCCCCAGACCCCGCAGTGGCTAGACCGCAATCCCCACTCGTGACCACCCACGTCTTTTCCCCAGTAAATATCCAGGAAGGTCCTCCTTTGAGAAGAACGATCACCTGATGCTTCTTAGCGTACTCCGAGCACAAAACTCTAAAATCACGGAGGAACTTGTCGTGGTCTGTCACACCCAAAAGGCGCATCATTTCCCCGGAATGAGGAGTCAAAATACTCCCTGCAGGGGGGACGAACGCGCCATCAGCTAAATGATTGAGGGCGTCAGCATCGAAGACGAATTTTTTGCCCTGCAACCGATCCACCAAATTTTTAATTAAAGTCCCCGCAACCGCGTCGCGTGAAAGGCCCGGACCGATCACAATGGCATCGGCTTTCTCAAGGCTTGCCGCAATCTCTACTGTGTCGTCTGAACTGAGTTGAGCCTGCGGCCTTTCCTTTAAAGGCACTCCCACAATCTCAACCGGCATACCTGCCATTTCTTGTGAGGCATTCGCTGGGTAAGGTAATTTAATGATGCCTGCACCGGCGCGCAAAGCTCCCATCGACGTCAATTTGGCCGCTCCGTACAATCCTTTGGATCCGGCGACAATCCCCAAGAACCCGCGTGAATATTTATTCCTTGTAGGCTTCAGATACGGGAGAAGTGTCCGGGCTTCGGCATAGGTAAACCATTCAAGATCAGATTCCATTTTGTCGATGGCTTCCATTGGCATCAACACATCGACCAATTCAATGCGCCGAACGTAATCCCATCCATTGGCAATAAAATAACCAGCTTTAGGTAATCCTATGGCAATGGTCAGGTCCGCCTGAATAATATGCTTTTGATTCGGTCCTGTCGTTCCACTCATACCTGACGGGACATCAATCGAAATCACCGGGTTCGGTAGACTGTTCAGAAATTCAATCGCATCAACGAAAATCCCTTCAACTTCCCCTTTAAACCCGGTCCCAAAGAGCGCGTCGATAAAGACTGCCTCATTCGACATGCTGGCAAACTTAATCAAATCTTGCTTCGAGGAGATCTCTTCAATGATTAATCCTGCATCCGCACATTTTTTGGCTTCTTCAGCTGCGAGGGAATTCAGGTCTTCTTTCTTGACCAAAAGCGCAATACGCAAATGCCATCCGCGCGACGCCAAAATTCGGGCTGCGACGAAACCATCACCAGCGTTATTCCCTTTGCCGGCGATAATTGTAGCTGCACTTTGCAATAGGTTTTCTTCGGCGAACCTCTCCACAACGGAGGCCACTCCTGTCCCGGCGAGTTGCATCCATTCTGACGGGCTATAGTCCAGTTCTGTAAAAGCCCATTTTTCGGTTTTTGCCATTGTCTGAGATGTCACAACCTTCATAAGTTTTCTCCCTGTCTTTGTTTGTTAAAATTTATCTTCAAGGTCTGACACGACTTTCCCTTTATATAGCCGGAGGTTTACCTTGTGTTTATCCGAGTGAACACGACCCATGATCTGCCTGACATGGTGAATTACCCCGTTTAGCCCTGAATTCCCGTCTAAAATTTCGTCCCTCAAAAATCGTGCACTTTCATTATCGATGGAAATCAAAAGGTGGTCCACTTTCCAAAAATGGCTTTCTAGGACATGCGCCAAATAACGTTCAGAAGGTTTATTTAAAATCATCAAGTCATTGGTGCGTTTAAGGAGTTCAGGCGGAAAATCGGCTCGAATGGTGTCCGTCACGTGTTTCTCAATTTGGCTCTGAGCAAAATGAGGGTTATTGATATAGGGACTGCCTAGTTGTGTTTCAAAGATGATGACACATTGACCAAATCGCACAGGGGCTCCTGTGAAGTCCGAATATATTCCTTCATCAAGCAAATGCAGAATCATTTCCCTGACAGACTGATGCGCCTTCTCCGTGTGAGAAAACACAATAACCCGGCGGCCTTCGAATTGAACAGGTTCAGTGAGTTGTCCCGGAATGAAATGAGAATGCGCATCCAAGTTCCCAATCAATCTGAGGAGGTCCTCCCTTTTCTGGTACAACGAAAGGTCAAACGAAAGGAGCCTGCTTGGATTTCCACGCGTCACTCCTTGAATGACCCTAGCCACCTCCGTTTTTCCGGTGCCTGGAGACCCGGCAATGACGAGTGCCTCCGGGCGCCCATTGCCTTGGCGGTTCCATTCCCTATAAAAATACATTTCAAGTAGACCATGGAGGCTCGTCTGATCCGGAAAAACTTGCGCCAAAAAAGGGCCGATTAAAGGCTTTGATTCCTCAGTCCAAAACGGGCCAAACAATTCTGACCCGGCTATGTGCCCAATGCTTCTTGTGATGGATTCCGAACTAACTACAGGCTTCTTTTTATCGGGGAATCGCGCCACACAACCTTCGAGCACCTGTTCTGCCGCGTGCGGTTGGCAAACGTGGTCAACCACATATGGCGAACATCGTAGGGCTGTTGCGATTGAGGCGGAACCAATGCGGGCGTTCCACTGCTTCTCCAAAATGGGTTTGCGAGCCTGCAAAGATTTTTCAGCGATTTGGACATCCGGCGCATCTAGGTGCACAACCGAGACAAGTTTATGATATCCCGGAAATGTTTTAATAAGGCGGTAGTAAGATAATGGATTGGTTGAAGCAATAACCCGTGCGTCGCCGCTAATAATTTTCTCGTAAAGCAATGAGGCGAGTTCAGAGATTTTAATCACGTTTTCGATGTTCTCTAGAAACAGAATAGATTTTAAGGTATGCGCCTCGGTGAGAATCTTTTGAAAAGCAGTAAGATTGAACAATGAAAGTGGATTTTTGGGCTCCACGATCTTTAGCGCAGAACTGCCTTGGTCCAAATAAGTGCGGGAGGCTGATACAACAATCTTTGGATCCAACCCTGGAGGGATAATTAGCAAGGGAAGACAAGCAGGCGCACGCTGGAAGTATCGAGACAACTGCTGGGCTTGTGGGCCATAAAATGACGACAAAACCGCGTCCACTTCACGGGACAATTCGCTCGTGTGTTTAACGGACGTTGCGGTCGAACGCGGCATTGTCCCTGAATGTAGTGAGTTTTATTAAATGATAAAGGACGAACAATTTAACTTTGAAACACCCCTTGACTCATTCACAAAGAGGCACCTCTTCTGATTTTATAGCCTCAGACGTTCCGGTCTGGGTTTGAAAACTGGGAACACAGACAGGAGTGTCTGTGCTACGCTGGGCTAAGGCAGCCGATTCTCTTGGGCGGTCAACTGCTCCAACAATCTTTCCATCTTGTTGATCCGTGACTGAATGTCGGGAAGCCGATGCAGACAGGCTTCAATTTGGAGCCATTCGCGAATAGGCTTTGCATGAATGCCCATAAATGTTTGGCCTGCCGGAATATCTTTTGCCACACCCGATTGGGCCGTAACGATTGCCTTGTCCCCCACTTCAAGATGCCCCGCAAGTCCCGCTTGCCCAGCAAGAATCACGTTTTCCCCAATGATCGTACTTCCAGCAATTCCTACCTGCGCCACAATAATCGCATTTTTCTTGATCACCACGTTGTGAGCCACCTGTACAAGGTTATCAATCTTTACCCCTGACTGAATCCATGTCCGACCAAATCGTGCGCGATCAATGGCGGTGTTCGCTCCCACTTCGACATCATCATCAATTTGGACAATCCCCACCTGCGCAATTTTTATGGGCGTCGCACTTTCTAAGTCAAATCCAAACCCGTCTGAACCTATCACAGCGCCGCAATGAAGAATCACTCGATTCCCAATCAAAGTCCTCTCACGAACGCTGACGTTAGGATAAATAAAGCAGTCCTGTCCGATCGTCGCTTCAATTCCTATATAAGAATTCGCTCCAACAAATGTGTTATCACCTATGACGGCTCCCTGATCAACCATGACGTGAGGTTGTAAGCTGACGTTCCGTCCAATTTTGGCCGTAGGGTGAATGACAGCCGAGGGATGAATCCCTTTTTCGTAAATGACAGGGGGCAAGGCAAACAGGTTCACCACCTGCGCAAATGACAAAGAAGAATTTTCAACCCGAATGAAAGTTACTCCGGTTTGAGGAGGCTCTTCAAAGGTTGTCGCCACAATGATGACTCGCGCCTTTGATATTTTAACGTGAGGTCGGTACTTTTTGTTAGCGAGAAAGGAAACTTCGCCTGCCACAGCTTCTTTAAGGCTCGCCACGCCGGTGAGAAGCTCAGACGGTGCTGGTCCTTCAACCGTTCCACCGGTTACGGCAAGAATCTCAGAAAAAGACTTTTCCGGCACAACCCAGGTTACTTAGGTTTAGCGCCGGTTTCGGCGGGCTTGGACGCGTTTAATGTCTTAATGATAGCATCAGTGATATCAAGGTTGTCCTGCATGAAAGGCACTGCAGGCGCTCCAATAGCTGTGACGCCTGAACGATCTACGATCATGGTGTACCCCTCGGCTTTACCCTTCTCGGCAATAACCTTTTTGATGTCTTCAAGAAGGCTTGTTAAAATGCGCTTTTCAGAATCAGCCAACTGCACTTTGCGCGTGCGATCGAACTCGTCGAGTTCTTTTTGTTTCATCTGATATTCACTGAACTTAGTGCCAAAGGCTTTTTTCTTTTCGTCTTGGGTCTTTTTGTCGATGGCCTGGTTTTGCGCATCGTTTTGAAGTTTGTTTAATTCTTCAGTAATTTTTTTCAGCCCATCAATATACACCTTACGTTCGTTGGTGTAACTAGCCACGGAGTTTTTAAACTCTTTCTCCGCTTGTTCCTTTTTATAATAACTCTCGAAGATTTTTTTGATATCCACAGCCCCAACTTTAATTTCAGCAGCAGAAGCCGTGAAAAGGGACAACACAAGGCAAAGTAGAACAGCATGTATTTTCATAGTGAATTTGAATTAACTTTATTATTAGAATTGATATCCAACGTTGAAATGGAACTTTCCATTCGAACCGTTGTCGTCATCCGTAGCGAGCGGCACACCGTAATCAAGACGGATAGGACCGATCGGAAGATTTAAGCGTAAACCGACACCGACGTCAGAATTGTAGGAGCCATAGTTCCAATCGAAAGGCTTAGCTGACACAAACCCTGCATCGTAAAATACTGCCCCACGAACGCGATCAATAATTGGGAAAGTGTATTCAACCGTGCCGTTAAGGTATGTGCGACCACCAATGGGTTCCCCTTCGCTATCGCGAGGACCTACATCACGGTAATCAAATCCGCGCAACGAATTCGCGCCACCAAGGAAAAACCGGTCAAATATAGGAACCCGTTTTCCTTTGCCGTAAAAGTCGGTAATTCCAGTGGAGCCATGAATCAAAATAATATTATCTTTAAACACTTCAAAATATTGACTGCTTTCAAGTGTCGCTTTCCACGTGTGCGTGTCGCCCATCAACGGGCCGCCTGCGACTTCGCCGTACAACTCGGTTTTGTTACCTGAATGGGTCAGGAACACGTTATCGCGGGTATCACGCACGATACTTCCAAAGACTGAACTCTTCAGACGATCTCCTGCTTCCTCTTTGATCACGCTCGAGGCACTGTCGCTCACATTAAAGATGTCGATCTGCTCAAGTTTGTATCCCAATTCACCCCGGAAAAACTCGCCTAACCGCTTTTCAAACTTGGTCGAAAATCCCGCATTACTCTGGTCGTACTGTTTACTGAAATAAGTGGCTGTGCGATAGAATGCGTTAAATTGAAGCGCCAATTCTTTGTCTAAGAAATAAGGTTCGCGGAACGAAAGATCCACGTCCTGACGTTTGGCTCCGTACTGAATCCGCATACGGGCTTTTTGTCCCGCCCCTGTAAAGGCTGGAAAATTAAAGAGATCAAAGTTGCCTTGTGAAACTTCAACGAAACCAAGTATCGAATCAACCGAACTGAACCCCGCCCCGAATGTTAATGAACCGGTGCGTTGTTCTTCGACTTGAATGACAATGTTTTTGCGGTCCGGTACGTTAGTATCCTCGGGAGTGATTTCCACTTTGGAGAAATAACCCAAGTTTTTAAGACGATCGCGGCTGGCTTCAACTTTTACTGTATCGTAGATTTCACCAGGTTTGACTGCCAATTCACGACGGATAACTTTGTCTTTGGTACGATCGTTGCCCTGAACCTTGATCTTGTTCACATACGATTGAAGACCTTCTTGCATCTGATAAACGATGTCGATAGTCCCTGATTGAATATTGGGAGTGCGCACGGGGATGGCCCGGGTATCAATGTACCCCACAGTCCCGTAGGTATCTTCAATAGCCTTTTTATCTTCTTCAAGTCCTTTTGGGGAGAAGACTTTACCTTCTGTCATCAACAACTTCTTGCGAAGTTCTTCAGCTTTAAAAATGGAAGCGTTCTGGATAACGACAGATCCGACTTTGTATTGGATACCTTCGAACATATCCATAAATATTTCCACGCGATTCTTGTCTGTGTATTTGTATTCAACGTTCTTAATTTCGGCATCGATAAACCCTTCGTTCTGGGCATATTGAATCACCTTTTTAATATCGTCTTGAAATTGCTCTTCCTTAAGGCGCCCGGCTTGGGTGAAAAATGAAAAAATGTTATCCTTTTTGGTTTTCATCTGCTTCAAGAGTTTCTTTTCTTGAAGTACTTTTAACCCGCGAAAGTGAATGCCTTCAATTACGTACTTTCCACCTTCTGAAATGTTAAACGTTACCATGGAACGGCCGGTCTGATC
>Ga0163154_10008057_pt1 | contig 12389 bp, 12 predicted proteins | sample OliLakLV19MP9P1_FD_148649 | JGI IMG/M metagenome (GOLD analysis project Ga0163154, IMG submission 148649) | Freshwater microbial mat bacterial communities from Lake Vanda, McMurdo Dry Valleys, Antarctica - Oligotrophic Lake LV.19.MP9.P1 | ecosystem: Environmental > Aquatic > Freshwater > Lake >... | reverse complement strand
AATTCGTCTATAAGTGAACAAAATCAAATTCAAACAAATTGCTGTTACCTTTCATCCATTGGAGATCGCTATGCACCGTCGTATCCTCGCAGCCCTCTTTTTGCTGCTTATCGCAATGCCTGTCTTTGCTGTATCCGCGCAGACCACTATCACGACTTCCGTTCCCGCTTCAGATGATGAAATTGCCGCTTATGTCGCGCCGATAGAACGGCTTTATGCCAATGACGGCCTCCTTTCGCGGCGAGATTTTCGTCAGGTGATTGGCGAAGCGCGGATTTATGATGCACCGGAAGGACGCTTGATCGAAACGCGCCCACAAGGGGAATATTTCGTCAGCGTGAATGTGGTACGCGATGGCTGGGCAGAAATCAATGATGGGCAGTGGGTGCGCTTGAATCAGTTACAAACTGCGCCGATCTCTCGGCTTGCTGGCGTGGTCTTAAACGGCACGATGGCTTATCCTGTCGGCTGGCTGCGGGAGATTACGTTCACCTCAACGATGCCGGGAGTTCTGCCGCAAGCGACACAAGAAAACGCGCTGGATCGGTATACGCTGGTCAATGTGTTCGCGGAGCAGGAAATCGCCGGAATCAATTGGGTGCAAATCGGGATTAATCAATGGGTTCAAGCGGCAGACGTTGCCATCGTCAACCCGATTACGCCTCCGGCAGGAGTCGATACGCAGCGTTGGGTGGGTGTTGATCTGGCGGCGCAGGTCATCACCGCTTATGAAGGCAGCGAACCGGTCTTTGCGGCTTTGGTGGCGACGGGCTTAGATGAAACCCCGACTTTAGCCGGACTTTATCACGTCTATGCGCGTTTTCATGCCCGCGACATGAGCCGGGGCGATGTGGGCGAGCCGTTTTTCTACTGGATGGAAGATGTGCCGTATACACTGTACTTTAATGGCAATCTGGCGCTGCATGGGGCGTATTGGCATGATGATTTCGGCGGGGTACGGAGTCATGGTTGCGTCAATATGTCTTTGACGGATGCGTACTGGATTTATGAGTTCCTCTCGGCGGAAATTGATTTTAACAATCCCGACGATGTGTGGCCTGTCGTGGTTGTGTATTGAGTTGAGCCAAGTTCGCAATTTTTTGACCTCATCCCCAACCCCTCTCCTTAAACGCAGTGGCGGAGTGGGGCGCGATACACTAATTTTTCGGGTATTCGCGGGGTGAGGTCATTTGTGGAAACGTTAAATCGAGGTGGTTCCCGATGTGAAGGTCAGCACGCCGCCTTCGTAGAAGATTTGCAATTGATCGTCGATGATTTCATACGTCCGCGCTGTAGAGAGCGCCAAGAAATAAGCCATTTCCTGTGCGAGGATAGGTTCGGCACAGGCGATTTGTGTGCTGAAAATATCGCTGAAAGTCAGGTTATTGTTATCATATTGGAAGATGCCGCCGTAACTGTTGCACCCACCACTGCCGCTCATCCCCTCTTCCGTAAAGACCACCGTAATCGGCGCTTCGACGATGACAGGCTGTGGTGCATCACTGCCGCTATAGGTGAGCAGTGTCCATGTGACTCCAGCCAAACCGCCTAATGTCGGATCGGTGTTGGCTTCCGCCGTAATTTCGGGCAGCGCTGTCGGATCAGCCTGACTAGGATTAACTGTCTGCGGCGCTCCTATAAACGCAAAAGACTGCACCACTGCATCAAAGGTCGTCAGCGATGGCGTAAAGTTTTCCGGTGTAGCGGCATTCAACTGCGTGACGCTCTGAGTCAGATAATCATTAATGCCTGCTATGAATGCCTCATAGTCGAAATTAGGCTCAAGCGTTTCCGGGAATAAATCCGTCGTCAGCCGGAAGATGGCGGACACGTAATACATGCCGTCGGCACTAAGCCCCTGAAATGTATACACGAACTCATTGTTGAGGAAAGGTGAGGCGTCCTGACGGTAGACGGTAATGTAACTGAGGCCTGAAACTGCGCCTGTATCGATGTATTGAGCGCGAGCGCGGATGACCTGCGAAGCGGGCTGCACGGGCAGGTACGGCAGCTCACTTGATACGGAATTGTCGCCTTGCACCACCACCATTGAGGGTGCAAGGTCAGACCGATCCGTCAGCAACGTTTGCAGCCGCACTACATTATCCTGAAGCGCCGGATAATTAGCGAGGTCAGTCATCCGATATACACGGATTCCCACTGGCGCATCAAATAAACTTTCCGGCGCGGGTTGCTCTTTATAAAGCAAGAATTGGGTATATGGCGCATCTGGCCCACCGGGTTGTTCCAGATCAACCGGGTCGCCGGGATACTGTGAGATATTGACATTCGCTCCTAGCGCGGAGTCAAAACTGAAGCTGAACCCGTTATAGCTGACGGTGTTGGTTGCACCGTTTTGTGCTAGCACTGGAAGCAGGGCTAGGGCGCTCAATAAAAAGAGCATAAGAAGTCCGAATTTAAATTTCATCTGATTTTCCTTTCTCGTAACGCATTGTGGAGGTCTTGCACAGGTTTGCGCTTGTGAGTTAAGTCGGTTGATAAAATCACATAGTTCGTCGTTGATGCTGTTTCGCTTAACCTTACACAGTTGGCATTAGCAAAAAATGATTTTCACCTGAGTCGATTGCGAGTATAGCGTTATAATCGTGCCATTAATTTTTTGGGATAATTTTTCCGGGAAAGGTCAGCCAACATTATGGCGCAAAGTTTATGGGATGAGGCAGAAGCACAAGCATTAGGCGGCGATCTTTTGCAACTGCGAGTCTATTCCTCACGTTTGTTAGGGCAAGATGCGTGGCTCGTGCTGCACGGTGGCGGCAATACATCGGTCAAAATGACGGTCAAGAATTTCTTTGGCGAAGACGAATCCGTCCTTTATATTAAAGCCAGCGGCGGCGATATGGCGATTCTGGACGCAGCCGGATTCACCCCCCTAAAGCTGCCAATTTTACAAAAACTCGCCGCCCTAGAGTCGCTTTCCGATGTCGAGATGATGCGCCAACTCCGTGCCGCGCTGCTTGACCCCGACGCGCCGACTCCTTCGGTAGAAGCACTGCTCCACACGATTATTCCATTTCGGTTTGTCGATCACATCCACGCCGATGCCGTCCTCGCGCTAATGAATACGCCCGAAGGCGAGGCGATTATCCGCCAGCTCTATGGCGAGCGTGTGTTGATTATCCCGTATGTCATGCCAGGGTTTGATCTGGCGCAGGAAGTCTATCGCTTGTCTCGTGATCTCGATTGGTCTCAGTTTGACGGCTTGATGTTGATGAATCACGGCGTTTTCACTTTTTCCGATGATGCCCAACAGAGCTATGAAAAAATGATAACGTTGGTGACGCAGGCGGAAACCTACTTAATGGAACATGGCGCAATGAAGATTGCCACCGCCGAAGCGCCCCAAGTCGATTTGCTGGCGCTGAGTCACTTGCGGCGGGTGGTTTCCGAGTCCGCTGGACGGGCGATGATCGCGCAGATCAATACCGAACCGGAAGCAGTCGGGTTCACGGCACTGCCGAATGTGATTGATCTCGCCACACGCGGCCCGGTTACGCCCGATCATGCCATCCGTACCAAACGGCTTCCGATCATTTTAGGCGATGATTTCGCGGCGGATGTGGGGACGTATGCAGATGACTATCGCGCTTATTTTGAACGTCACGCAACGGACGCACGTCACGCCAGCGCTGATTTGACGATGTTCGACCCCGCGCCGCGTTGGGCAGTGTGGCCTATGCGAGGAGTGGTCGCATTCGGCGAAAATTGTGAACGGGCGACGATCACCGCCGATATTGTGAAGCACAGCATCCCAACGATTCAATGGGCGGAGGGATTTTCGCATTGGCAACCGCTCCCCGAAACAGCCATTTTTGCGATGGAATATTGGCGTTTACAGCAGGCCAAGCTGAAAAAGGTTCAGAATCCGCCTGAATTTGAAGGCCGCGTCGTCTTAGTGACAGGCGCAGCCAGCGGAATCGGGCGAGCGGTGGCGCAAGCATTTATCGCAAGAGGGGCGGCTGTGGTCGCACTCGATATTAATCCGGCGATTGAAACGCTGTTTAACGCGCCACATGCTAAAGGCTGGGTATGTGATATGACCGATACCGCCGCCATGCAAGCCGCTGTCGATGCGACGGTGCGGCAGTTTGGCGGGCTGGATATTCTCGTCAGCAACGCGGGCATCTTCCCGCCGAGCGCCCGAATCGAAGAGATGAACGCCGAGACTTGGGAACGCAGCCTGAATATCAACCTGAGCAGCCACCAACGTTTGATGCAAGCCTGCATCCCGTATCTAAAAAATGGGGTTGATCCGTCGATTCTCGTCATCGGCTCCAAGAACTACCCTGCTCCCGGCCCTGGTGCGAGTGCCTATTCAGTCGCTAAAGCCGGCTTGACTCAGTTAGTGCGCGTGGCGGCGCTGGAATTGGCGCAGTTCGGGATTCGCGTCAACATCACGCATCCCGACGCGGTGTTTGATACCGGAATCTGGACACCGGAAGTCCTCGCTAAACGCGCCCAAAATTATGGGCTGACAGTGGAAGCCTATAAGACGAAGAACCTGCTGCATGTAGAAATTACGTCGCATGATGTGGCGGAATTAATCTGCGTGATGGCAGGACGGGCGTTCTCTCGCACGACAGGCGCACAAGTGCCGATTGATGGCGGGAATGACCGCGTGATTTAGTGTTATAGTAATAAAAACAGAAGATGAGGCAAGGGGATAATCGTATGCCGCGCACACTAAAAATCGCCGCTGTTCAGATGGATGCCACACCCGCCGCAACAGTGGAGCGCTTAAGCCGCGCCGCTGATTTAATAACAGAAGCGGCCTCCGTCGGGGCGCAGTTGGTTGTTCTGCCTGAAGTGTTTAACACCGGATACGAATATCATGATCGTAATTATGGCCTTGCCGAAAGTGCCGATGGGCAAACCGTCACTTGGATGCGCTCCCAAGCCGCCCAACATCAGATTCATCTCGCCGGGACGCTGCTGCTTAAAGACGGTGATGAAATCTACAACGCGGCACTCTTGTTCTCACCTGACGGAAAAATGTGGCGCTATGACAAAAATTACCCTTACGGCTGGGAACGCGCTTACTTCCGCGAGGGACAAGGCATCACCATCGCGGATACTGATCTCGGCAAATTAGGGATGATGATCTGTTGGGACAGCGCCCATGCGGATTTATGGAAGCGTTACGCGGGTGAAGTGGATGCGATGGTCATCATGAGCTGCCCACCTGCTTATAATCAACTGGATTTGGTCTTCCCTGATGGTGAGCGACTCAAGACCCAAACAGGCAGCCGCGAAGCGGTTTTTGGCACGGATATGGACAAAGCTGCCGCGTGGCTGCGTGTGCCTGTCGTAAATACCAGCGGTGGCGGAATGTTTCGTTCCAAAGTGCCTGCGCCTTACCTTTCAGTCGCTGCTTCGCTGATTTTCCAACCGAAGTTATGGTCGAAATTCAAAGATGCGCCGGAAATCATGCTCGAAGCAGGTTACTTTCAGCAGACGAAAGTAATCGACTCCGGCGGAAAGGTTTTGTCTCGCGTGGAAACTTCCGGCGACGGCTACACACTGGCGGAAGTTCAACTAGCGGATTCGCCGCCGCATCCCGCCGACTCGCCTTTACCGCGTGTGGGCATTCCCGCGCCGCTGCTCTTTTTGCTGGATTACGTCATCACCGCTTTGATGATCCGGTTGTATCGGGAAGGGACCCGGCGGCAGTGGGGCGCACGGATGTCCCCGCGTGATTCACGCACCGTCGTTTGGGGCGGTGTGGTGATTCTGGCGCTTTTGGTCGGTTGGCTGCTGGGCAGGGCGCTGGGTTAGTACGAAATATGCTAAAATTAATGACAAACCTTCACAGTATTACCTCCGAATAATTATGGCTTATTCAGGACACGGAGTGAAGATCGATGATTCTGAACGTAATTCCAGAATGTTTGTCAACAATCAACAGCTTTTTACGCATCGCCCCATCAATCCTGTCACTGATGCTCAGGATTCGACTCATCAGATTGATGCACAGCCAGTTCATCAATCCAGGTTTCCCGAACCATCGGTGCTTCCGAAGTGTGGGCGGCGTGTGCCAAAACTTGTACTCCGGTGGGTGATGTAAAGAAATAGATCACCAGCAGTGCAATCAACTTAATGGTTATCAAGGGTTCACCAAAATATAGAGCGGTAGCGATCATGACGAATCCAACGCCCAGCGTACTTGCTTTGGTGCTGGCGTGCATCCGCAGAAATACATCGCCAAAACGGACTAAGCCAATAGACGACAGTAAGTGGATGGCTGCCCCTAAGACCAGAAAAAATGCGATCACGATTTCCAGAGGATTTATCATATTACACTCCTGAGTCTCTGTTCGCTTTACCTCGCGCCGCCCGATCAATATAGATACCGATAACAGCCATACTTAAAAAGCCGACAATGGCAACGACTATAACGAGATCAATGAGAATAGGCTGCTGGCTGGACATGCTGTAAACGGCAATAAGTCCTACCACATGAATCGCTACCTGATCGCCTGCGACAGCCCTATCTGGAAGCGTCGGGCCGCGTACCAAACGATAAATGACCAGAACAAGGGAGATCAAGAGCATAATCGTGACAGCATCAAATACAATACTCATCGTAGCACCTCCAATAAACGCCTCTCAAGACCCATTTTGATCTTATCACGCGCCACATTTGCATCAGGCACATTCAGGATATGGACATACAGCGTTTTTCGATCCAAAGATAAATGCACACCTAGCGTACCGGGCGTGAATATCAGCAGGTTGTTAAGCAGCACAATTTCCAACTCGGTCTTCGCCGTTAATGGCAGGGCGATAATACCAGGCTTTAGAGTGGATTGGTCGCTGAATAAAGCTTTGGTCACTTCGGTGGTGGAGACCAATAGTTCTTTGAAATAATAGATTAAAAAGCTGACAAAGGCTGGAACCCACCTTGTGTAACGAAGCGCCCCCTCGCCCAACCAGTCTCGTGTCAGCCAGATTAAAGCGTAGCCGATGAGAAAACCACCGACCAGATCGACAGGGCGAAATAATTGGAGCGATGCCCACAATAGCGCCAGGATCAAATTCATAAGGAATGAAGTCATTGGTCATTTTCCTCTAACAGAAGAACACCCTCTACATAGGCGGATGGTTCCAATATGCCCAGGGCAGCCTGCCTCGATATTTGATACACAGGCTCTGCAAAAATGCCGAGCAAGATAATGAACGCTATGAGCAGCACAGTCGGTGCCATAAGCCAACGCACTTGCCGATTGGCTGATTTTTTTTCAATGAGCGTTTCGATTTTCGCTGTTTTCCAGAAGACTTCGTGCCAAATTTTAGTCATCGAGAACAGGGTTAATATACTTACGATCAACGCTACCGCCACAATCCCATACTGCTGTGATTCAAGTCCGGCTTGAATCAGGATCAATTTAGCCCAGAACCCCGGCAATGGGGGTACACCAGCCAGTGATAGCGCTGCCAGTAAAAACAATACCGCCACCAGCGGATGTGATTTTTGAAAACCACCGAGTTGTTTTAATTCATAACTGCCCTGCATTTTATGGGTAATGCCGCTGATGAGAAACAGAACCGTTTTGGCGAAGATAACATGCACCATAAAAAATACTGCACCAGTCAGGCTAACTGTCGTCAGCAAGCCCATACCCATCATCAGATAGCCGATCTGACTGACAATATGAAACGAAAGCAATCGCCTAATTTCCGTCTGGGCAATCGCACCTAGCACTCCCGTAATCATCGTCAATGCCGCAATAGTGAGGATGAGTGGCTGAAGATAGGTTAAATCCTGGGGGAAGATCATTACCAGGATGCGCCACATCGAATAGATGCCGACTTTGGTTAAAATGCCACCAAAAAGTGCCGTAATTGCAATAGGCGGCGTGTGATAGGATTCCGGCAGCCAGAAAAACAGCGGAAAAATCGCGGCTTTGATGCCAAAGGCGATCAAAAATAAGCCCGCCAGCAGCGTAGTAATTCCGGGTGCAGGCAGACCAGACAACCGTTGCGCTAGATCAGCCAGGTTTAACGTACCGGCAACGGCATAGGTAAGCCCCGCTGCGATCAGAAAAATTGTCGAACTGATCAGATTAAGGGTGACATAATTCATGCCACCACCAAGTTGTGGACGTTCACCACCCAGCGTAAGCAGCACGAATGAAGACATTAACATGACTTCAAAGGCGACATAGAGCGTAAACAAATCACCCGACAGGAAGGAAAAATTGATCCCCATCAGCAAGAATGCCAACAGCGGATAGTAGGCGAAACGCTCCCGGTTGGCATCAATCGTGCCGTGTGAATACAACGTGATAGCGAAAGCCATAATGCCCGTCACAGCCAGCAAAATCGCGCTCAACGTGTCCACGACAATCGAGATGCCATAAGGTGCGGGATGACCTCCCATCTGGCTGACGAAAACACCACCGTTACGTAAATGAAAAAGTATGAACAAACTGACCATCATATTGACAAACGTACCTGCCATCACAAACGTGCGGCGTATCTTACGGTAGCGAATCAAAGCGCTGACTCCCGTGAGCAGCGGCACGAGCAGGGGCAATATTATCCAAATCTGCATTTCAAACCTCATCATCCGTGCTTTTTAAGTCATCTAGGTTATCGCTCTGAATGGCCTGGCTGGCACGATAGCCCAATGCCAGAGTAAAGGCGAGCACCCCAAAACTGATCACTATGGAGGTCAGGATAAGTGCCTGTGGCAGTGGGTCAGCCATTTGTTCCGGCGGTGTCGAATCAATGATGGGCGCTCCCCGTGTTCCGAGGTCGTCCATCGAAAAGATTAAGAGATTGACTGCATAGGTGAGTAGAGAAAGCCCAATGATGAGCCGTACCATACTGCGACGCAGCATCAGGTAAACACCACAGGCAAAGATCACACCGGCAGTTATGGCAAAGACAAGCAGCATTACTGATCCTCTCTTTCGCCTTCTTCAGCCATACTCATGACGATGCTGGAGGTTACGCTGAACACAACCACATAAACGCCAGCGTCAAAAACAAGAGGTGTTCCTAGTTCTAGCCGTCCGATGCCCTGCAAATACGGCTTCCACCAGAAAGCATCCTGAAAAGCCGCGCCGAAGATCAACCCCAGTAAACCAGCTACCACTGCCAGCGCTAACCCGTAGAACATAGCCCGCAGAAAATCAATCCGTAAGCGCTCGCGTACTTCATCAGCACCATATGCTAAGGTCATGAGGATAATACTGCTTGAGCCGACCAAACCGCCTACAAAACCACCACCGGGTTGGTTGTGACCTCGCAGCAGCAATACCAGCGAGAATAACAATAAAACGGGCATCATCAATCGTGCCAAAAACTTAAAGAAAACAGAGTCCGTCATCGATTTTCTACCTCAACTTTCCCCTCTAATTCTTCCATTTCCGGGCGGGATGAGATGCTCGGTTTAGCATTAGGGTCATTCGATAGATACTTACCACGTGGTTGATCCTGGGGACGCAGACGCAACAATGCCGTAACGCCCATAGCAGCAATAATCAGAACCACAATTTCGCCCTGTGTATCAAGACCCCGAAAATCCACCAAAATTACGTTTACGACATTGCGACCCTGCCCAATCGATACGGAGTTATCAATGAACCACTGGCTGATGGACTCACCGACTCGATTGGAACGTGCCGCCAAAATGAGTAAGGTAATGGTCAGTCCTGCTCCTGCCGCAATTGCGCCATCCAGCAGACGCGCTCGCCGCCCGATCTGCGCGGCAAAGGCATCCGGCAGGAAATGAAATGCCAGCACAAATAACACGAGGGTAATCACTTCAATCATCAATTGGGTAAAAGCCAGGTCAGGAGCGCCAAATAAAGCAAACAACAGTGACAGCAATGCGCCTTCAATGCCCAGGACAGAGATCGCGCTCAGACGGGTGGGGGCAAATACCCCGGCGATTGCGCCAATCATCAGCAAAAGACAAACGAAGGCGATTTTTAAATCGAATGCTTCCAGAACTCGCCCATTGATGAGGGTGAGGTTGCCAGCCAGCAGCAAAAAGCCAGTGAGGGTGATAAACGCACTGATAATGATCATCATGTAATAACGCAGTTGACCACTCTGCAACCGGGATGTCAACCATTCCGCGCTCTTTGGTAAAGCGCGATAAAACAGCCATTCGTAAATGACAGTCGGGTTAAATTCCGAATGCCGTTGCAACCAGCCAATCAGCGGTTTGCGTAGTGCAAACAACAGCACACCAAACCCAATGGCGATGGCGCTCATAATCAAAGGGGTGTTGATCCCTTCAAATAAATGCAGGTGAATATCTGCGGGCTGCTGTCGAATCGCGCTGACGGCACGGTTCACCAGTGGATCAAGAGTTTGGGGGATCAGCAATGCCAGCAGGATAGATAATCCGCCAAGCAATAGTGGGCCGATCCACATGGCGGGATAAACCTCATGAGCAGGATGCGGCGTATCGGAAGGTGAATCTCCCAAAAATGTATCCCACAGGACACGCAGCGCAACGGCAACCGTCAGTGCAGAACCGATGACCGCCATAATTGGGAACAGATAAGTCAGGAAGATCGGCTGTCCCTCATACAAAGAAGCCGCTTTCAACGTTTCTTTTGCCAAAAATCCCAGCAGCGGCGGAATGCCAGCCATGCTCCATACCGCCAATACTGCGCCCACAAAAGTCCAGGGCATTTTCTTAGACAATTGACCTAAAAGCGTAATATCGCGTGTTCCAGTCGCATGGTCAACACTGCCCACCATCAGGAACAACGACCCTTTATAAAGGGCATGAGCCACGACACCAACGGTCAAGGCCACAGCCCCGTACTCACTCCCGGAACCCTGTAGAGCGACCAGCGCACCCAGCCAGCTAACCGTACTATAAGCCAGAATCGCTTTTAAATCGGTCTGGCGCAGGGCGATAAGCGCTCCATAGACAAAGGTGAATAATCCAATGATCGATACCACATAATACCAGGTGGTGGTGTCATTAAGAACCGGGCTGAGCCGTGCTAGTAGAAAGATGCCGGCCTTCACCATCGTGGCTGAATGCAAAAACGTACTGGCGGGTGTTGGAGCTTCCATCGCACCCGGCAACCAGAAGTGAAGCGGCCACTGGGCGCTCTTGGAAAAAGCGCCTGCCAGGATGAGCAGCAGCATAGGAACATAGAGAGGGCTGGTTCGCAGTACGTCTCCGCTAAGGAGCAGTTCGGGGAGATCAAAAGTACCAGCGGTCATTCCCACTAACAAAAAGCCAGCCAGCATCGCCAATCCACCCCCACCGGTGATAAGCAGCGCCCGTCTAGCACCATCCCGCGCTGCTTCCTTCTCATGCTTGAAGCCGATGAGTAAATAGGAGGTGATACTCGTAATTTCCCAGAAGATGAAAAGCAGTATTAAATTGCTGCTGAGGACAATGCCTAACATCGCCATCATGAACAGCAGGGTATAACTGCTAAAACGCACATAGTCTGAGGGTGCTTCAAAATAGGCACTGGAATACAGCAGTACCAATGCTCCCATTCCACTGATGAGAAGCGCAAACAGCAGACCTAGCCCATCCATAAAAAGTGAAAGGGAAACGCCCAGCGACGGAACCCAAGGTACTTCAAAGCGGAGGATTTCAGAATTGCCTACGCTGGTCAGCAAATAAATGAAAATCAGGGCTGGTACAAACGTGGCAGCTCGCGCTAGCCAAACGCGTGGGAAGAATAGTAATAGCAAAGCCACCCATGCTGGGGTAAAAACAATAAATAGTAAGGCCATTCGGTCTTCCCGTCTACTTGAACCCTTAGATTACAGAAAGGAAAGTGGGGTTACAGAGAGAATTGATTGGACACATTATACGTGATACAAAGACAATAGACACGGAAAAACGAATTGAGCTTGAATTAAATTACCTAAATAAATTAATTTTATTTCCACGGAGGAGCATGACCTATGCAGAAACCAATTGTACCCACCCTACCTATCCGGCAGCCAAAGTGGAAACGCATTTTTGCGATTCGGCTGAGCGCGCACGGGCGCTTCTGCTGAATGTGTCGGTCAAACTGGTGCTGCGTGTGAGCGCGGCACTGTTCGCGCCAGAGATCGACCTGCGCGAATGGGTGACGTTCGCGCAGGCGGATGATGCCCACCGCGATGATAGACTGGGGTTTGTCAGCGCGCCGCTGGAGGGATCAGCACGTCTGGCACCTCATCGAGCGAGAGTTCGAGCCATTCGGTATACGTTAGCAACATGACACGCGGCTTCGTTGAGATCAACCAGGGCTGTCGCCCGAATTTACGTTCATAAGCGGCATATGTCGTTTGTTTGTCAAAGAGGCTCTTGCTGATATTTACATCGAGCAACTGTGTGACATACTCCCCACGCCTAAAGGCAGGGGCTTCTGCCGTGAACGCCGGAT
>Ga0163154_10008053_pt1 | contig 12393 bp, 11 predicted proteins | sample OliLakLV19MP9P1_FD_148649 | JGI IMG/M metagenome (GOLD analysis project Ga0163154, IMG submission 148649) | Freshwater microbial mat bacterial communities from Lake Vanda, McMurdo Dry Valleys, Antarctica - Oligotrophic Lake LV.19.MP9.P1 | ecosystem: Environmental > Aquatic > Freshwater > Lake >... | reverse complement strand
CAATAGTAGATATCTACCTATTTTTTATTTCTCCATTCAATCAATTGTTTCAAATATCGTTTTATCGACAATGCATATTGTAAGAGTTTCCCCTTACCATATAAGTTTAATTTTTTACGCAAAAATGTTAGTCGATTGTTAATTGTATTTGGACTTAGTGAAGAAGTATTAGCAATCTCCTTTACGGATTTATGGCATGCCACTTGCCATAATAGGTCCAACTCAGTATTCTTCAATTTCTTAAGGAATTCTAAGTCTTCTAATTTAGAACCATTCTCCATTTGCATTGAATCAGTGATAAGATATTTTTGAATAATTTCAGCAGCATGATTTGGCATATATACACCGCCATCCTTTACTGTTCGAATTGCTTTGAATAATTCCTCAGGAGAATCTCCTTTACCAATAAAACTTTTAACCCCACGAATATTCATTTCTATGATGTTGCTTTCAATATCGTATTGTGAGAATGCAATGATTTTAATATTGGGATAGAGGTATTTAACCTTTTCAGTGGCTTCAAACCCATCCATCTTTGGCATTCTAATGTCCATAAGAATTATGTCAGGGCTTGCTGTTTCTAATAACTCTAATAGATTTACGCCATTTTCTGCTTGCAGAACAATTTCGAAATCGGGTTCCAAGTGGATAAGTCTTTTTAGTGCATTTCGCATTTCTTCACTATCATCCACAATGGCTAGTTTTATTTTGTTCATAATTTTAAATTGATACCTAACAGGCCAAAAGCAAGTGTGTGGGAGTAGCGTGCGCGTGGGTGTCAGCGATGGAAGCTACTGCCACACTCTTGCTTTGTGCGCTGGTGAGAATCTTCATGGTTGCCGTGCGGTGGGAGGACGAACTCAATAGTCCGTCTTGTTGTCTACCTGATGTTAAAAATAAGTTCATTTTCTATTTTATCTAGTCCAACGGTTACGAGTCTGATGTTGTTCAACAGTCAGCGTAGTTGTCGGAATGAAGTCCCTCGTTAATTGGTCTACTCTGTCCGAGGGCATTGTTGCTAACGTTTTGTGTTTATTGCGTGCTGGGTTTCGAAGCCGCGTCCTCTCCCACGTGGCGAAAAGAAATATAAAAACAAAACTTCAAATTTTCACGGCCCCCCAGCATGTAATAAACACGTTGTTAGCGCGCGTTTGATTTAGTCAGTCCTTTATGTAAACCCTACCGTCCTTACCCACTTTTAGTTTTTGTTTTTTATTTTTCTTAGTATTCTTCATCGTGTCTGCAAGTTCTTCGGGGTCAAACATTTTCTTTACTGCATGTTGGACATGAAAATACATAGTCTGGCCTTTAATCTTCCTAGTCTTTTCATCCGTTGTCATTGCAGTCAAAATATCCAAAAAGTTGCCATTTTTGTCTTGGCCAGAACCCATAGTCCCGATATCACTTGCTAAATATTTACGAATAAAATTTTGTCCGTCAGTTGGTCCTAATGAGAAAATTGCTGATTCTGGTGATAATCCGTCACCTGTTGATGCCATTGTCGTCATTATTCTCTTGAATTTCCACATATAAAAGTCGGAGCTGTCAGCCTGACCTAATTTGTAGTAAGAGTATGATTTCTCAATTATTGATTGTTGACTCAGCGGAACCGTCACTAATAACGAGTCCGCTAATTGAAGTGCATCGTTAAATTTTCCTTTGAGATTCAAAGTATATATTCTTCGTTCTACTGTCAAGTAATGATAAGGTTTAAAGTATGGGTCATCTGTAAAGCCAATTAGTAATGAAAGTATTTCTCTATCAGTGAGTCTATTGTCATTGCTTTTAAATCGCTTTAATAACTTGTCAATGTACAAATCACTACTTTGGTTATTTGTCTGTTCAAGAATTTTTACAAAGTCTCGCGTGTAATTAAAGGAAGACTCTTGTGCATGAATCTGTCCAACGAAAAGAGTCAGAATTATCAGTCCTGTTAGTTTGGTCATATCTTGTTTAATCAAATGCGCGCTAACGACCTGTGTTTCTGCAGTGGTGCGCTTTCGAAGCTGCGTCCTGTCCCACGTGCCGAAATGAAATATATAAAATAAACTCCAATTTAACACTTCACCCGCAGCTGGCATAAACACTTTGTTGGCGGTTCGTGCTTTACTCAGTCACCAATTCTATGTCTAAAAATTTATCTCTCCAAATTGTCAATAGACCTATTAATGGAACCATTAGTCCGATCAAAAGTCCGGTCATGAAGTCCTTTGCGCCATTATCGGGATACATTAGATTGACCACACCACAAAGCATAACAATAGAAAGAGCTGCAATTGGATATTTGATATTAGTCTGCTTATTAGCACTTATCCTTATTTCTTGTAGTTCGTCTTTGTCGGTGTCAATTGTAATTTTTTTCGAGCTACCCCACATTATCTTAGCTTGAATAGTCACGGGGCTGTTGATAGTTATAAGTCGTTCTTGTCCGTTAGCTATTTCAAATTTTTCTTGTCCGTCTAAGATCACTTTATAGGTAAACCTCCAGTTCACCCACTCTTTCGATCTAGTAATTTTTAACTGTTTCATATCTGTCTAGTTACTTGTTTGTTCAAAAGCATGACCGCCAACGTGAGTGCATATTGCGTTTGGCTGATTTGAAAACTAATTTGTCCCACGTGTGTGAACGAAATTATGAAACTTAAACTTCAATGCAACACCGAACCAGCCAAATGAAATATGCACAGTGTTGTGGCCAGTTGGGTTTCGCCCGTCATTGTCAACCGTTCTTTTATTTCTCTGACCAGTTAATTTGATTATAATGTTTATCTATCATGTCAAGTTTAAATTGCTGAACCGCTATGATTTTTTTATAATAAACAATAAAAGGCCCAATTTTTGTAATATCTGAAAGAGCTAAATTTTCATAGAACTCCCTTTCATTCAATCCTATATCCTTTCCTACCCATTCATAGATTTGAGTTAATTGCGATAACGTGTTGTTGTCAAGTCTGTTTAATACTCCTTCATATAATCCTGCTTGCCAGCTGCTGGTTGATACACCTGACTCTGGAGCGGTGTCAATAATGAACGTCCAGTGGGTGTCAAATATTGAAGTGGTGTCATTTTGCTGCTTCAATAATATCCAATTACGGTAACGATCTGATCGTTTCGCCTTCATTCTTGCGAACTTGTTCGTATTCAATTTTAATTCTCCTTTTTCATTTGTTAATTCACGAAGTTCAAAGTATTCTAAAAAGTCCGAGAGCTTAGTAACATTTGTTTGATAGATTATTCTATTCCTTTCAATTTCTTTTTTAATTGCATTTAGAGTTATTCCTAGCCTTTCTTTATCCTGGCGATCATCACGATAGTCTTCCAATTGAAAAGCGATCAATATCCCTAGCAGAGCACTGAAAAAAGCTATTATATGATTTTTCCAATCTACTTTATTTGTCATTTATTATTAGCTGCTTTTTATTGATTTTGTTGTCGTCAAGAATTTCTTTGGTAAGCCTAACAAGAAACTGGTAAGTCTCAAATTGTTCATTTACAGTCATTGCGTCATTTTGTAGAAAGTCTTTAGAGAATACGCTTCGCATTACTTCAACATTTGTAAAAGAACCATGATTTAAAATTTGTTTTAATGTAATATAAGTAAATACCCGTTTGTCTAATTTTTCAAAAGAAATAAATTCTGGATATGGTTGGATAACTGGTTTACCATTTTCATAATACCTTCCTCTTGCCGTGATTATTATTGTATTAGTTTTAAAGTCACTTGGATGATTTTGTAATAGCGAATCTAAATATGGATTCGTCACTTTCATTTCCTCCAATCCAGCCTTTTCAAGTGTAGAATCAAAAATAATATACCTTTTAAAATTTACATTTCCTTTTTGATTTAATCTCAACGCCACACCTCCGCCCCAACTGTGACCAATGTAGGTTGTATTATGACGATCTGTAAATGGTAACGTATTTGAAAATCCAGCTATAAAATCCACATCTTCCAAGGAGCGATTGCTCTCATGAGTATATGAACGTTCTCTCAGATTTGGCCAATGGTAATCTGCTGAAATTACAACAAATCCATGCGATGCAAGAAACTCAAACAAAACAGAATTTTCAAATGGAATGCCTCCATTTCCGTGATGATATATAATGGTTGGATAATGAGCCACTGGATACTTGCTCGTCTTAAATACGTCCAACCTTTGCTGTAACATTTTTTTTGCAAGGCCTATTTTGGAGTCAGTTAAACTGTCGTTTTCCCATAAGTCCAAATTGTAGGTTACAGCCCAATTGATAAAAGATGCCATTTGTACTTGGCCTATTGAATCTGTCAACGATTCAATTCCAGCAGGCGATGTTAATTTGAGATAGTCATTGTATACAATTTTCTTGCCCAACTTTGAATTTGTAGGAAACCAAATATTAACGAAATAAGGCTTAGGGCCTGTGTATTCTCCTAATGAATAGTTTTGGTCATAATTCAAAAGTACTGTATCCTGATAGCCAACCTCAAATTCACCTTTTACCAACTGCCCCCAATATTTTGATTGCTGTCCGTTGGAGTAATGAGCAAATGAGACTAAAAAGAATAAAATGGTCAGGCCTCTCATTTCTATTTAATATTTATAACTCCCCATATAATGTATCTAGCAGTTCCTTCGCAGCCGTTGTGTAATTTGTCACCGAGTAGCAAACTGTCAATACGGAGATGTCTATTTACATTTTTGTTTTTAGTCGACCAGAAATTTTGTCTTTGTAGTCTAATCTGTCCATGGAGCCAACCCAATTGGCCACAACGTTTGTGTTTCTGCAGTGGTGCCTTTTCGAAGCCGCGTCCTGTCCCACGAAACGAAACGTTGAACGAAGATAAAACTTTAATGCAACTCGTCACGGCACCATTGCAGAAACATTTTGTTGGCGGTAGTTTAGTTTTTCAGAAACTCTTTTAATCTTTCAATTTTCATTTCTGTCCTTAGAACTGAGTCCTTATAGTAGACTATATTGGATTTAATATTTTCAATGTTCTCTTCTACTTTCAGTTTATACTCATTTGCATTTCTAATTTGCTGTTCTCTCTCCGCTTCAGTCCTTAAAAGTTGGAATTCCTTAACTTGATTCATGTCGTCCTTTGCTACTTCTAATTCCCCAATATTTTTTGTCAACTGTGTCTCAAGTGAAGAAACTTTAGTCTTTATGTCAATCAATTGCTGCTGTGTCGCGTCTAAGTCTTTTAGTGCTTTCTCTTTTTTCTCCTTGTCACTACATGACGTTAATGTAATGAGAATGATCAGGCCAACGTAGAATTTTGTCATGGATATTATCTTTAGTTACTATTTAGAACAATCTTTTCTTAGTCACACCAATTAATAGTCCGTTAATTTTACTGGCGTCATTTCCCAGTACTGCCCCTGATAATATGTCCAAACTTGATCCAGCCCACTTGGCATATAGAATTCAATGTAATTACTTTTGATAACTGTTTTATACATCATTATCTCCTTGTCAAATAGTTTCTGAATCATACCTCTGCCATAAGAATAAATAAACAAATATGCGGTATCGGAAAACTCATTTATAACAATTATCTCTTTGTCCCCGTCACCGGATAAATCATATTCATAAATGGTAAGATTTGAAATGTCGTCACCTATACTTTTTGAAATCGTCTTTCCTTTATATTCAATTTTAATATCGCAAGCTCCATGATCGCAGCCTGTCTTAATTGTCTCACCTGTTGATAATTTACCTGAAACATAAATATTCCCTGATTTTGCGTTTAGTACCAATGTCTTTAGTCCATCAAACTCAACATTTGAAAATTTGTCCTGTGAGAGAGAATTAATTGATACCGTGAGTAATAAGATTCCTATGAGGTTTTTCATGCAGTCTATTTTTTAATTGTAAATTTTTGCCATTTCTGTACCAATATTACTTTACGTCTCTTGGTCGTTTCTGTCCTACGTTATTTCGGACACTAAATTGTCCCAAACTAAATTACCGCCAACGTTTATGTATGTGACGTTGCTGGTCTTTGAAAGACTAAACTGTCCCACGTAACAAAACGTTATTTGAAAACTAAACTACAAACTTAAACCGAGCCCAGCAATGGCACATACATTTTGTTGGCAGTAGTAGGGCCCTTCTCCTCACTTCATTCGTAGCCGTGTCTTTCGTCCCCCGTTAATGTTACACCAATCTTCATTAGTCAGTCGTGCGGTGGGGCATTTTTCATTGACAACTTTCTCAACTTACACTACACTGAGCACACTCTTTGCCTGGCTTTGGATGCGGGCTGTATGCGTGGCCAGGCAATGTGTGTGCGATTTTAAAGATCAGATTCCTCTTCAAGTTTTTCTCTCTTAATTTTTCTTTCTGTGTAATCAATCATTTTCTCAACCCAATCTCTCACCACAAGATTTGGGTGGCCTTTAATTTTCAGTAGTAATTCTTTTTGATCCTTGTAATATGGAATTGATGAGCCAGTCATACCAAATGTTCCCATGTTAGCTGATATCTCTTCGAGCAAACCGTCCAAATCCCCATAGGTGTCGATGATTGCTTTTGCAAATGGATGCCAATCAATTTGCTCGCCTGTTTTCTTCTCGAGCGGCATCATATTGGCCATTCTTTTTGGAGCAATTGTTGGATACTTGGCGCACCATTCAAGTATTACTTGGTTTCTATCATCACTGTCAAAAATAATACCATCCGCTCCAAGCCAACCACGTTTTGAGCCAAGTAAGTTCTTTAACTTAAAGAAGGTAATAAAGTCGCCCAATAACCCTGACCCGAATATCTCCCATATTTCACTGAAATGTTTTTCTACAAGGATCCGAATTACATTTGATGCAAAGCTATCGAGGGAAATTAGTTGTGATTTTGAACAAGCTTCAACTATTTGTTTTGATACTTGCAACGCAAAAGCTGCATCGACACTTTCCTTGAGTAGCTTAACAACTGTTTCGGACCAATGGTGGTAATCAAGTCTATTAGGATTATTCTCATTGAGAAGTAAATTGTCACCCGATATCAATTCCAGCAGATAGTCCTTACAACTTTTCCAGTTGTTGTCATTGCCATAACAATGCATAAATAATATAGACAATGCTACCCATCGACCCTCTCTATCATATCCAGCAAGTCGTTTGCTAAACTCGATTAATTCAGATTCATTAATATTACTGAGAGATCTTCCGTATTGGAAAGCTAAGAATGAATAAATAGATACACCATACTTATCGATGAGCTCAAAAAGACGAGTCAAGTCACTCAATGAAGGTTGAAATACCCTTGTCAAATAAAATGAGTGATGACGTAAACTGTCCTCCACGATAAACTTACCAACGCTTTTCTCAAAATTGTCCCTTTTTGCATAACCAACAATGAGACCTCCGATTAGCTCCGGATTTTGCATTTCGGGGGGAATTGATTTTAATACATGGATGGCTTTGCCAATAATTTTATCAACGTCAGTACTCAACTGACCAATTCGCCTTCCGAATGAAAAAGTTTGTCGTTGCTCACCTTTTAGAAGTTCGTCAAGGTAATCTGTCCATGGCTGATTTTGCTGAACGACCTTTTCTGCAAAAGCTATTGCGTTCAAGTATGGTTTGTCAATATACTCTCCCTTTTCATCCTTTTCATAACTATCCCACTCAGGCTTAGCAACTTTAAGAAGCAATTGGTTCTTTAAGTCCTTTGGACTTAAAAGTTCAACCAATGAATTAATTTGAATTCCTACTTTTTCTGGCGGTGAGTCAAAGTGTAATGTTGTTTTCAACGAACTTAACGCATCAGGCCAATAGTTACCATCAGTACTTACTATTTTAGAAATTGACTTAGATACAATCTCTATTTGCCCTCCTCTAATCAACGATCTTATCGCATACTGTATTTTTTCTTTTGCCAAGTTTGAATTTAAGCTTGAAGAGCATACGATCTCAGTGAGAATATTCAAAATGTTACTCCAGTATGAATGGATTTCACCCCAATTTTCTGGCTTGTAGTCTACCAAAGGTGCGCCACTTCCTTGCTTTTCAGGGCCTCCTCCTCTAGAAAAATGATCGTTCATTAAGCCGCGGCCTAAAGCCTCAATTGCTACTTTAGTATAAGCATCCTCATTTTTTGAAAGCCCCCAGTCAATGACTTCAAGTCTTTGTTCAAAGTTAGCTTCAGTGCCGGGAAGAAATATTTGATAGAGCTGTCGAAATTGACCTGTTGCATTATTCCCCCATGATTCATTTTCAGCAGCAGCAAAAGCGAATAACATTTTTGTAGCTTGGCCAAAGGTCTCTTTTCTGAACACAAGTTTTTCGAGAGCCCATACAAGATTTCTTCGTCCCTCTTCAATTTGCAAAAGTTGATCGATAGAATACTTTCCGAAAGCAGCTTCTAGAGTTTTAGTGGTAGAAATTGGGTTCACTTCAACAACATAGCGGAAGAGTAATGAACCCAAAGAAGTTTTAAGCACTTCCGCTGTTCCAAAAGGGCTGTTAGGTCCCCATAATTCATTTACAATTTCTTTGGCTTTGTCAAGTTGGTCTAATTCCGTTAAACGTTCGACCAATCTTTTGCCCAATTCATCATTTGCTAATTCAGAGAGAATTTCTCTTATGTACCCGTGAGGAGTTTCCTTCCACCATAATGCTGCGAGGTTTATTGCTAGGGGCGTAGGCTTTACCATTATTCGTGTTCCCCGTTGCTCAATTATGTTTGTCGATTTGTATTTTAGGCAAACTTTGTAGAAGTCCTTTTGGGAAACTTCACTCCCTTTAATTTTTCCACAAATCTTTTTGCGGACATAATCTGTTTGCTTATCAAGTATCTCTTTTTCATTAGTCCCGAGTGCAGAGTTAATGTTGTCATCTACGAAACCAAAGCTTGATAGCACTGAGCATGCTTTAATTATTTCAAATTCAAAATCACTTTGACTATTTCTTCCGAAGACCAGCTTTTTCAAAAAATCATCAGGCAATTGATTATTGAGTGCTATCAGACCGCCACCACGGACAGACTCTGAAAATAGAATTGCCATTTGTGGATAGCCTTCCGATTGCTTAGCAATGAATTCCTTATCGGTTTTAGTGAGTGTTTCTTTAAATTCTTCCTCAACGATATTTTGAACAACATCCTTTTGGTTTTCTCTGTCCAGCTTTATTACTGATCGTTCTGAAGTTTCAGAAGCAAAGTCAACCGTAATAACTTTGAAATTCCCTGACGATCTAACTAAACCTGAAATCGTATTGTGTGAGTTCTCATCGCAATTGTCAATAACGATGATTCCTGACTGATGATTCCTATGAGAGAGAAGGTACCCAGAAATGCTTTCAAGGCTTCCGAAACCAATATCATAATAGACAAGCTGAGATTGCTGTGCTGTAATTTCGGGATCGCTCGTTGATTCTCTGAATGCCTCTAAAACCATTCGTGTTTTTCCTAGTCCAGAGTGACCAATTACTCTAATAACTTTATCTCTCTTTAGTTCACTTCTTATTTGTCTAATATTGTTTTCAAGAATACTATTACTCTGATATGGAATTTGTGAACCCGGCATGTCAGTTTCCCATTCATTCCAGGTTCGAAAGTTTGTCGGTCGAGAGATACCAACACATGCTTGAACAAACGTAACAGCCGCGACATTCTCATATGTCCAATCCTTAATTAGATTGGCATCATAAACCCTGATCTCGAGGGTTGAATAATTTGGTTGGTTGGCCTCTTGAATTGCCCTTCTAAATTCAGCTACTCTTTCTTCCTTTTGACTTGTATTTAAGTCTTGGTTGGTAAATAATGTATAACATCCATTGTTAGCGACAATATCTTCTACTTGAGACTTTAGCCTTCGAGGTTGTCCTGCCACTGCTGTCACAAGAATTTCTTCGAAGCATTTAGAGGGGATCAGCGCTGTTGCCTTGTTTTGAAATATCGTGAGCTTATTTTTTAACCATTGTGTGCTTGCTGGATTTCCTGTCCACTTTATTCGTCCGTCTTCACCACCATCAGCCACGGTGATCTTTTGAGGAACAAGGATTTCCCAATTCTCCAACGAATTCTTTTTAGCTTCGGTCTTCAAAAGAATGTGCAACAACTCGGAAAGCTGTTCTGGGGATAGTTGACCGATATGGTCAATTGTTATTTCATTTATTGAGTACATAGCAGCTCATATAAGATTACCAAGATAGGCATAGCGAACTAGGGATTTGATTGTATCCTTAAATTTTAGCGGGCTGGTTGGCTCTTGCCATAGCTTTGGTGTCGGGTGGGTTTGCGTGGCTATGGCATGTGCCAAAATGCGCGGGGCAATTCGAAGCACAATCTTTTCAAAAATGCGAAGGGTCGGCCATTTCATTTCTCATTCGTCCAACGTATTTAGTTTTTAAAAGTCCAAGTTGTCCCGAAGCAGTTTACTTGTCCGCGTGGGAAATCTTTTTCTGTTGAGTGTCACCCGTTAGATAACCAAATTGTCCGGGCCCTATTACTGCCAACGTTTTGTGTTTATTGCGTGCTGGGTTTTGAAACCGCGTCCTGTCCCACGTGCCAAGACGAAATATAAAAACTAAACTTCAAATTTACACGTCCCCCCAGCATGTAATAAACACGTTGTTGTAGGCTGGCCCGCTAGTTCACTTTTTAATCTGAGTAGTCATTATACTCAATTAGGTACCAAAGTCCACTGAGTCGCTGAAATTTGTACTCCACGTAAATTCCATTTTCAATTCCTTCCCAGCAAAAAAGTCTCTCGTCAGTGTCCCTGAATTCTCTCGTGAAATTGTCGTAGATCTGTGGTCTATATTCTTCTTGTCCAAAGAGTCTTACTATTTTCCAATCCTTTTTCTCAATTAATCTTGTGTCTTCTTCATCTAAGTCTGTTTGCGTTGAAGATTTTAATGGAAAATTTATTCTCTCTAACTGGAACAAACTGTCACTGATAAATCTATAGATGAAATTATCAAAGTTCTCTTTTGAATTGTCGTTTAGTACAACTTGTCCAGTTGAATCTTTCTCTAAAGTGTAAAGTCCGACTTGGTCTTTTCCCATTGCATCGGCAAAGTCCGCAAACTCGTTAACCCAATAACCAAGTGTAAATGATAAAATCAGTCCGACTAGTATTAATATTATTCTCCTCATTCTTGGTCGTTATTTTTTTGTCCCGCGGGCTTGCCTACAACGTTTGTGTTTCTGCAGTGGTGGGCTTTTGAAAACGTCATTGTCCCACGTGACCACACGCTGAACGAAGATAAAAACTTGCAGCGGGCACATCACCCCACCATTGCAGAAACATTTTGTTGGCACCTGTGCGGCTTCGCCAATCTTTATTCGTAGTCCCTTAACTCTCTTTTTAGATCGTTAATCCTTTGTCCAGTCTTAACAATCTCGTCTTGTAGGTTTGTGATGTCTTTCTCAGCTTGTTCAATTGTCATAACCTGTTGTCTTATTTGTTGTTCTCTTTCTTCAGGTGTCCTAAGGAATTGCACTTGTTTGATAGAATTTAACTTATCCTTTTGCACTTCGAGTTCTCCTTTTAAATAAGTAAGTTGATTCTCTTGTCCTTCTTTGGTTGCTTCTGCATTCTTCAACTCTTCTGTCAGTGAAAGCTTTTTCTCAAGTCTCAACCTTGTCGCACTCTCTGTTGCAATTCTGATGGAGTCTTCTCTTTCCTTTTGAATTTTGGCTTTCTCTTCGGCACTTGGTCCGCAAGCAAATAGTGTAATTAGGATGAGGGGCAGGATTTTTTTCATATTTAATTGTTTATCAATTTATTTAATGACGTTAACTCCAACGTCCTCTTTTTTACAACTTCTAATCTGTCGTTTGATCTTAATTGCGATCCCATTGACCGAAAGTCTGCATAAACCGCATCAATCATTTCAAATTCTAAATCTCTAAACTTTATCCATTGAACTTGAGCATTCTTGAGTTTTTGCTTCTGAGTCGGATTCATTGAATTCATCAAGTTCTTGTATTGTGAATTTAATTCATCGTCCCACATTTTGTATGCTTGTCCAATGCAGTCAACACTCCCAGCAGTCGTTTGCCCTGATGATTTAGCTAAACAGTCTTCTAAAAATTCCTTTATAGAATGTTTCTTTTGTCCAAATGAAAGTGTACAACTTATAAACACAATAAATAACGTAGTAACAAGTCTCATAGTCGGGGTGTTAAATATTAGCAATTTATAATTAGTCCACTTATTGGTCAACATGGTTGTCTTGCCGCATTGGTGCCAACGTTTTGTGTTTATTGCGTGCTGGGATTTCGAAGCCGCGTCCTGTCCCACCTTGCCGAACGAAATTAAGAAAACTAAACGTCAAATTAAGATTACACCCCAGCATGAAATAAACATTGTGTTATGCACTGGCGCAAACGCACAACGATCTATCTAGATACCGATTCCCTGCTCTGCGTGATAAACTCTTTAGGTTAAGAGTGCGGCTGGAG
>Ga0163154_10008052_pt1 | contig 12393 bp, 10 predicted proteins | sample OliLakLV19MP9P1_FD_148649 | JGI IMG/M metagenome (GOLD analysis project Ga0163154, IMG submission 148649) | Freshwater microbial mat bacterial communities from Lake Vanda, McMurdo Dry Valleys, Antarctica - Oligotrophic Lake LV.19.MP9.P1 | ecosystem: Environmental > Aquatic > Freshwater > Lake >... | reverse complement strand
TCATTGCATTGGGTGTTCTCCGTGGTTCATATCATATCGCGAAGTGCTTGCCGCGTTCCCTCGATGTCGAAGCACTCTTCTTGGTTTTGCGTCATAAATCGCTCTGCCAATGCAAGGGCTTGCCGCTCCGTAAGAAGTCCTTCGATGACTTCCGCTTGCAGGGCGCGTGTCAGTCCTTGACGGGCTTGAATGGAATAGGCAAAAGAAGCGCACGGATTCCAACTATCGCCGCCGAACCCGAACAATTTGTGAGCGGGGACGGCATGAACGAAACGCCGGACAAAATCTGTCGCGGCAAAGGGGTTGATACTCCACGCCCAGCAGAGATCAATATATGTATTGGGATAGTGCTTGGCGAGAGCGATCAACTCCTCGCTGTAGGGATAAGCAATATGCATCAGCACGAATTTTGCTTTGGGATAGCGGCACAACAAGCCGCACAAATGCCCGCTCCGAATTCGCTCTACAGGCATATAACTGTGTCTCGCATAGTAGCCCGTATGGATTTTGAACGGCAGATTATATTCCGTTGCCAATTCGACGCCTCGCGCCAAACACCAATCGCCCAAAATCAACTTCTCGGCTTCACTTAATTCTTTTTCGGCAACGACTGATTCCCAAACCTTCGCGGCGTCTGCATCGTTTCGCTCTTCCCAAAGCAGGGTGCGGCTGTAGGCGTGCTGTGTCTTGACAGCAATGGAACACGCTCCATATTTGGCGAACAGGGCAGACATCGCGGCTCGCAAATCATCCAGCGTCCGAACCTCGAACCCGACTTCCTTCTGCAACTCCTGCGGCTTGACTTCGCCAGTGCTGAAACTCAGCCACGACAAATCATAAAGAAAAAACTCCGCACCGGACGGATCAGGGGCGCACTGCCAGACAAAATCGTCGGTCTGAACATGAGTGATGCCCGCTTTTTCCAACAACTCCCGACGCACGCCCGGACGGCGATAATCGGCGGCTTTCCCTTGTGCGCCTTCGAGAGTCGCCAGCGTGATCTCTTCGATACCATAGAGCGAAGACGCAATCATTCGTACCGCTTCGCCATAGCCCGTATACTGACAGCGTTCCCATGCCGCCCGAATAGGTAAAAACCGAGCGCGAATATCCCGATTGGACGTATCCATGAGGCGATCACTGTCCTCTTGTGTCGCCCCTCCGACAACAAGCTCGGCGGTGATATAGTTGCAGAACAGATCGTGCAGAATGTCCGGCGGAATTTTGAGAAAGTCGTCTTCTTTGGGCAGATGCTCATGCGTATCAATCATGGGAGCCGTTGCGATATATTGGGCAAGATCGCTTGCGCCGTCAAGAGTTTGCAGAGAATTCATCATCGAAACCGTCCTTTTTATGTGAACGTGACTTTGGCGTAGATTTCGGAAAGTTGGAGCGGTTTCAGGAACAGCGGCAGACTCAGTTCCGCATCCAAACCTTCAATCGTTGTCTCTTTCCATTCGTCCCCCGTAGTTTTGGGGCGCGTGAATACTTCGATACGGGGCGTATCTTGCCAAACAAGCAGAAAATACTCCAATGTCGGAAGAGTTTTGTATCGCTCGAACTTCGTATTGCGATCATAAAGGGCAGTGGAGCGCGATAACACTTCGATAATCAAAACGGGATTGGTGATATTGTCACGCTCATCAAAATGTGTTTCGCCGCAAGTAACGGTTGCATCCGGGTAGTAGTAGTTTCCATACTCTTCGATGGCAACGCTTTGGTTACTGCTGAAAACTTCGCAACGGGACTTGTCAACACTGACTCCCATTTGTGTTGTCAATGCAACTTCGATGCGGTTATGTGATGGTGTACCGCCCGCCATGGCGAGGATCGTGCCATCGTGAAGTTCGTATTTGCCTTCGCGGTATTCGCGAAAATTGAAATACTCTTGTTTTGTGACTGTTGGATAGGACTGCCTTAATGCCGACATTATCATTTCCTCCATATTCGTGAAGAACAAACTCGACTCAGTTGTCTGTGTTCAGTATATCATAGGAAGCAAATTTCGACAAAGAAAAATGCCCCTTTTCCACAAGAGAAAAGGGGGCAGAGCAGGAAAAAGAGAATTAAGCAATAATCTTATGAATCGGTTCGACCTGTTCGACGCCGACGAGTTTCTGATCCAAGCCGCCATAAAAGTAGGAGAGGCGATTTGGATCGAAACCGAGACAGTGAAGCATCGTCGCGTGCAGATTTTTGACATGGAACGGGTCTTCGACAGCAGCACTGCCGAGTTCGTCCGTTTGTCCAACGCTGGTTCCGCCTTTGACTCCTCCCCCCGCCATCCACATCGTAAAGCCGTAAGCATTGTGATCGCGTCCGGTTCCTTCAGCATATTCAGCAGTAGGTTGGCGTCCAAATTCTCCGCCCCAGACAATCAAGGTGCTTTCCAACAATCCGCGCTGTTTGAGGTCTTTGAGCAGTGCGGCAATGGGTTGGTCGGTCTCGGCGGCGTGCAGATCATGGTTGGTTTTCAGATCATTATGGGCGTCCCAAGTCGAGTCGACGTGGTTGCCGCCGCTGTAGATTTGGATAAAGCGAACGCCCCGCTCGACCATGCGCCGCGCCAGAATACACTGCCGCCCGAATATCGCCGAAGTCGGATTGTCCAAGCCGTACATTTTTTTGATGTGTTCTGGCTCGCTTCGAATATCGGTTGCCTCCGGTGCGGTGGCTTGCATTTTATAGGCGAGTTCATAGGAGGCGATTCGTGCCGCAAGGTTGGAGTTGTCGGCGCGGGGAAATTCGTGTTCACGGTTATATGCGCCGAGTGTGTCAAGCATATCGCGTTGCAGTTTGTCGGAAATGTCGTCGGGTCGCTTCAAGTCCAAAATCGGCGTATCTGATGCATTGATCGTCGTCGCTTGATAGGATGCGGGCATATAACCGCTGCTCCAGTTTTTCGCGCCGGAAATTGGTCCGCCACGCGGATCGAGCATGACAACATAACCGGGCAGGTTCTGATTCACTGTGCCGAGTCCATAGTTGACCCATGATCCCATGCTGGGGCTTCCGCTCAAAATCTTACCGGAATTCATCTGGAGCATTGCCGAGCCGTGAATCGGTGAGTCGGCAGTCATGGAGTGGATAAACGAAATATCGTCTACCTGCTGCGCGAGATTCGGGAACAGATCGGAAACCCACTTGCCGCACTGCCCATATTGCTTGAATTTCCAGCGCGGTTCGACAATGCGCCCTTGATTTCTATGCCCGCCGCGCCCAAAGGTTTTGACTTCGATGGTTTTGTTGTCCATGCCGTACATGGTTGGCTTATAGTCGAAGGTGTCAATCTGGCTCGGTCCGCCATACATATAGAGAAAAATAACCGATTTTGCCTTGCCCGCAAAGTGCGGCTTCTTAGGCGCAAGCGGGTTCAGAAACTTATTGGGTGCGGTGTCGGCGTGTGCCGATTGCGGAAAAAATCCGTCTTCAGCAAGCATCGCTGTCAGTGCCGTTGCGGTAAAGCCCGCGCCGGTTTCCCAAATAAATTCGCGGCGGGTGCGTCCGCAAAATTCGCCTTTTCGTCGGTTCATAATAGGTATTTCCTTTACAACCACCCCGACCCTCTCCTTCATAATAGAAAGGTTGAGGAGGGTTTTTTCTCCCTCCCATTGCGAAGGGGAGGGGCGGGGTGGGGTTAATCCAGATAAATAAACTCGTTCAAGTTCAGAGCGATCAGGCAGTATTGTTTGAGTGCCTGTGCTTCGGTCAATTTGTGCTTGGTTTTGGCGGACGCGATAAACGCCATGCCGCGCTGAATTTCAGTGGCTTTAGGTTCGCGCTGTGCGACTCGCTTGAGGGCAAGCGTCACTTGCGCCGGAGTCGTTTTGGCATTCTTGGTCAAATAGTCGGCAAAGAACTGCGCCTGTTCGTTCAGAAATGTACTGTTGATCATGCCGAGTGCTTGGGTCGGCTGTGTGGTTGTAAACCGCACGGGACACGTCGAATCGGTATCTGCTGCGTCGAAACTTGCCAGAATCGGAACAGACATCGAGCGTTTGATATGAATGTATAGGCTGCGGCGATTCTGCTGATCTCGCGGCGACGTGAACCAGTTGGCTCCCGGAACCGACTGTCCCGCTAAGACTTCCGCCGGCATTGTCGTATAGATCGACGCCCCGCCGAGTTTGAGGTCGAGCGTGTTGTTTGCGGCAAGGATCGAGTCACGGACTTCTTCGGCAGACAGTCGGCGCATATCGAACCGCCAGAAAAAGTCGTTTTCAGGGTCTTTGGTCAATCCGACTTTGCTCGCCGTAGATGCCATTTTATAGGTTTGGGACAGCATAATTTGCCGATGGAACGGCTTCATTCTCCAGCCGCCTTTGACAAATTCGCTTGCCAGATAATCGAGCAGTTCCGGGTGTGTCGGCTTCGAGCCTAAGAACCCGAAATTGCTGGTAGAGCGCACAATTCCGCGCCCGAAATGGTGCTGCCAAATTCGATTGACCATGACTCGTGCTGTCAGCGGATTCGTCGGATCGGTGATCCAGTCCGCGAGAGCGATACGCCGTCCTGACGAATTGACATTGGCAGGAAGTTCTGCAATCTTCGGTTCCGGCGGGCTGAGAACAGACGGGAAGCCCGGCATCACTTCCTCGCCCGGTGAATGCGGGTTGCCGCGCACTAGCAGATTGGTGACTTGCGGCTTGCGTCCCGCTTCCGTCACGGCGAGTGCCTTTTCCAAGCCTTTGGGCGGCGACGCCATCAGTACACGGTGCTGTTCCATCAGAGCGACATATTGATCAAACTGTTCTTTCGTGATTTTGGTTCCGACGCGCTTCTGAACAAGGGAAACTCGTTTTTGCTCGTCCCGAAACTCTTCATGCTCGACGGGCATAAAATCTGCTTTGACAATCTTCTCGATTTCGCCGCGCTCGGTGTTGACGGCTTTGAGTTTTGCGCGATGCGCTTTGTCTTCATCCATGAAACGACGAATTTCCGCTTCAGGTACGATTGGGCGCAGTGACTGAGCTTCAATGCTCTCATAACTGCGTTCGCCGTAACGATTGACTCCCTGAAAACAAGCGACCATGCGGTAATAATCTTTTTGCGGAATGGGATCGATCTTGTGATCGTGGCAACGGGCGCAGTTGACGGTCAAGCCGAGCATCGTCTGGCTTGTTGTCGCCACAATATCGTCAATCTCATCATATCGCGCTTGAAGCGGGTCGGACGGTTCATCGTCCCATGCACCGAGGCGATAATAGCCTGTGGCAATAATCGTTTCCGGCGTGGAATTGGGTAATTCGTCGCCCGCCAACTGTTCGCGCAGAAATCGATCATACGGCTTGTCGCTATTGAACGCATTGACGACGTAATCCCGATACCGCCATACGAACGGCTTGGGATTGTCGCGCTCGAACGAGTTGGTTTCAGCATAGCGAACGAGATCAAGCCAGTGCCGCCCCCATTTTTCGCCATATTGCGGCGAGGCAAGCAGACGATCCACGACTTTCGCATACGCATTGGGGGATTTATCGGCAAGGAACGCGGTGACCTCTTCGGGTTTCGGCGGCAGACCGATCAGATCGTAATAGGCGCGGCGAAGCAGTGCCGTTTTGGACGCGGGCAGGGCAGGCGTCAGTTTGTTCTTTTCCAATTTTGCCAAAATGAAGGCGTCAATCGGATTCTTCGACCACGTCGTATTTTTCACCGTTGGGACTTTGGGACGCTTCACTGGCTGGAACGACCAGAACCGTTTGTTCTCGGCGTTGACTTGCGGAGGACCATGCTTAACTGGCTCCGCGTCGCCCTTGGTGGCGGGCATCGGCGCACCTATCTTGACCCATTTCACCAGAACATCAATCTGCGCTTGAAGGAGTTTGCCTGACGGCGGCATATTGCGCCCCTCATATTTGATGGCGTGAACAAACAAACTCTCCAGCGGTTTTTTGAGGTCAATCGCCGCGCCGGAAACGCCGCCTTTCAGCAAACCTGCGCGTGTGCGAAGATTCAAGCCGCCGGAGCCGTCTTCGCTATGGCACACAAAACACGACGCTTTCAGAATCGGCTCGACTTGCGCTCTATAGAACTTTTCGCCGCTGGCATTCGGGGGTTTGCTGTTCTGGGCGAACGCCACCGTCAGCCCCAATGCCAACGCGGAAACGGTCAATATGGAAAATGCGGATAGTGATTTCATAAGCGATTGATTTTCGCGTCTGAAAGACGCTTGTTTTTTCCTGACGGGTGTTTTGGCATCACCCGGAATTTTCAGCAGCCCACCGTATGTTTTGGCGGGGCGTGCAGGGGCATGACCAGTGACGGCAAGCCCGCATTCGTTAAGTGTTCGATAATGGCGGCGACGGCTCCCTGCCGTTTGCTGCCATGCGCCAGAATGATTTCGCAATCCATAAACGACGGCGGCAAAGCACGATGACACGTCTCTTCCGTCAATCGCTCGAACAGTTTAGGCGATGCGGCGATCATGCGCGAATGCACGAACAGCGTGGACGGATTGAACAAATTAATAACGGCGGCAATTCCAACGGCGAGATAGCGTACCGTTTCTGTCAGTTCGGGTTCCAAAATCGGATCGTTAGCAACAATCAGAGAAATCAACTCGGCGGCACTGATTTTACGTCCTATTTTTTGGGAAATCGCATACGCCAAGCCCGCATCGGATGCCACTGTCTCCAAGCAGCCGCGATTGCCGCACCCGCATTGCCGCCCGTCCAATTCTACCGTAATATGCCCGACTTCTCCGGCGAGTCCGCTGTTTCCAGTCAATAATCGTCCCCCGCTGATGACGCCCAAGCCGATGCCCGTCGTTACGTCGAGCATAGCAAAATCGTCACGCTCTTTGGCGTTACCGAAGTGGCGTTCCGCGAGACATAAGGCGTGCGACTCTTGAATGATCAGGGCGTCAATACCCAATCGCTCCCCTAAATCTTTGGCGGGCGTATGTTCATTGGTGACCGGCACATTGGGCGAGAGGATACTGCGCCCGCGCTGATAATCCACCAAGCCCGGCAGACAGATTCCCACGCCGGAGGTCAGCACGCCATCACGCTCCATCAGGTCGCGGCAGATCGTTTCGGCTTGATCGATCAACTCCTCATAAGTCGGCGGAGTAATAAATTCCTGTTGCCGTTGACTGTGAAGTGCGCCGTCCAATCCTGCCGAAACAACGCGACACCGATCCGCATCCACGATGACACCGAGAACCTGAGTTGTCAAGCGAGCAAGCGAAAGTTTCTTGCCGGGGCGTCCGCGTGCCGTTTCCGGTGCGCCGCCTTCTTCCAAAAGTCCGGCTTTGAGCAGAGATTCGACGGCTTTGGAGGCGGTGGGCGCACTCATCCCTGACATTCGGGCAACTTCGGCACGCGACAATGCCCCGCGTGCTTGAATCGTCCTGAGAACTTGTCGTTCGTTGATTTTGCTGAGAAGAGCGGGATGTGCCGCCGGTGATTGGCTCATGGAGACTATTGTAACAGTACACGCCCGATACTGCAAGCCCATTTCATAAAGATTCTTTATTAAATGGTGAGACGCGGCAAATTCGGGGAAGTTACGAGGAATACAACTTGGGAAAAGTTCGCGTTGTGGGAAATTTCTCTTAAAAGAGAGGGCTGCCCATCAGCGTTGACGGGCAGCCCTCTCTTATTGGCAAACAATCAAGCAAAAACGCTTAGACTGCTGCGCCTGTCTTATCGTCAACGCGGTTACCCGTCACAGCATCGGCAGCTTTTTCGGTGATACCGCGAGTATCAGGACTGCCATCGTTGTTGCGTCCGCCGGTCTGAATACCGGGTATACCGTTACCCATGCCGAGCGTGCTATTGCCCATGTTAGGCGTACTGTTGCCCATGGAATTCGGCATATAGCCTTCCTGTCTCCATTGGGCGACTCGCTCTTCGATATTCATCGCTCCGGCACGGCTCAAGACCGATGCGACGTTGTGCGATTCGGACTCATCGGCGCGAACAGCGACAAGCACAGCACCCCGGCGAATTCCTTCGTTGTAATAGGCTGCATCCTCTTCAGAGATTCCGATATGTGTCAAGACACCGACGATGCCTCCGATGGTTCCGCCAACAGCCGCGCCGCCGAGCATTCCTGCCAGCCAACCGACTCCCGCCAACCAACCCAGACCGGGGATGACAAAGAGACTTGCCCCTGCCAAAAGTCCCAACGTCCCGCCAATTCCTGCACCGACGCCTGCATCAGCGACAGCGGCTCCCGCCATACCGCCAGAGCCATTGGTCTCTACAGGATTTTTGGCATATTGCTCAGTCTCATTACTGGCAACCAAACTGATTTCTTCGCGGGCAATACCCGCACTCTGCAAGTCACGCGCCGCGTTTTCAGCGTGCGGATAGGTGTCGAACAATCCAACTACAGTTTTCAATTCATTTGCTCCTTCATGGGGTATTTCAAGTCAGGTCATTGACTTGAAGAGTGAGAACCGCGAATGCTATGCCTCCTTTGAGAGAAACATAGTGACTCCGCGATGAATTTCTCGTTCCGCGGCACAAGATGCTGCGGGTTATACACGCTCTATGATTTTTGATGAACGTGTAATTCTTTGGTTGCGTACAACAAAATCGTATCGCCCGACATCGGCGCGTATGGCACTCGTTGTGCGTGTTTGTGGCGCGGCGTTGCTCGGATTCATGCCGCGATAGACAAAATAGCCGATGACGAGAACAACAAGCACAATCACCGCAATAATTATGGGAGAGAGACCCGCCCGTTCGGGACGGTCATAGACTTTGACATTTGGCGGTATTTCCGACATAGCGTCACGGTGTTTCTGCATTCGGACATTGGGAATATATCCTCCCAGAAAACGCGGCAGTCGTTCCTACTGGCAAGGATGCAGTCTGTTATTGTGTCCGGTCCTCAAGCCCGTCAAGCGGCTTTTCGACGAGGGAAAGAGTGGGTAAATTTTGACAGCAAAATGACGGAGGATTCTGGAGAAAGGTTCCCCACTTTCTTGCAAGAAAAAAAGAGAGCTTTCTTGAGATACTTGGCGTAGTTTTCAAGCAAATCATAACTCTGTCACTGGTATTGTTGAGCAAGGGAATCGCATTGTCGGGTACTGAAAGTACCCGCCTCTGTGTCCTTCGGACGAGCGTCCGGCAGGACGCACCATGCAAGAACGGAACGGTTTAATCTTTGAAAGTCTCTTAGACCTCTCGCAAGAGTCCAGCAGAATAAATGTCTGCGTGCAGGTGGCGTTCCGCCGTGCCGTGCTTCGCACTCGAAAGGCAGGGGCATTTCGTCCGCAGGACGGCTGTTTTTCAGGCGGGTACGTGATCTCTACCCGACTCTTGCAAGAGGTCTATTGGAGAGGAGGCAATTTCTTAGAGAAGATTTTAATTCTTTTTTCAACTGTCCGTAGAGTGCGCTGTCGTGATAGGTTCCTCTCCCCATCTCTTACGCCCGATACACGACAGGATTCAATTCGCTTGCGGCGGGTTCGCCCGGCTTGACGCCCGGAAGCCAACTTTTGAGATCGTTCCAGCGGTTTTCGTTGTCGGGTTCGGCAAGAACATTGGTCTCATCGGCAAAATAGATGATCGTCATCACTTCACGGGTCGTGTCGCTCGAATTTCCGGGTGCGGTATGGAGCGTCCAGCCGGAATGGAAAGTCGCGTCGCCCGCCCTCATCGCCTGATTGGTGACGGTGAATCCGCGTTGTTTAACAATATCATTCAGAGTGCTGTGGCTGTCGTCCGAGATAGCAAGATTCCCTAAAAAGCCCTCGGTATGCGATTTGCTGGCAAAGGTCAATGCGCCCATTTCGACGGGAACATCCACAAGCGGCATCCAGAGCGTCACGGTTTTATTGGTATCGAGGGGCCAATAATACTGATCCTGATGCCACGGCGTATGCCCGCCTTTTGCCTCTTTGTACAGTGCCTGATCGTGATACAGTCGCACGCCGGACACACCCATCAACTCCGCCGCGATTTTGGCAAACCGCTTCGCCAACGTGTACTTTGCAACCGCCTCGTCGTTGACCCACAAGTTCATAATCTGCAAAAACGCTTTGCCATACGTATCGCGTTCCTCCATCGGGCGCGTCTCGGTATTCTGCTTATATGCGGCGTTGTTCAGTACATCGCGATAGACCGTGATTTCGTCCGGCAAACAGACATTCGGTAACATTATGTGTCCGTTTTCGCGGTAACTGTGGATTTGTGCTTCCGTCAGCGCATAAGGTGTGTTCAAGTCGGGTAGTTTGGGCATGGTAATTGCTCCTCTCGGAAAGTTTTGACGGGGTAGAGTTCGATATGCCTCTGCGGAAACCCTCCTTGTTTTCGGAGAGGCGGGAGTTCCAGTTCAACGGCGCGAATAGTGCGATATGTTCGCTTTCAGGGAGAGAATGCTCGCTATGACTCAGACCCGTCGCCAATTTCTCGCGCAATCGGGGCAGTGCCGACGCGCTCAAGCAATTTTTTCTCGATGCGGAAACCTCCTACATGAAGTATCTGCCCGCCGACGAGTGCGGCACGTTGTCGCTGGAGCCGCTCGTCGGCGACAAAGTGGGCGGATACCGTCTACTTCAATCGCCTGAATGCGGCACAGCGTACCGAATATGCCCGCGAACTGGAACGTCTCTCGGCAGAGTTCGCCAAGTTCCGCGCTGGTCTCCGCAGTTCTGTCCGCACGGATCGAATTGCCGCGTGTCTGGTCGGCGTCCAAACTGATTTGGCGAACGTCAAGTAACCGCTTTTGCAGGAGAAGTTTGGAGTGTGCTATCATAGATAAGATAACCTTCTCGAAATTTGGAGGAAATGCCCATGATTCTTGAGATTGAACTTGCCCCCCCCGTTGAGAGATGCCTGCGTGCCGAAGCAACAAAAGCCGGGGTTCCCCCAACGGAATATGCCGCCGAATTGCTAACGCAAATTCTGCCCATAGGCAGAATTGATGCAGAGGAACAAAAGCGACTCAATGCTCCCTCCATTGCCCTTATGGAAGCATGGCTTGCCAAGGCAAAAAAGCCTCGTACCGCAGAAGAAGAGGCGGAAGCGGAAGCGGATATGCTCGAATTGATGCGAAACTTGAATGCGCCGCGTCGTGAGTCAGGAGAGCGGCTGCACTTTCCCGATATTGAGGAAGCATGAACAGAATCATCTTCCTCGATACCACACCATTGAGTATTGTGACAAACGCAAAGGTTCCAAAGATTACACAAGCCGCCCTGCAATGGGTCGCAGATTTAGGCAGTGCAGGTCATAAAATTGTTGTTCCGGCGATTGCTGATTTCGAGTTGCGCCGCGAACTTATACGTGCTGGAAACACGCCCAGTTTGGAGTCATTGGATACGTTCAATCAGGTGATTCCTGATCGATACCTGCCGTTGACTGACAGCGCACTCAAACGCGCCGCAGAACTGTGGGCGCAAGCACGCAATCGCGGTATTTTGCCTGCCGATCCCAAAGAACTCAATGGCGATGTATTGATTGCCGCTCAGATGCTGGAATATCAGTTTGCTAACGGTCTGACCGATGCACAAATTATGATCGCAACCGTCAATGTGGGACATCTTGCCTTGTTTGTTCCTGCCAAAGTGTGGACGGAAATCGAGCCGTAACTATGGACACACTTTTCGGCGTTTTGGAACGCTTGACCTACCATAATGAGGAAAACGGCTATACCGTCGGGCGGCTTGCCATCGAAGACGCACGCGATCTTGTGACGATTGTCGGGAGTTTTTCCAATCCGGTTGTCGGTGAACAGTTTTCGCTCGAAGGGCAATGGACGGCGCACCGTGAGTTCGGGCGGCAGTTTGTTGTCGAGCAGTACAGTGTGTCGCGTCCGGCGACAGCGTTTGCCATAGAGAAGTATCTCGGCAGCGGCTTGATCAAGGGCGTTGGTCCCGTAATGGCGAAGCGCATGGTCGCCCTGTTCAGCACAGAGACGCTGGACATCATCGAGAGCGAACCGCGCAAACTGCTTCGTGTCGAGGGCATTGGTGAAAAGCGCGTTGCTATGATCCAAAAGGCGTGGCACGAACAGCGCGAAATCCGCAACGTCATGCTATTTTTGCAAGGCAAAGGCGTTTCGGCAACCTTTGCGGTCAAAATCTACAAAACTTATGGCGATAAGTCGCTTGCCGTCGTGGAAGAGAACCCGTACCGTTTGGCGCAGGACATTTTCGGAATTGGCTTCAAGACCGCCGACAAAATCGCACAGCAGCTTGGGATCGCGTTGGACAGCGAACGCCGCCTCGAAGCCGGACTGCTCTATACCCTCTCAGAAGCCACCGACTTCGGACATCTCTACTTGCCGGAACCGAAACTCCTCGCCTCCTCTGCCGAAATTTTGGGCGTTGACGTGGAACTCCTGCCGCCCGTGTTGGAGCAGATGATCGCCGCCGAATCGGTCATCAGCGAAGACGACCCGACCATCGAAATGGCAGATCGAGCAATGCGCCTGCTC
>Ga0163154_10008045_pt1 | contig 12397 bp, 7 predicted proteins | sample OliLakLV19MP9P1_FD_148649 | JGI IMG/M metagenome (GOLD analysis project Ga0163154, IMG submission 148649) | Freshwater microbial mat bacterial communities from Lake Vanda, McMurdo Dry Valleys, Antarctica - Oligotrophic Lake LV.19.MP9.P1 | ecosystem: Environmental > Aquatic > Freshwater > Lake >... | reverse complement strand
CCCATCCGTGTATGGACTCCCCTCTCCTCCGAACTTGTTCGGGTATCAGGAGAGGGGTTGGGGGTGAGGTAAAGACGCTTGTACTTTCTTGCCGGGTACTTTCAGTACCTGCTGCGAGAGGTCACCTGCTTACTCCATCTGAAATACGACTTTGCCGCAAAGCCCGTCACGCATCAACGCCATGCCGTGATCAAACTCCTCGAACGGCAGAATATGCGTGATGGCGGGTTCGACGTTGAGCCGCCCCGACGCCAGCAATGCTCGCATGGTGTCCCATGTTTCATACAGTTTGCGCCCAACGATACACTGTACCAACAGCCCCTTGAAGATCATATCCTCCGCCATATCAAGTTCGACAGCTTGCGCGGGAATCCCCATCAGCGAAACCCGTCCGCCGCGCCGAGCAATCCGCATCGCCTGACGAATGGCAACGGGTGCGCCTGACATCTCCAAAACCACATCCACGCCCTGCCCGTCGGTTCGCTTGGCAATAAACGTTTCGAGGTCATCCTGTGTCACATTGACAACGGCATCCGCGCCGAGTTGTGTTGCCAAGTTCAGGCGATAATCGCGGGTATCGGTAGCATAAACGACTGCGGCTCCGGCGGCTTTGGCAACAGCAACGGCGAAAATCCCAATGGGACCGCAGCCCAAAACCGCGACACTCCTCCCGACCACTTCTCCTGCTAATGTTGCATGAACGGCATTGCCGAGCGGGTCTTGAATACAGGCAAATTGCGGCGGAACGGAGCGATCATTTTTCCACGCGCTGCCTTCCGGCACAACCACATACGGCGCGAAACAGCCGTCCACATCCACGCCCAAAATTTTGGTGTTGGCGCAGACGTGCCGCTCGTTGAGAAGGCACTGCTTGCAATGTCCACAAACCCAGTGGCTTTCCCCGCTGACGTAATCGCCGGGCTTGAACGCAGCCACTCCACTGCCGACTTCGACGACTTCCCCTGCGAACTCATGCCCCATGATACGCGGCGGTTTGACCCGTTGCGCCGACCAGCGATCCCAACTGTAAATATGGTAATCCGTTCCACAAATCGAGGTTGCCAAGACTCTGACCTTGATTTGATCAGGGCGGGTGATCTCCGGTTCTGGGACATCCCGCAACTCGGCACCCGGCGCGGCTTGCGCCTTCACGATGGCTTTCATCTCTTGCTGCTCATTTCTTGTTTGTTTTTCGGCTCCTTTGCCGCTCAGCCCACTCATTGTCCTAACAGGCAAACTGCTCTTCGCCCCTATGCGTTGGCGTCAAGCCAGCCTTCTAAGTCAGCCACTGCCTCAAACTCAAGCAAGGCAACTATCAAATCTTCCAGTTTCGGCGTTGGCAATGCGGAAATGCGCTGTTGCAGTGTTTCGTTCAGTGTGCCGAATTTGCTCTGCAACTGCCGCAGAGATGTCCTTATCAATCCATTGTGCAAACCTTGCTCGATGCCTTGCTCGATCCCCTGCGCGATTCCCTCTTCTCTGCCCTCTTCTCTACCCTCTTCTCTGCCGAGCAGTTGGAATTCATCAACATAGACAAAATACTCTTGTTGTTCTTTCTGTGGCATGGTGGTTTCTATCTCCCTTCGCAGTTGTTTCGTTTCTTCCACCGTTAATTTCAGATACGTTCCCATGAACTCTTTGATTACACGCGCCCGCTTGCGGTCAAGTTTCAGCGTGACGAACATTCGCAAACATTCTTTTCGCACCGCAATCCGGTCTTCGGGCTTGACTTGCATCTTCGCCATCAGCGCGACGGCGATAGGGTTGTTACTCCCAAGATAGTTGCGCCAGTTCATCGCATTGAGTTGGACGGATTGGAACGCATAGCGAACGACAGTCAAGCCAAACGTGGTTTCCTCATAGACACTGGGTTCAGGACGCTTTGGGTCATCGAAGGAGAACACGGCAATCGGGTAAATTGGCAGCCGGAACTTGGCACGCAAAAGATAAAAGTACTCGAACATTCGTGCCGTAAAGTTCGCTTCGACAAACGATTGGTTTTCGATATGAATGAGAATGTACTGCTCCTCACCGGCAATCCGCACTTTGACGAGAATATCAACGATGTTCTCATTTCCCAGCACCAAATCCGAGAATACTTCTTTGTCGATGAACTCGATGCTGTCGCGGTCTATGGCGTTGGCGATTTGCGGGGCGAACAACTCCAGAAACTCGACAAAAAGCGTGGTGATGAGTTCCTTGAACAGACGGTCATGATCAATCTGCAACTCCGGCATGGTCTCAATTTCCCTCCCACCTCTTTGTTCGCCATCTGCCCCCCGAATCCCTTGTCCGTTTCTCCCTGTGTTCGTTGTGGTTTTTGAGGTTTTTCCCCTTCTATTGACGTGTGGTGAGTCTCATTAAAGGCTTTGCAGTATGCCTGTCCCCAAAATAGGACTTTCGCCCCATGCAAAAACAGCAGAATCGGGGTAGATTATTCGTAGACTTTACGGAACACACGTCAGGAGGAACCCCACGATGCCGGGACGAACGCTTTATCATATGTTTCAGGAGACGGTGCAAAAGCACAGCACCGCCCGCGCCGTCGGCTTCAAACCTACCAAAACGGCGACAGAATATACCTACCTCACATACTCAGAACTCGATACGAGGGTTCGCGAGTTGGCACGCGGATTTTTGGCACTCGGACTCAAGCGCGGCGATACCCTCGCCCTTGTCATGGATAATCGCCTTGAATGGACAATGAGCGATCTCGCCGCGCAATTGCTCGGTATTGTGCTTGTTTCGCCCTACAGTACGCTTCCCGCGAATCAGATCGCCTACATCGTTCGTGACTCCGGCGCGAAAGCCTTGATTTTCTCCGATGCCAAGCAAAAGGCGAAAATGGGGACGGTCAAAGAGGAATGTCCCGATCTTCAATATCTGATCGCCCTCGAAGGCGAACCGGAACACCTCGAACACGAAGGGATGCTGCTCTTTTCAACACTCATCGAACAGGGCAAAGCACATTCAATTTCAGATGCGGAACTCGATGTACTGAGCAAAGAAGTGGATGCCGACGCCATCGCAACCCTGATCTACACTTCGGGAACGACAGGCGACCCGAAAGGCGCGATGCTGTCCCATGCCAACGTGCTTCAACTGCCCGATTCGGTTGTCGAAGAACCCGTTGCCGAACTCCATCCGGGCGATGTATTCCTCTCCTTTCTGCCCCTTAGCCATATCACTGAGCGCGTCGGCGGGCATTATCTGCCCCTGCGTGTCGGGGCGTGCATTATTTATTCACAAGGACTGGCCTCGTTGGGAGACGAGATCACCAAAACTGTGCGCCCGACCTGTATGCTGTGCGTGCCGCGCCTGTTCGAGAATATGTATGAGAAATTCCACGACGCGCTGGCAAAATCCGAAGGGCGCAAAAAACAGATCGCGGAGTGGGCAATTGGCGTCGGTCTGAAGGCTGCTGAAGTGCGTTCGGCGGGCAAATCGCCGGGATTGCTGCTCGTTCTGCAATATGCGATTGCCGATAAACTCGCCCTGTCTAAAATTCGGACGGCGGTCACGGGGGGCAATCTGCGGTTTGTAGTTTCCGGGGGCGCACCGTTGGATCACAAAATCGCCGCGTTCTTTTTGGGGATCGGCATCCAGATTTTAGAGGGATACGGACTCTCCGAAGCCAATATCATTGCGATCAACCGTCCGGGACGGCAGCGGATCGGAACTGTCGGCAACATCATGCCGCACTGCGAAGTCAAAATCGCCGACGATGGCGAAATACTCATGCGCGGACAAGGCAAAATGCTCGGCTATCTCCACAAGCCCGATTCCACCGCTGAGGCGATTGACACGCAAGGTTGGTTCCATACGGGCGATATCGGCGAACTTTCCGCCGACAACTATCTCAAAATCACGGATCGCAAAAAAGATTTGATTATCCTGACAAATGGGAAAAAGGTCGCGCCGCAGCCTATCGAGGCGGAACTCAAGCAAAGCCCCTATATCGGCGAAGCGGTTTTGTTCGGTGACAAGCAGTCCACCGTAATGGCACTGCTGGTTCCGGCGTTCGATAAATTGCTGGCATGGGCGAAGTTGCAGGAATTGCCGACAAATGATATTCCGGCGTTGCTGGCGGATACGGCAGTTCAGAAACTTTACCGTGCTGAAATCGAGCGCACAACGCCCCACCTTGCCGATTACGAGAAGATCAAGCGGTTTAAGATTGTCGCGAAGCCGTTTGGGATCGAGTCGGGTGAGTTGACTCCGACGCTCAAGGTCAAGCGGAAATTCGTTGCGGAAAAGTATGCCGAGTTGATTGCGGCGATGGCGCGGTAGAAATTACTGCGCCTCTTCCTGTTGTTTGATTGGAGACAGTACTATCACAACAAGGCAAGAAAACCCCTGTCTTTAGCAATACCTTCGCCAAAATTTGGAATGACGTTTTTCGAGCAGTTCTGCGTCCACATTTAGTAGGCAATAAACGCTAATCCTACTAAATGTGGTACTCAGTCGAGGCTTTTCGCGCCTCAAAAGGCTCGTTTTCGATTTTGGCGAAGGTATTGCTTTAGGCGGGGGTTTTCTTGCCTTCCGCTTGCGAAACTTTTGTCGAAAGCATTGGGCTTTGCAATTGTTTTCCATTTGACAAGTGTTTGCTTGCCTGGTAGAATATCAACAATCAATTGAGCATTGGCAGAGGAGAAACCGGAACCGTGTCCCTCTCTCACAGTCATCAACTACGCACTGGAACCAACCACTTAAACACTATGAGTAGAGATAAGTTCGATATGCCGATTGCGAGGCTTGCGGCGCATAGGTGGCACTCGACAAAGGTGTCAGCGAAAATAGAGCGTAAAAAGTTCTTCGGTAGGCAGGAAAGGCGGGCGCGTGGAGCGAATTGTTTCCACGCGCTTTTGCTACATGGGCTATTCCACTTCTGATAGAAACGGACTACACAACAATGCCGACATTCCACACGGCTCTGACAGTTTTTGCAACTGAAGTGACCACAAAGTTTGGGCTTCTTATTGATGCTCAAGAAGAAGAGCAACTGAAATCTCCTGTTGAACAGTTACTTCGTGCAGCCGGTGATTTGCTGACGCTCGATGTGAAGACAGTCGGAGAAACGCGAGCGGAAACAAAAGGACGCCCTGATGTCGGAGTAGCAAAGGATAGGCTACTTGTCGGCTATGTCGAGTTGAAAGCACCGGGCAAAGGTGCAGATACACGCAAGTTTCGTGGTCACGACAAACAGCAGTGGGAAAAGTTCAAAGATATTCCCAATATCCTCTATACAGACGGCAATGAATGGGCTTTATACCACAACGGGAAATTGACAGAGAAGTTGATTCGCTTACCGGGAAATATAACAACGGATGGTACTAACGCTGTCGACACCGAGGCTGCATCCGCTTTATTTGAGTTACTACGGAATTTCTTACAGTGGGAGCCTATTTCTCCTGCGAGTCCAAAAAATTTGGCGGAAATGCTGGCTCCAGTTTGCCGCCTATTGCGAAAAGATGTGTTGGCGGCATTAGAAGACCCTCTCTCTAATCTCAGTACATTAGCACAGGACTGGCGGTCAGCTTTGTTTCCCGACGCTGACAACAAACAATTTGCGGATGCCTATGCACAGACTCTGACCTATGCCCTCTTGCTGGCACGGTTATCGGGAGAGAGCGAACTCACTGTATCCGAAGCGGCACGTTCATTACGCAAAGGGCATCAACTGTTAGCAGAAGCTCTCAAGGTCTTAGGAGATGATGATGCGCGTGAGCAGATAGAAATGCCCGTTAGGCTTATAGAGCGACTCATTGGAGCAGTAAGCAAAGAACGCCTGACGCGAAACGATCAGCAAGACCCTTGGCTCTATTTCTATGAAGATTTCTTAGCAGCTTATGATCCCGCGATGCGAAAAAAACGCGGTGTGTATTATACGCCCGTTCAGGTCGTACAGGCGCAAGTCCGGTTAGTCGCCGAGTTGTTGGACGCCCGCTTTGATGCTAAAGATACATTTGCGGATGGCAAGATTGTAACCCTTGACCCTGCAACTGGAACAGGAACCTATCTTCTTGCTGCTGTGAAGCATGGGTTGGAGCAAATCGAAAACCTCAAAGGAGTGGGGGCGCGTGTTGGAGCAGCAACAAAAATGGCAGCGAATATGCACGCCTTCGAAATCCTTGTTGGACCTTATGCCGTAGCCCATTTGCGTTTGACACAGCAACTTTTGGCGGAAGGCGGCACACTGCCAAATGATGGCGTTCATGTTTATCTCAATGATACTTTGGAATCCCCTTTTGCAGAGGCACCAGAACGTCTTTCGCTGAATTTAAAGAAACTCGGTGATGAGCATAAGCGAGCGCAAAAGGTCAAAGCCGATACCGCTGTGGTTGTTTGTATTGGCAATCCACCTTATAATCGGCAGAATATCCGCATAGAAGAGCAAGTTTCTGAGCGGCGTAAAGGCGGCTGGGTACGCTTCGGTGAGGGGAATAATCGCCCAGATGAGAAGATTTTGCTGGACGATTTTCTTGCGCCACTCAACGCCGCAGGGTTGGGTGTCCATGCGAAAAATCTGTTTAACGATTATGTGTATTTTTGGCGTTGGGCATTGTGGAAAGTTTTCGAACAATCAACAACGAACGGTATCGTGAGTTTTATTACTGCGGCTTCGTACCTGCGTGGACCGGGATTTGGTGGAATGCGGCAAGTGATGCGCGAAACTTTTGAGGAACTCTGGATTATTGATCTGGAGGGAGGCAATTTGGGAACGCGCAAAACCGAAAATGTTTTCGCTATCCAGACGCCCGTTTGCATTGCTGTAGGAGTGCGGTCAGGGCAAGTTGACCCAAAGACGCCAGCGACTGTGCATTACACACGTCTTGAAGGGACACGAGAGGCAAAATTGGACACACTGGCAAAAGTAACGAGTTTTGCCGACTTGACATGGAGTACAGCACCGACGGGATGGATGGATTCATTTGAAACGAAGCCATCAAGTCCATTCTTTGATTGGCCTTTGTTGACCGATTTATTTCCTTGGCAGGAAAATGGCTTTCAATTTGCACGTTCTTGGCCGATTGGAGAGACGCCGGAAGTTTTGCAACGGCGATGGAAGACTCTCCTCTCTGCCCCTAACCGAAAGATACTCTTTAGTGAGAGTCGTGACCGTAAAATTCATAAACAATACCCGTCATTAGACGGCTCGGAAACTAAGGCACCGGCGATTATAAGTTTGTCTGCAAACGCTCCGCAGCCTACGCTTATGTCAACCGCGTTTCGAAGTTTTGATCGTCAATGGATCATTGCTGATAGTCGAGTGGGTGATTTTTTGCGCCCTGTTTTACACCGTACCTACAGCGAGAAACAAATTTTCATGACTAGTTTGCTGACAGAGGTACTTGGTGAGGGACCCTCAGCAGTGGCAACCAGTCTTATCCCTGACTATCATCATTTTCGCGGATCGTTTGGCGGAGCGCACGTCATTCCGCTTTGGCGTGATAAGGAAGGGAAAGAGGCAAATATAACGACAGGCGTCCTTGATGTTCTTGCTGAGACTTACGGCATATCTGTTTCATCAGAGGACTTTTTCGCCTATTGTTATGGCGTATTGGCGACCCCAGATTATGTCAGACGATTTTGGAATGAATTGAGAACACCAGGTCCCCATATCCCCGTTCCACGCGGTTCCGCTGCGTTTACAGCGATGATGCAACATGGACGTTATCTGCTCTGGGTACATACTTATGGCGAGCGTTTTGTTCCAGAGGGTAAGCGAAAAGGGCGTGTTCCGACAGGACTCGCCCGTATCAAAGTGGGAACACCAACATCGGCTACCGATTATCCTGAAAAGTTCTCTTATGATGAATCTACACAGGAGTTATCTGTGGGGTGTGGCGTGTTCGGACACGTCAGGCAAGAAGTATGGAAATATTGTGTTTCAGGCTTGGAAGTCGTCAAATCGTGGCTTGGTTATCGTATGAAGAAGCGGACGGGGAAATCCTCTTCACCTTTGGATACGATCCGCCCCGAAACGTGGGCGTTCGATGATGAACTGCTCGATCTGCTTTGGGTTTTGGATGCGACAGTAGATCGCCTGCCGCAAGTAACACAGCAATTCGAAACCATTCTTACCAGCGAATTGTTTAGGGCAACAGACTTTCCTTCAGTGAAAGAGATGGAGCGTTTCGCTCCGCGTATGTCGGCTAAATGGACAGGTCTTCTGATGTTTGATATGGAGGAAGAAGAGATTTTCGAGAATGAGTTGGAAATCGAGGAAGAACTGGAAGAATTATTGTCTGTAGCATAGAATTTGACGCTATAGCGCGTGTGGTCAGTTTGCATCGGAGCAGGCAGTTTGTATGTGAGTTGACAGAGAAATGCCCGCTTGCTTCTCGAAGAGAGCAAGCGGCGATGTTTTTGTTTGACTGACATCGGTATTACGGGCTAAGACTCACGGCGGGTATGGGAAAGTACCCTTTTTGGTGTCGTTCCGCCCATCAGAGTTCTACTGTGCCATTTTTATCAGTTGCTCGCACTGATTGTACTGTGAATGCAGCTCGTCTTTGAGTTTGTTCCAGTCGGATTCCTCAAAAAGAAGCCAATCGTCAACCTCGCTATTCAGAGCAGGTGCGGCGGTGTGTTCCGAAGATGGGTGTCCGCATTGCCACGCCAACCAGTCCGCCGCATGAATGAGCGCAATCATCTCAAAATGTTCCTGTGTGGCACTCGGATCATGATGTGTGCCAATCATTGCCATAACATGAGGTGGAAAATTCCAATGCTCGGAGATTCGCTTGCCGACCATCACATGATCAATCCCTAAAACCAGACTCTCGGCTTCCCGCGCCGACTTGCCTTCCCGTGCCGCAAACGCCATCGCGACGGCATACTGCACCGGAAAATAACTGTCCAGAAACAGCGAGCCGACATCGTGCAGCAATCCGCCCAAAAATGCCTCTTCGGGGGCATTCTGATTGCGCGGCAAACGGTATTTCGCCAAAATGTTGCCACCGACCGCCACTGCCGCGCAATGCTCCCAGAATTTCGAGCGATTCAACCCATACGGCATACTTTTTTGTGCCAGCATTCCGAAGGCAGAAACGCCCATGACGAGATTGCGGACAGTGCTGAATCCCAAAATCATCACGGCTTGCGAGATCGTGCTGATCCGTTTTGGGAAACCGTAATAGGCGGAATTGACGATCCGCAGAATTTTCGACGCCAATCCTTGATCCATGACGATGAGACGCTGCATCTCCTCCGTCGTGGTATTGGGATTATTAGCGGTCTCGATAATTTTAGAAATGACGGTCGGCAAGGTCGGCAAGTCCGCCAGTTTTTTTTCGAGCGTTTGTTGAAAAACGTCTCGATCTACTCTCAGCGATTTCATATCAGGCGGCATAACGTATCTCTCTTTCTTCTATTGCAATCGTCACAAGACCATTAATATCGACAATGAGCGCGACGTTGCCGTTGCCCAAGATCGTCGCACCGGAAATCCCGCGCACCTCGCCAAGATACCGACCCAGCGATTTGATCACAACCTCTTGTTCGCCGATCAGACTATCTACCATCAGTCCGACCTGCTTCATTCCGACACCGACCACCACCAAATAACGCGGCAGCGAAGACATTTCCAAAGTTTTGTCTTGTTTATTTTCGGCAGAACCGCCCATGTCTTTAGAGGCATTTATCGTGTTCTGGTGAAATGTTACAGCCTGCTGCGTGTTGAACAGATGTTGAAGGCGAACAATCGGCAGAACGCGCCCCCGCTGCACTACGGTTTCGCGATGGTTGACCCGATGAATATCGGATTCTGCGATTTTGATAGTTTCCACAACGGCACTGAGCGGCAGCACGTAAACCCCGCCGCCAACCTTAACGAGCAAGCCGCGAATGATCGCCAGTGTCAACGGCAGTTTGACAGTGAAAACGGTTCCTTCGCCGACAACGCTATTAAATTCGATGAGCGCACCGAGTTTTTGGAGATTATTGCGGACAATATCCATGCCGACGCCCCGCCCCGAAACATCGGAGATCGCTTGTGCTGTCGTAAAGCCCGGCGCGAAAATGAGATTGACCGCCTCTTTATCGGTCAAATGTGCCGCCGCCTCTTCTGTCATCAGACCTTTGCCAACCGCATTTTTGCGAAGGCGATTGGGATCGATGCCGCGCCCGTCATCACGGATTTCGATCACAATATGGCTCTCTTCGTGTCGTGCGGAGAGCAATACTGTTCCTTGTGCCGGCTTTCCCGCCCCGATTCTGTCCTGCGGTTGTTCGATGCCGTGATCCACACTGTTGCGGAGCATATGGATCAGCGGATCGCCGATGACTTCGATCACGGAGCGATCCACTTCGGTTTCACCGCCCTCAATCACAAATTCGACCTCTTTGCCGAGATTTTGCGCCAAGTCGCGGATCATGCGGGGGAAGCGAGTGAACACATTGTCAATCGGGAGCATTCGCGCCTTCATGATCTGCTCTTGCAGTTCATCGGTGATGCGCCCGATATGCACCGCCGTTTCGTTGAGGGCTTCGATCATCTCATTCGAGGCATAACGCTGCTCGAACTGAATCCCTAACTGCGCGATGCGGGTGCGATCAATGACCAGTTCGCTGACAAGATTGAGCAAGGTATCCAAGCGTGTGACATCAACCCGAATCGTCTGTGCCGAAGGCACAGGTTTTTTTTGCACGGGTGCGACAACGGCTTGATTGTCCGGCACGATACTGGCAGAGGCAGGAGTTTTGACCGGAACCTCCGCTGATAGAATCTCTGTTGCCCGTGTGGAAACAGACGCCGAGTCCGACATTTCGGGCAGAGCGATGGAAACGGTATCGTGCAGATTTGCCGCAGAGATTTCGTCGGTTTCGGTGTTCTCTTGAAGATGCTCGGACGCTCGCACATCGGAGATTTCATTGACGTTCAACGCGATCAGTTTGAGCTGCTGCGCCGACTCGCCGGTTGCGATAAGCAAAGAAAACGTCGTCCCGAACGCCTCATTTTCGATTCCCTCTTCATCGGGCAAAGAAGCCAGAACGCTGCCTACCGTATCCAGTGATTGGAGAACCATGAGAGCGCGAACCGACTTCATCAGGCAGTCTGAAACCACATCAATATCGAGGCGATAGAGGGTCAAACCCGCCGCTGTCGCTTCTCGAACGGCAAGTTTTTCGGCGTCCGTCAGCTCGAACTCCAAAGTAGCGGTGAGCGGCAGAGTATCTGAGACTTCGGCTTGAACTTCGGACGGCGCAGCTTTCACTACAGCACGAAGCCGCTCGGTCTCCTTTTCCGTGGTGAGGTCGGTGATGCCGTTGTCGGCGATATCCTCTTTCATCGCCTTGAGGGTATCGAGTGCCTGAAACAGCGCGTCTACCATCTCCCGATTGACCGTGAGTTGGTTGTGGCGCAGTTTGTCCAAAATGTCTTCCATCGCGTGCGTCAGTTCGCCCATAGAGGTGAAGCCCATCGCCCGTGAGGAGCCTTTGAGCGTGTGGGCGGCGCGAAAGATACCTTGTATCAACTCGGTGGATTCGGCGGTTTCCAGTTTCAGAATGTCGCGTTCCAGCAGGTCTATCTGCTCCGTCGCTTCATCCAAGAACACATCCAAAAACTGACTCATATCTTCGTTCATTGGTTTATCCTTTATGCGGCGACCGCTTCGATGCCCTCGATCCGCAGCACTTTCTGGATATTGAGCAGGATCACAAGCTGCCCCTCGTTTTTGCCGACGGCACGCACATAATCCTGATCGCGGCACGTGATCAGTTGGGAGGGCGGTTCGATGTCGGAATCGGCGATTCGAACAACGCCTTCGACGCGATCCACGATGATGCCGACGATATGCTCATCGAATGCGAGAACGATAATTCGGGTGGCGGAAGTTTTCGGCACAACCGGCAGTTCCATACGCTTGCGTAGGTCTACAATCGGCACGATTTTGCCCCGCAGATTGATGATGCCTTCGACTTCGGTGGGCGTGCGTGGGATGGCGGTGATCTCGCTCATCCGAATGATCTCGTTGATCAGGGCGATGTCCACTCCGTAGGTTTCCCCGGCTAAATGAAACGCGACCAACTGCTGTTCGCTTGTCACTGGCTCTGCTATGGCACTCATCGGCTCTCTCCTCAAACAAAATTCCCCCGACGCCTCGAAAGAGTGCGGGTTCTGTGCGGGGATTTTCGGACAGGAAGAGGGCAAACTTTAGAGGGAACAGGGAACAGGGAACAGGGAACAGAACTGAGTTTGCTCTAACCACAAAAAGACACAAAAAGAGAGGCACAGAGCAATTATCAACTCACCTCTCACACCGAATACTGAAAGTACCCGGAACCCCAAAGTACAAGCGTCTTTACCTCACCCCCAACCCCTCTCCTGATACCCGAACAAGTTCGGAGGAGAGGGGAGTCCATACACGGATGGGTGCGTCTGAACGACGCT
>Ga0163154_10008044_pt1 | contig 12399 bp, 8 predicted proteins | sample OliLakLV19MP9P1_FD_148649 | JGI IMG/M metagenome (GOLD analysis project Ga0163154, IMG submission 148649) | Freshwater microbial mat bacterial communities from Lake Vanda, McMurdo Dry Valleys, Antarctica - Oligotrophic Lake LV.19.MP9.P1 | ecosystem: Environmental > Aquatic > Freshwater > Lake >... | reverse complement strand
CACGCGTTGCCCTGATGGGGCCGAATGGCAGTGGCAAAACGACACTACTGCGCACGATGGTTGGTGAAGTACCGCCGATTCGTGGGCATATTCGGCTTGGACATCGTGTTGTGCTGAATTATTATGCCCAATCGCACGAGGGCCTGATCTCGACCAACAGTATTATTGAGGAGATCCGGCGCATCAAACCACAGATCAAGGAAGTTGAGGCCCGCACCCTGTTATCGCGCTTCCTGTTCACTGGCGATGATGTGTTTAAGCAGGTTGGCGATCTCTCTGGCGGTGAGCGCAGCCGGGTTGCCCTAGCGCAGTTGACATTGCTTGATGGCAATCTGTTGGTGCTGGACGAACCGACCAACCATCTCGATATTGATGCCAGGGAAGCACTTGAAGCTGTTCTGAATGAGTATAACGGCACGATCTTGTTCGTCTCGCATGATCGCTATTTTATCGATGCAGTTGCCGACACGATTTGGATGGTGCGCGACAACACAATCGAGGCCTTCAATGGCAACTATAGCGAATATGTGACTGCCCGCGATGCCAAAGCTAAATTAATTGCCCAACCGCAGGTCAAGGATAAACGAGCAGCCGTCAAAGCCGAGAGCCGCACTCCTGCCGAACAGCAACCAGCGCTTGTCAATGGCCGCCCAGCTTCTTCATCTGCTGATGGTGCCAAAAATGGTAGCGCCAAGCAGCAGGGTGCATTGCCAGCACCTCACGCTGCAAATGGCAAGCCGCTGGTCAAAGAGGATGAGCGTGAGGTTCGGCGGCGCCAGCGCAAACTTGCGGCATTGGAAAGTGAGATCGCCGCATTTGAGGGCGAACTGAAAAAGATCGAGCAGGACATGACCAAGGCCAGCGCTGCTGGCGATGCCAAACGTGTGACCAGCCTGGGCATGCAACACGCCGAGATCCAGGAAATGCTCACAACCCGCTATGATGAATGGACAGCTGCGGCAGGGTAAGAGAGTTGCGGCTATCCCCTCTCCCTAACTCCTCCCCCACAGGTGGGAGGGGCTTCTTTATGCGGAAATTCCCCCTCTCCCCGGCGTGGGAGAGGGGGTTAGGGGTGAGGGAAATTACCTCACCAACACCGGTAAACCCAGCCGCCTGACCTGGTACAGCAACTCGTTCGAGGTGCCGCCGCCTGGCGCAGGGTTGGTTGCGATCAGTACCGCGCTGCCAGCCGCATAATCGGCGGCTGGAACCGTGACCAACAGTTGTGTTGGGCTTGCAACGGTTGTCGCCCGATCACTGCCATTCCAGCGCACCTGTGTGCCACTTATGAACCCGAAGCCAGTGATTGCCAGCACGATGGTTCCATCTGGATTGAAGCCCGAAACGGACGCACTGCCAAGCGATGGTAATGGGTTCTCGCCGACTGCCACAACCGTGAATCCAACTGAATTTGATTTGCCACCACCAGGCACAGGGTTCGTTACGGTCACACTGCTTTGCCCTGCCGTTGCAACATCGGCTGCATTGATATCAACCCGTAGCTCGCCACTATTGACCAGGATCGTTGGCCGATTAACCCCATTCCACTGCGCCTTCACGCCTGCCACAAATCCCGAGCCATATAGCGATAGCGTGAGCTGGCCTGTCGTCTGCCCTGCAACCGTCGAATTGGGGCTGACGAGATTAAGCGATGGTGGCGGGTTCTGGCCTGGGGTTGCAACGGTGAATGCAACAGCATTTGATGAACCACCGCCAGGAGCTGGATTAACGACCGTTACTGCTGATGCGCCTGGTTGGGCAACATCTGTACCAGGGATCTGGGCTTGCAACGTCGATCCACTGATATAGGTCGTTGGGCGAGCACTCCCATTCCAGACTACCTGTGAGGATGGCAGGAATCCGGCTCCGCTCACAGTCAAGCTGATTGCTGGGCCGCCAGCGGGCGCACCCTGCGGCGAGATCTGGTCGATCGATGGCACCGGGTTTTCGGCAGGGGCCGTGATAGTAAAGCTTAGTGTGTTCGATGTACCACCACCTGGCGTCGGGCTAAACACCGTGACACTCGCGCTGCCTGCTGTCGTTAATAATCCGGCTGCAACGGTGCCGCGAATTTCGCCTTCACCAACATAGGTGATATTGGCCAGATTTGCGCCATTCCATTTGATTATAGAGCTTGGCACAAACCCTGTTCCATTCACAGTCAGGATAATCGCGCCAGATCCAGCGGTTGCCGAGGCCGGGCTGAGGCTCTGTATACTCGGCTTCGGGTTAGCAAGTGGCAGATGCACAACCTTGTTATCGGTAAAGGCGGTGGCATAGACATGCCGCCCATCGGCGCTGATCACCAAATCACGGGCACCAGCCAATGGCGGTAGGCCAGTATTTGTATCACGCTTGACCAAACTCTGGGCTAGGTAATCCAGCTTGCCAGTGGCTGGGTCGCGTTCGAACACTGCAACAGCATTATCGCTATAGCCAGTCGTATAGACATACCGTCCATCAGGGCTCACCTTAGCCGATGAGGATGAGTTTAGCCCATCAATCTGCTCGCCATCGCTCTGGATCTGTCCATCGGTATAGGTCTCGATAAACGTGAGTACGCCGGTGGCTGCATTGCGCTGAAACAGGTTTAGCTTGTCACTATCATAGCTTGAGGCATACAGGTGGTTGCCATCAGGGCTAAAGGCCAGTCGAAAGACTCCTGAAAGGCCAGGAACAGTCGTCTGATCAATTGTTGTGCCTGGCGTGGTTAATACGCCAGTATTGGCATTGCGTTTGAACATGGTGATCGAGCGGATTGGGCCACCATAGTTAGCGGCATACAGATGCGCACCATCAGGGCTGAGTGCCAGATCATAGGTGCCCTTCAGATTGGCATCTACTGCCATTGATTGGACTAATGCCACATTCGAACTATTACGCAAGCCACCATCACTATCGAGTGCAAACACAATAATCGATGTATTACTATTTGCATCGGAAGTGCCACTGACATATAAGAAGCGGCTATCCGCACTGATTGCCATACCATAGGCACCACTCAGCCCGCTGATCGATCCAACGAAGGTTGGATCATTTTCGGTGGCACTATCACGCAGCGAGAGGATTCCACTGCTGGTATTACGGGCATAGGATAGTACCCGGTTGGCAGATGCGGCAGTGACATACACACTGGCACCATCAGGGCTAACCAGTACGCGAATGGCACCATTCAGCAAGCCACCTGCCTCAACAAATTCCTGCACGAAGTTGAGTGCACCACTCGTCGTACTGCGGCTAAAAACAGTCATGACTCCATTCGTACTGGCGACATATAGGTTGCGGCCATCGGGGCTGAGCGCCACGCCATACGGGCCAGTCATACCAAGGATGCCGCCGCCACTATATGGCGCACCAATCCCAAGCACCGGGCTTGCCACCGGCTTGCCAACACAGCTGAGATTGAATGTCACCACTGGTTGAACTGGATCGTTGGTGGCCATACTCAGCGTTGCACTACGAATACCAGCAGCACCAGGCGTACATGTGATTGCCCGAACAACCGGCGCGGCACCATCAGCAATCGATATATCGGTCGTCGATAGGGCGAAATCGCCAGGATTCGGCCCGCCAAGCTGCATGCCTGTCACGCTCAGCGTCGCGTTGCCCGTCTCCAATACGGTCAGGTTGATACTCTTGTTCAGGCCGAGGGTAATGGCACCGAAATCGATTGGGCCAGGGGCTGCTGGAACTGATCCAAAGCCAGCTACAGGTTGGGGCGTGCCGTTACATAGCAGATCATAGACAACAGTTGGTTGAACTGGATCGTTGGTTGTGACAACCAACGCGGCGGCTCGCTGCCCTGCAACACCTGGCGTACAACTTACCGTTGCCGTTGCGCTACTACTCACCGTTGCCGGGAAGGCAACAATCGCAAACTCGCTTGCATTGGCACCCTGGATCGTTGCGCCAAGCTGAAGATCTTTATTGCCAGTACTGAAGATTGTAAAGCTCTTCTGGCCAGTTGTGCCAAGCTGAACATTGCCAATATCAATAGGGCCAGGCTGAACGGGTGCCGAGCCGTAGCCAGCCTTGAATGCCTCGGCTTCATAGGCCCCAATATCGCAGACCAGGCCGATTGGGCGGGCAGTGCTGCGCTGATCGAGATTATCGACCGGGCTGGCAGCACAGATTGCTGGATCGCCAGCATCGGCTGCAGCGCTTACAGGCCCCAGTTTCTGGGAAAGTAACTCGGCCAGTGGGCCGCCATTAAATGCTGGCCCTTGCAGATCGGCATTTGCATTTTGCAGATCGCCAGTACCTGTCAATGCACAACTGGTTGCGCTATCTAGGTTATGGCCTAAACTGGTGAATGGCCCGATTGCACAGTTATCCGGCAGGTTTCCCGAAAGCAGCGTATTGGCCAGTTTATGTGGTTCCGGGTAGGAACTGGTTGGTGCCTGGCCATAGATTCCACCACCACTCGTGGCAACATTCAGCGAGATCGTCAGGTTTCGCAGTGTCGATTCGGCGCGGATATTGGATGAGCCATTCTGCTGGGTATTGAAGGCATAGATGCCGCCGCCCTTACCACTGGCCACATTAGCCACAATCGTCATGTTCGTCAGATCAACGATATTGCCACGGTCGATGGCAATTCCACCGCCATCGCCGGTTACGCCATTGTTGAGCAGAGTCACCCGGTTGATCGAAAGCCGCGCACCAGCATTCAGGATCGCGCCGCCAAGCCGATCCAGGCCTGTTGAGCCAGCAAGATTGCCATTGAACGAACTATCGCGGATCTCGACGGTTGCGCCGCTATGGTTATAGAGTGCGCCAGCATTGGCTTTTGGTGCGGCCAGATTGCCATTGAAGACCGAGCGGATGATCACCATCTTGCGCCCGTTGCCGCTATCATTACGGTTGACAAGCGCTCCGCCACCCATCGGAAAATAATCGTCGGCGGGATCGCCCTCGGTGCCATTATTGTTTGGATCGAGTCCCTCGGCAATATTGCCATTGAAGATCGTATCGACAATCGTGCCAGGTGCAAGGGCATAGATGGCACCACCGCTGCGCTTGGCGGTATTGCCATTGAACACACTACCAGCAATATTCAGTTGATCGGTACCAGAAGCCCAGATCGCGCCGCCGCCATCGGTGCCATTCGCACGATTGCCGGTAAAGTTCGTTCCAGCAATATTGAGCGCGCCATCACTACTAATTGCGCCACCATTACCACTGTTGACATTGCCAACAAATGAACTGCCAGCGATGTTCATGATCGAACCGGAGGTGGTGCCAAGAATAGCTGGCTCGCCCTTCGTCAGCGTCACACCAGCCAGATTGAAGATCGCGTCGGATGTCGAAACACGGAAGATCGGCGTATCGGCAGATCCCGAGCCATTGATGATGATTGGCCCAGTGATACTGATATTGCTACTGATATCTGGCAGCGAGCTTGCCACCGTAATTGTGCCATTGATGCTGAATGTGATTGTGTTGATGCCTTGTTGGATGCCAGCACAACCGCGATTGGGTGGGTTTGCAACCGTCTTTGCTTCAGAAATAACCTGGAGGGCTTCACGGAGCGTGCAGGTGCTCGCATTGTTATCGTTTGCAGAATCACCAAGATTATTGACGACAGCCGCACCGCCAATTGCCAGGGCTGGTGGTGCCGCAACACCCCATACCGATCCGATGATCAGGGCTAATACCAGCGTTAGGAGCCGAAAGCGTTGGAGTGTCTGCATTGATGTTCCCCCTAATGGTATTGTATGCGTCTCTACGTAGGCCGCCGGATTCGATCAATAAAGCCACGCAATTCTGGAACGCGAAAGATGACCGTCAGGCCAGCATAGATCGCTGCACCAAACCCGCCAACGGATACTGTCCACAGCGCCAATGCTGGGAAATCCTGTGGCCAGTGGTAGATTGCATTCGGGCTGATGAATGGTATCCGCGCCCCCGACCATGTTCGTACAATGAACAAACTGCTTAAACAACAGACACCGGATATCAGCATGAACGCAAGTGCCCGCCAAAAGTTTCGCCCAAACCCGCCAATCCTATTCCTAAGCATGATCGTTAACAGCATGGCTTCAATGGTATTGGCGATACTAAAGGCAAATGCTAGCCCGCCTAAACCTGCGCCATTGTGTAGGAATGTGTAGCCAAGGCCAATATTCACCAGCACGGCAACACATCCAATAATCACGGGCGTACGGGTATCCTGCATGGCATAGAAGGTGCGCACCAGAATTTCGGAAGCGGTGAAGGCAACCAGCCCAAATAAATAGAAATCGAGCACCTGGGTCGTTAACGCAGTCGATTCGGCAGTGAACGCTCCTCGCTCAAACAGGAGACGCACCACAGGGGTTGCCAGTACGCCCAGAATAGCCGATGCGGGAATCGCAACAAATAGCACTGCGCGTAACGCACGCATGGCCTGCTCACGAAAGCCCGCATGATCGCCATCGGCGTTGAGCCGTGCAAGCTGTGGGAAGATCACCGTGCCAACACTGAGCGCCAGTAGCCCATGGGGTAGCAGCATGAGTTGCAGTGCATAGCCATTGGCTGCCACGGCACCAGGGCCAGCCAGTGATGCGAAACTCGCCACGGCAATCAAATTGATCTGCCAAACCGCCTGCCCAAACAGGCGTGGCCCGATCAAGCGGCCAATCTGCCGCACACCCGCTGTGTCGATCCAGGCGCGGCGTGTATAGCGAGCGCCGATCCGCACAAGGCTGGGGATCTGAATAGCCAGAAACAACACAGCACCGAACGCAACTCCAAGCACCAATCCATACACGCCAAGCCAGGGGGCCAGTAGCGCACCGCCAATAATGCCAAGGTTATAGAGGTTCGCACCAAGGGCCGGGATGCCAAAGCGATCAAATGATTCGAGTGTGGCCTTGGCTAGCCCACCGATGCCAAGCAGCAGCGGCTGGATCAGCGTTAAGCGCAGGAGATCAACGGTGAGCGCACGGGTTTCTGCGCTGAAGCCACGGCCAACGGTGGAGGCAACAATTGGCTCGGCGAAGATTCCAACAAGCACACTGGCGCTGATCAGGCCGATCAATGCCAGGTTCAGAATGGCGCTGGCCAGCCGCCATGCGTCATCGCGCCGATCCGCCAGCATTCCTGCAAAAACGGGAATAAACGCACTGCCGAGTGCACCCCCAGCAACCACGATATAGATCATGTCGATCACGCCAAAGGTTGCACGGAAGGCATCAAGCTGCGCTGATGTCCCGAACTGGTTCGAGATGATCACATCGCGGGCCAGGCCAAGAACGCGGCTTAATAGATAGCCGCCAGCCACCATCAGCGTATTGGTCAGGGTGCCGATCCGCAGACGTGCGGTGGCAACGGGCGAGGGGGGTGTCATTTGCGTTGTAAAACGGTTTCTGCTATAATTCTCATTCAGTGTGCGATGCACATACGTATCGCTAGGCGCCGTCAGGCAGAAGCAAGCCCGCCGCGCCGTATCGTTGAGCCATTATAGGGGAGAAGCACTGCTTTGGCGAACACCAAGTCTGCCCAGAAGCGCATTCGCGCCAATGCGAAGCGGCACGGCCGCAACACCATGTACCGTTCACGTGTCAAGACGCTCATTCGCAAAGCCGAGCAACTGATTGTCAACGGCAAGGCCACGAGCGAAACACGGGTCGAAGCCGTTCGAACTGCTTGCAGCACGCTCGACAAGGCCGCTGTGAAGGGAATTATTCATAAGAATAACGCCGCACGCCGCAAGTCGCGCCTGGTGCAGAAGCTCAATAAGATTGCAGGCGCAAGCAAGAGCGCCTGATCGATTGTATGGATCACGAAGGATGAAAGAGTACGCTCTTTCGTCCTTTGTTGTGATCAGTATTTGGTTCATTCCCATAATGGTTTTTTCACGCCAATCGAAAACGCTTTGCGAGCGCCAAGCAGCGCCAGTATGATCGCCCCAAAACGAATTACAAGTTCGGCCTGGGCGATCTCGCTGCTGAGCATATCGTGGGCAACGATCTTGGCTGCCTGTGGTGCAAACCCGATCAGCGCCAGCAGCCCAATGATCAGGATCGGCCCAAGGATCATGTGTGTCCACCAGGATGATGGGAACAAATCCCAGGTTCCCCAGTAGACCCATACTAGCAGCAGTGCAACTGCCACGGCAACCCCGATATCTGCTGCCTGATCTGTCAACGATAATCCCTGCGATGTACGGATATACAGAAGAGCGACTGCCAGACCAAAAAGGGTGAAACTGGACAATACCCCAGCAACCGATACAAGCCCGACAGCAGGTGGGCGATTGATCTGTTCTGGTTTTGCCGTTGTGCGATAGCCACGAAACCCCATCAAAATCCTCCATATATGCGCACCAACCTGGGTGGTGAAACAACCAAGAACCAAGTATTCAGGAGTCAGGAGTCAGAATACTGAGCGCGAAGCACAGAACCAAGAACCGAGAACCAGGGGTGCGGGATGTTAATCACTTCAATACCTATTTTGGAATAGAATGCTTCCGGCGATTATAGCATGATGGTATCATGCATGATAGAACAAGTGCGAAAGGATGTCATAATGTCGTTTCCACAAACGCCGGTTGTTACTGGCGAACGCTATCCATCACGTCGATCGGTCGTCATGTCAACACGAGGTATCGTTGCCGCAAGCCAGCCCCTGGCTGCACAGGCAGGGCTGCGGATCTTGATGGCTGGTGGTAATGCTGCCGATGCGGCGATTGCGACGGCGGCTGTGCTGAATGTGGTTGAGCCAATGAGTACAGGGATCGGCGGCGATGCTTTTGCACTGATCTATGATGCGGCAACGGGCCGCGTACGGGCGCTGAATGGTAGCGGGGGTGCGCCAATGGCGCTTACGCCTGCAATCTTTGCGGAACGCGGATTAACGGCTGTGCCAAGCCTGGGCATGTTGCCCGTCACAGTTCCTGGCACAATCGATGCCTGGGCGACGCTATTGGCGCAGCATGGAACCATGACACTGGCGCAGGTGTTGGCTCCCGCAATTGAGTATGCCGAACGAGGGTTTCCTGTTAGTGAGATCATCGCCCGTGGCTGGGCTGCAAGCACCACAAAATTGCAGGGCCATCCCGATGCAGCCCGCACCTATCTGATTGGCGGCCAGCGTGCGCCACGCGCCGGTGAAATCTTCAAAAGCCCTGGGCTGGCTGATTCATTGCGCCAGATTGCGGAGGGTGGCAGGGATGCCTTCTATCGCGGGCCGATTGCGGAGGCGATTGTGGCAACATCTGAGCGCTATGGCGGCTTCCTCACCATGCAGGATCTGGCGGCGCATACCTCAACCTGGGAAGAACCAATTCATACAAACTATCGCAGCCATACGATCTACGAATGCCCACCGAATGGCCATGGTCTCACGGCACTATTGGCACTGAATCTGTTAGAAGGGTTCGATCTGGCACATCTCACGCCTGGTTCGCCTGAAGCATTGCATCTCACAATCGAGGCCATGCGCCTGGCTTTTGCCGATGCTGTAACCTATATTGCTGATCCGCTGCATGCACAGGTTCCAACTGACTACTTGCTTTCGGAGGCCTATACGTCTGGCCGCCGCAGATTGCTTGATCCGAACCGTGCCGCTGCGACGATTCCGGCTGGCGAGGTTCCGGGTGGCCACGATACGGTGTATCTGAGTGTTGTGGACGAGACTGGCAATGCGGTTTCATTCATCAATAGTCTGTACATGGGCTTTGGTTCTGGTGTCGTTGCTGGCGATACTGGCATTGCGCTACAGAATCGGGGTGCCTGTTTCGTTCTTGATCCACAGCATCGCAACTGCTTGGCACCAGGCAAGCGGCCATATCACACCATTATTCCATGTATGGCATTGCGCGATGGCAAGCTGTGGGCCAGTTTTGGCGTGATGGGTGGCTTTATGCAACCACAGGGCCATGTTCAGATGCTGGTCAATATGCTAGATTTTGGGATGAACCCGCAGGAAGCGCTTGATGCACCGCGGTTTGAACTGTTAGAACCATACCTCCACCAAGCAGATGTGGCTATCGAACACGGAGCGGATGTTGAAGCGGCGTTGGTGCGCTATGGGCACCTGGTTGTTCCCAAGCCACGCAATGGCGGGTTTGGTGGCGGCCAGATCATTGTGGTGGATGCGCAGGGCGTTCGGCAGGCAGGCTCCGATCCACGCAAGGATGGCTGTGCAGTCGCGTATTGATGCCCTGGTGGTGTAGAGACGCTCCGCTGGAGCGCCTAGAGCATCGACAATGCGAGCGTATCTGGCATTGATCGACATTACTGGTGTACCAGTGCTCGACAGCATGGGGGCGATCTCATTGGTACGAGCAACCGAAGCGGCGGGGCTGCTTGGGGCACGCTGTAGGCTTGTTGGCATTCGCCCGGAGATCGCCCAGGCACTTGTTGCACTCGGGGTTCCGCTTGGCAACCTGGCAACTGCGGCGAGCCTGCAACAGGGCCTTGCCAGCGTGCTGAGATCCTGATCGCTAGTTTTTTGCAGAACCCGGCTCATCAGCGCAAAATCGCGGGCATCGGCGAGGCGGGCTGGGTAGTGGGCCAGCAGTGGATCGATGAAGGCTTCTTCGCCACCGAAACCGGTGAGCAGGGTGAGATCAGCATCACGGGTCAGGCGCGGTTGTCCCCATCGTTGGACGGCCAGCCCACCAATAAAACAGAACGCCCAGCCGCGCTGATCGCAGAATGATTGCAGATCTGCAGCGGCGCGAAAGATGTCATTCATGGCTTGCGTGCCTTCATAAACAGGCGTTGCTGTTCCACGAGGCCAGAATACCTGCGGAAGCGGGGATCTTTATAGGCATCTTTTGCCAACATCAGCAGATCGTTAGCTGCACGCAGCGCCTCGGCATCGGTCATGCGGGCCAGTTCCTCACGTTTGATGCGTTCGAGTTCAACGGCAGCCACGCGCCACTGCGCCATCCATTGCTGTTGCTGTTCGGGGGTCATGTGCGCTCCTTGGCAGGGTTTGCTAGCACCATGAATACCAGAAAATTATGATAGAGGCAAGTCTGAATATAGTTCAATTGTGCAATGCAGCTTCTTTTTTGCAGGAACCGTTCCCTCGCGTGTACTGCGCCTCTCCTCTCTGATGAATGGAAAAGGCATCAGTATATACGATGAATGTAGGGACGGTTTGTGAACCGTCCAAGGCTATCATCCGCCGAAACGCAGTTCAACAAATGGCGTATTGTGTGGTGGGCCTGGTGTCACGCGCATACGTGGCGGGACGCTGAGCAGCATGCTGGTTGCACCAAAGGTAAAGATGCGGCCTGGTTTGGGAGCCATACTGATCGGGATCGTCTGGTCGCTGAGGATGGCTTCAACATCAGATTGTGTGGCAATTGTGCTGGCGTGTGCGGCAATGAAATCATAGCGCGCACACGAGTTCGGCGTATCGTGAGGCTGCCATGATAATGGCCGTTCGATATTGGCTAGCGGGTGATTGGTGTGCAACAGATAGTCGCTGAAGTCCGTGTCCTGAACCACTCCATCCGCCGAACATTCGAAGCTGAGTAAGCCCGCTGGGCTGCCAACCGCATAGTGCTGGCCGCTTGCGTGTGGCACACTGCCAACAAAGCGAGATGCATCGGCCAATGTGTGTTGAGCCAGGATACCACGCATCACCGCAGCAACCGGTAGGCCATGAACGGCGTGTGGCAACACCGCAAGATTATTGACCACCACGCCAATTCCATGTGCGTTACAGCCGTTCAGACCGATCATTCCGGCATAGGTGAAGATCAGCGCCTCTGGTCGATCATCAGAAATCAGGTGCAGTACGGTTTGGGCACCATCATAGATCGTGCCAATATCCATTGTCTGCGCTAATATTGGTGCGCTGCGTTCGGATGGGAAAACACCAATCACGGTACAACCAGGCGCATTGCCGCTATGGCTGCCCGAAAACCACCATTCTTCATCAAGCAAGTTATAGGCAAGCAGATCGGCGAATGGCACCGCAGCGCCCGCAGCAATCCCATGCAGTTCATCAAGCAACTCGGGAGTCCAACGCGCCATCGCATCCACATAGCTGGTCTGCTGAAGAAATGTGTGAATATATGCCTGCGGATCGGGCCAATTTAGGCGAATACGTGTTGCTCGCCAGCGTTCCAGCGTTGCCTGAATGAGCATGCGTAGTGTTTCGCCATGCGCCTGCCCACACTCGCGGGGGGTGCCAGTACAACGGATCTGGTGGAGTGGTGTATTCATAGGTGCCTCAAACAATTGATCGACAGGTCGCATAGATTGATCAACACGAATTTGTCCGCAGATGACGCAGATGACGCAGATTGAGCCGTTCGTAATTATAGTTAATGATCAAATTGTAGCACTTTTTGTGTTAGTTCTTGTCCTAGTTAGCTACTGTTCATTGGCCCTGTTTTGGTGTTACATGTATCTATCAAACACGCTCCAAAACAATCGGCAATCGGTAACGGGC
>Ga0163154_10008041_pt1 | contig 12402 bp, 6 predicted proteins | sample OliLakLV19MP9P1_FD_148649 | JGI IMG/M metagenome (GOLD analysis project Ga0163154, IMG submission 148649) | Freshwater microbial mat bacterial communities from Lake Vanda, McMurdo Dry Valleys, Antarctica - Oligotrophic Lake LV.19.MP9.P1 | ecosystem: Environmental > Aquatic > Freshwater > Lake >... | reverse complement strand
ACCCACGGGATGCCGCGCATTCCACCGGATGAAGACCCGGTCCTCCATGCGCGCCGCATTGTTTCCCTGAACTGCCTCTACGGCGTCGACAAGAACCCGTTTGCGGTGAACCTGGCCAAGCTGTCCCTTTGGTTGGCCACGCTGGCCAAGGACCACCCGTTTACGTTCCTGGACCACGCGCTCAAGGGTGGAGATTCCCTGGTGGGGTTGGACCTGGAGCAAATCTCCTGCCTTAGCTGGGACACCACCTCCAAGGAGAAGCAGGTTCCGCTGGCGGGAAAGACCGCGCGTGACGCGGTGAAAGAAGCGGAGGCCCGCCGTGCGGAACTGCGCGCGCTGGGAGACACCGCGGACACGGAGAAGGTCAAGTATCTCCACCGCCTGGCTGAAGAAGCCGCGGAAGAAGCGGAGCTAATTGGTGACCACATGGTGGCCGCGTTCTTTGGCGGGGAGAACACCAAGGCGCGCAACAGGAGGCTGGATGAGCTGGCCGCGTTGTTGAACGCGAGCAAGAAGCTGCCGCCGGCTGAGCTGAATGGTCTCAAGCCGTTCCACTGGCAGCTTGAGTTCCCCGAGGTGTTTGACCGGGCCAACGGCGGGTTTGATGCGTTCGTGGGGAACCCGCCGTTTGCTGGAAAGAACAGCTTTGCCGATGCTGGCTACCCCGACGGCTATGTGCCGTGGCTCCAAGCAATCCACTCGGGCGCTCATGGCAACGCGGACCTCTCAGCGCACTTTTTCCGGCGCTGCTTCACGTTGAGCGGTGCATCAGCCTGCGCTGGCCTTGTGGCCACGAACACCATTTCGCAGGGCGACACCCGCGCCAGCGGATTGCAGCCCATCATTCTGGCTGGAGGGCTCATCTACGACGCCACGCGCTCAATGCCTTGGCCGGGGCTGGCCAATGTGGCGGTGAGCGTGGTGCATATTGCCAAGGGTGTTAAGACCAGTTCGTCCAGGCTGGACGGCCAGCGCGCCCCTGTTATCAACACCCGCCTGCGCGCCAAGCCGGAGCGCCAAGATCCGGTGGTCCTCAAGGCCAATGAGAACCTGAGCTTCCAAGGGAGCATTGTGCTGGGGATGGGCTTCACGCTCACGCCGGAAGAGCGGGACGCGCTTTTGAAAAAGGACAAGCGCAACGGCGAACGTATCTTCCCCTACGTTGGCGGGGAGGACGTCAACACCAGCCCCACCCAGACCTTTGACCGCTACGTTATAGACTTCTTTGACCGAAGCCTGGAGGAAGCATCTGAGTGGCCCGACCTTATTGACCGAGTGCGCCGCTTGGTGAAGCCCGAGAGGGACACGCAGAAGCGGGAGGCCCTGCGTTTGCGTTGGTGGCAGTACGCGGAAAAGCGGCCGAGCTTGGTAGCAGCCCTCAAGCCATTGAAGCGCTGTCTCTTAGTGCCCCAGGTCACGAAGTACCTCGTTCCCGCCTTCATTCCATCAACTTGGATAGCGGCGGGGCCTGCGTTTGCAATCGCAATTGAAGACCACGCCCGCTTTGCGGTCCTCCAGTCCCGCGTCCATGAACCGTGGGCCCGTCTGTTGTCCTCTTCGCTGGAGGACCGGCTCCGCTACAGTCCAACTGATTGCTTTGAAACTTTCCCATTCCCGCCCGCGCGCGCGCTCACGTCAGACGGCGCGCTGGAGGCCATTGGCACCAAGCTCTACGACGCGCGCGCTAAATACATGGCAGAGAGGGACCGGGGGCTCACTGCGACGTACAACCAGCTCAAGGACGCCACCTGCACGGACGCGCCCATTGCGGAGTTGCGCGCGTTGCATGAGGAGATGGACCGCGCGGTGCTTGCCGCCTACGGGTGGAGTGACATCAAGGTGCCGCCGTTTGCCTCGCCCACCACGGATGCGTGGAAGAAGGAACTGGAGGCGTTTGAGGATGAGGTCATTGACCGACTCTTTGCGTTGAACGCGGAGCGCGCAGAGGACGAGAAGCTGGCGGCTGGCGCAGCGCCAGTGACAAGCAAAGCGCCACAAAAGAAGCGCGCGTCAAAGGGCGCCAAGGAACCTGAGCTAAATCTCAAGTAGTGGCATCCCCGCATGCTGCGGGGGCTCTTGTTGACGATGTAGAGCTGGAAGAGGAGTTGACGCGCAATGGCAACCGCAGACCAGGTCAAAGCTCTGTTGCACAGCCACGCGGAGGGCAACGAGGAGCGCTTCTACGCCATCGCCCTGCAGGTCGCTGCACAGGCGGCCCGTACCGGCCAGGTGAAGAAGGCCCAGGAGCTTCGAGACTTGGTGGACAGCCTGCGCTCCCGGTCTAAGGGGAAGGCGCCTGAGTCTCGCCCTTTGCCCATGGCACAGCCAAAGGGCGAGCTGGCTGGCCTCTTCACTGCGTCCTATCCAGCGACCAAGCTTGCCGACATGGTGTTGGATGCACGGACGCGCAAGCGCCTTTTGCGTGTCCTCACTGAGCAGAGGAACCGCGCGCGGCTCGGCGACCACGGTCTCCGGCCGCAGCGGAGGTTATTGCTTGTCGGACCTCCCGGCACAGGAAAGACGTTCACCGCGGCCGCCCTGGCCGGCGAGCTGGCGTGGCCGCTGTTTACCATTCAGCTTCACGTGCTCATCACCAAGTTTTTAGGAGAGACCGCCGCAAAGCTGCGTGTGGTTTTTGACGCCATGCAGGAGGCCCGAGGTGTGTACTTCTTTGACGAGGTCGACGCGCTTGCGGGAGAGCGCTCGTATGGCCACGACGTTGGGGAGATACGGCGTGTCCTGAACTCCTTCCTCATGTTCCTGGAGCAGGATGATTCAGAGAGCGTCCTAATCGCCGCCACCAACCACCGCACCATGCTGGACCGGGCTCTATTCCGCCGGTTCGACGCCGTGGTGGAGTACGCGCTTCCGACGGCAGAAGGCGCGGAAGAAGTCATGCGTGCCCGCTTGGCGGTTGTGGAGACCTCGGAAATGGACTGGCGCCGCGCGGGCAAGGCAGCGGCAGGCTTGAGTCACGCCGACATCGCGCGCGCGTGTGACGACGCTGCCAAGAACGCCATCCTGGCGGACGAACTGTGCGTTGGCACTGCGGAACTGATCCAGGCCATCGAAGAACGACGCGAGGACGGACACCGGAGTGACCACAATGGCGGCTGACCGGAATCGGCCACACGTCATCGTTCCCTGGGCACCAGCGACGGAACAGTACAAGCCGCATACGCGCCCGATGGCGTTTCCTCGTCCACCCATTCCTGCGGAAGGACGCCTCGCGCGGGGAGCGCGACTGCTCAGCCAATTGAACGCCGCCAACGCGGCGAACCAGCAGACAGCGAATGCTCTGGGTATTGGCGTACCTCACGGCATCTATCTCCAGTTTGAGAGCGTCCCAGGGTGGGAACTGAACGTTCAATCCCTCGAGAGCAAGACCGCAGGGATTGAAGTCATCAGCGTGATGGCCGAGAAACCCGCGAACGGCGACGTCGTGTACAGGGCCACTGTGTACGTCCCGGAGGGCAAGCTCGGACACTTCATGGAACGGCTCAACGCTTACGTGCTCGCGACGCCCAAGAAGGAGCGGGAGCGGCGGTATGAAGACATGTTGGACCGCGTCCAGGAAATCCGTCGCGCTTCCCTGAAGGCGCTGTGGACGGACTCAGCTGACGCATACCCGGTGGACGATGCGCTCACCTGGTGGGAGCTGTGGCTGCGCCGTTCGCCGGACGGACGTGAGCTGGCGGTACTGAATGGCATTGCCTCGCAGCTCGGTATCGAGATTGGTTCAGAGAGTTTGTCTTTCTTTGACCGCACCGTGGTGAACGTCAAGTGCACGGCCACGCAAATGGCGTCGTCGCTGCAGGTGTTCGACTACTTGGCGGAGCTGCGTCTGGCGAAGGTGAGCACGGCGCCATTCGCGGAAATGCAGGGCGCCGAGCAGGCCAACTGGCTGGAGGAACTGCTGGGCCGCACAACCCCGGCTCCGAAGGGTGCCCCCACGGTCTGCATCCTGGATACCGGTGTGAACCGGGGCCACCGCCTGCTTGGGCACTCGATTGGTCCCGAAGATGTGCACACCCACCTTGTGGCTTGGGGCACGAACGACCAGGTTGGCCACGGCACGCAGATGGCTGGGCTCGCACTGTATGGGGATCTCACCCCAGTCTTGGCCAGCCGTGAACAGGTGCTGTTGCGGCACCGCATTGAATCCGTGAAGATTCTCCCGCCCCCCGGTCACGCACCGAATGACCCCCGGCTCTACGGGGCGATTACCGCTGCCTGTGTTGATCGCGTGCAATCCACAGCGCCGGGCAGAATCCGCGTTCACTCGATGAGTGTGATGGCGGATGACACGCGAGACCTTGGCCAGCCGACGTCATGGTCAGCATCCATCGATGCTCTCGCCGCGGGCCGCAGCTTTGATTCACACGCCAGCGGCTTGACGTATCTGGGCGACCAGGCCGAGCGCCGCCTCTTTGTTCTCTCCGCAGGTAACGTGGATGCTGATGCTCTCTCTCCAGCCCATCTTGAAGTGAGTGACACTTCTGCCATCCACGATCCTGGCCAAGCTTGGAACGCAATCACGGTCGGAGCGCACACCGATAAGGCGACGGTCAGCGATGCCACCTATCGGAACCACCAACCCATGGCCCAACCGGGTGAACTGTCTCCCTGGAGCAGCACATCATTGCTTTTCAAGTCGACGTGGCCGATCAAACCGGATGTGGTGTTTGAGGGCGGCAATCTCTTGCATGATGGCGCCAACAACAATGAGATAGCGCCTGACTGCTGCGTGCTAACGACGCATCCGCAACCCGTCATCCGGTCGTTCCTGGAATGCCACGGCACCAGTGCAGCAGCGGCCCAGGTTGCCCGCATCGCAGCCATGGTGCACGCGGAGTACCCGGCACTTTGGCCGGAGACGGTGCGCGCACTTGTGGTTCATTCCGCGGTCTGGACACCTGCTATGTGGCGGCACTTCAACGCTGCTGGCCTCAGACGGCAGCGACAGAACCTCGCCCGGCGCTACGGGTTTGGGGTGCCGAGCGTGGGCCGCGCGCTTCGAAGTGCATCTGACAGTCTGGTGCTCCTTGCGCAGGCGACCATCAAGCCATTCCAGAAGGGCAAGCTGCGCGAGATTCATTTCCACCAGCTTCCGTGGCCAAAGGATGTCTTGCGCGCCCTTGGAGAAAAGGCTGTCACTCTGCGCGTGACGCTTTCGTATTTTGTTGAGCCCAATCCAGCGCGCCGCGGCTGGAAAAAACGTCACAGCTATGCATCGCACGGCCTGCGCTTTGACGTGAAAGGGCGCGGTCAATCCGTTGAACAGTTCCAAAAGCGGCTCAACCAGCTCGCAATCGACGAGGAAGAGGAACGTCCGCCCGTTGCCGATGACGCGTCGCAGTGGTTCTTTGGAGCGCAGGACAAGGACGGTCGGCACAAAGGATCGTTGCACGGCGATTTTATCTTCAATGCCAGCGGTGCAGACCTTGCGGAGCGCGGGATGATTGGCGTGTTCCCAGTGTCTGGTTGGTGGAAAGAGCAGCCCAAGCATGATCGCAGTGACCATGGAGTGAGCTACGCGCTTGTTGTGTCGTTGGAAACTGCTGAACAAGGCGTGGACCTGTGGACGCCAGTGGCAACCGAAGTGGGCCTGCCAGTGGCTGTCACCGTCTGAGGGCTGTCAGAGCATTGCCGGGAGGAAACATGGCGACGTCGCGCGATGTGCGGGGTGGATTGGTGGAAATGTTGCGCTGGGACCTGGTGGGTCCCGACGCAAATGTCGGGGCGCAGGATGAGGAACTCCCTTCCGCTCCGTCGCGTTGGTACCTCACCGGTTTCCTGATTCCGCGTGATGCACCTGCCGCGCAGAAACAAGATGACGATGCCCGAGAACAGCTGGACATGGTGTCCAATCAATCTGCCGGCGATGACGAGCAGGCGCCAGAAACGGGGCCCAAGAAGGGCGCGGATTTCCCATCCTCCATGGGCCTGAGCGCACTGGTGCGTGCGTCGGAGAAGTTGTTGAAGGTGCGCGTCACCTGGGGCGACTATTCTCCGGTGGAAGGCAGCGCGGCGGGAGAAGAGCACGCGCGGCGGCGCTGGCGGCGTACACCAAGAACGGTAGATGTTGACGTCGCGCTTGATGGCGCGCGCGTGCAGCTGGAGGTGCCGGGCTCCAGTGGCCTGAAGTTGGACGTCATGTGCAAGCGCGTCAGCGCGGACATGTTGGAGATTGTCCCCAAGGGAACGCGCGCGGTGTCCGTGTTCCTGGTGAACCAGCGCCCGCACGCGCCGGATGATGAACGTGACCGCGCCTTTGTGTTCCAAGCGCGCCTGGAAGTGACGGCGGAAAATGGCTTTGTGCCGCGGCCGGATGGCCGCGGAAAAAAGAGCAAAGATGCGGACGACCAGCTTGCGGCGCTCCAATACCGGGACACCTTTGAGTTTGCCGCCGGACACAATCTGGCCACACACGCACGTGTTGTGGACGGGCATTGCGCCAGCATTGTGACCACGTGGATTCCGAACGCAGAGGTTGAGCGGGTCAAGGCTGAAGACGTTCCTGGCCTGATGCTGGATATGGAGACCCTCTCAAAGATGAAAAGCGCGGACGAGATTGCCCGCGGATTGCAGCCGTTGATGGAGCAGTACGCCGTGTGGCTCACGGCGCAGAGCGCAGTCCAGATTGACGCCAAGGCGCTGGCCAAGACCCGCACGGAACTCATCCAAGACGCCGGTCATGTGCTTGAGCGAATGCAAGCCGGACTCGCGGCGCTCAAGGACCCAAAGGTGCTTCTGGCCTTTCAGGTGGCCAACCGCGCAATGGCTTGGGCCGCGCGCCAGAGGAACCCGAAGGATTACACTTCGAAGGCGCCGGCGTGGCGCGCGTTCCAGCTGGCGTTTGTCCTCATGAACTTGCCAGGGATGGCGGACCCCAAGTCTCCCTCTCGCAAGACAGTGGACCTCCTGTTCTTCCCCACCGGCGGCGGCAAAACGGAGGCGTACCTGGGGCTGGCGGCCGTGACGTTGCTGCTTCGGCGCCTCCACAATCCGGGAATCTCCTCAGCAGGGATGTCCGTCCTCATGCGCTACACGCTGCGGCTGCTCACGCTGGATCAGCTCGGCCGCGCCGCCACGCTCATCTGCGCGATGGAGCAGATTCGTCGTGAGGACGTCCAGACGTGGGGCACCTGGCCGTTTGAGATTGGCCTGTGGGTTGGCCAGAAGGCTACGCCCAACCGGATGGGCCAGAAGGGGGACAACAACCCAGATAGCGCGCGGGAGCGCACGCTTGCTTACCAGCGGGATGAGCACAAAGCGTCCCCCATCCCGCTGGAGACGTGCCCATGGTGTAATACACGCTTCAAGCCCACGTCATTTGCGCTCTGGCCCAACGCGGACAATCCACTGGAGTTGCGCGTCATCTGCGCGAACGCTTCTTGTTTTTTCACTCGGGACAATCCACTGCCCATCCAAGCTGTGGATGAACCCATCTATCGGCGGCTTCCATGTTTCATGATTGCCACCGTGGACAAGCTGGCCCAGCTGCCCTGGGTGGGCCAGACGGGCGCGCTGTTTGGCAACGTCCAGCGGCATGATGATCGTGGCTTCTATGGCCCATGTGATGCCCGCGCCGCCGGACAGCCAATCACCGGAGGCAGGCTGCCGCCCCCAGACCTCATCATCCAGGACGAGCTCCACCTCATCAGCGGACCGCTGGGCACCGTGGTGGGCCTGTATGAAGTAGCCGTGGAGGCGCTTTGTGAACGGAAAGACGGTGACATCGTCATCCAGCCCAAGATTGTGGCCTCCACAGCGACGGTGAGGCGGGCCACGGCGCAGATTCGTGCGTTGTTTGGCCGGCCCCAGGTTCAGGTGTTCCCTCCGCCAGGCCCCGATCTGAGGGACTCATTCTTTGCCAAGACGGTGCCCACCACAGTTGACCCAGGGCGCCTCTACCTGGGCGTGGCGGCCCCCGGCAGAAATGTGAAGGAAGTGCTGCTGCGCGTCTCTGTGGCGCTCCTGGCGGCCGCCCAGGCCGCGTACAGGGCCAACGGCGGCAAGAAGCCGGACAACCCGGCAGACCCGTACATGACGCTTCTGGCTTATTTCAGTTCACTCAGGGAGCTGGGCGCTGCACGCCGCATTGTGGAGGACATGGTCCGTGACCGGGCATCCGGCTACGGGAAACGCAGAGAGCACGGCTATGCCAACCGGAAGCTTCAAGATGACGTGGTGGAGCTGACCAGCCGCGTGTCCACGGACAAGGTTTCTGAAGCCAAGGAACTGTTGTCACATGACTTCTCCGCGAAAGACTCCGTGGACGTGGCGCTGGCCACCAACATGATCTCGGTAGGTCTGGACATCACCCGCCTGGGACTGATGGTGGTGATGGGCCAGCCGAAGACGGCCGCGGAGTACATTCAAACAACCAGCCGTGTTGGGCGTCGCGTGGACAAGCCGGGTCTGGTGGTCACGTTGCTCAACAGCTACCGGCCCAGAGACCGCTCCCACTATGAGCGGTTTGAGGCGTTCCACCAGAGCTTCTACCGGGCGGTGGAAGCCACAAGTGTAACGCCGTTCTCGCCGCGCGCCCTGGACCGGTCCATGCCGGCGGTGGTGACGAGCATGGCGCGCCACATGAAGCTGGAGATGTCAGCACCAGCCGGCGCCACGGAGATTCTGAAGCACAAGGTGGCCCTCGAGAAGGTGGCTGGTGTCTTGGCTGATCGTGCGGAGCTGCACAGTGGCTTGCTCACCAAAAAGGAGGCTGAGGCGCTCAGGAAGAACGTGAAGGCGCGGACCATGGACCTGCTCGATTCATGGTTCAAAGTCGCCAATGAGGCCACGGCTGCTTCGGACCAGCTTCAATACGGCCTGGAGCAGGGGACCGGGTGGTCGTTGCTCCATCAGCCCCTGGACCCAGAACTTCAGACGCAGTCCCAGGACGGCCGTAAGTTCAAAGCAGGGCGCTCCATGCGCAGCGTAGAGAGGTCCGTTCCGCTTTGGGTCCGGCGCTTGGACAGACCCGACGAGGATGAAGACGGGGGCGCACGATGAAACGCAATTTCGGCCAGCGGCGGCCTAGTGGAGAGACGCGGGAGAGCCAGCTCCTGAGCACCTTTGGTCCTGGTTCCCTTACTGACCTGCCGGACTACTCCGCCATTATTGGCGGCCTGGACCACTGGCTGGGTGACAAGCCGCTGGTGACCGAGGAACGCCTGCTGGCCAAGGTCCGGCAGCATCTGGAAAGCCCGCATGCAGAACTGCGGTCTCCGCCCGTCGTGCTGGACAGTGAGAAGGGCAGCGGCAATGGCGTGGTGGCTTGGCGTTTTCCAGAGTGGTTTGTGTCCACCTATGAGGAGGAGTTCGCCGGTTTCCGCGCGCGTCCTCTGGTGCACCTGAAGTCGTTGAGGAAGGGCAAGTACAGCGCCCCGGACAAGAGTCTGCACAACGTGGTGCCCATCCGCTTTGTTCGTGCCTGTGCACAGGGCCACATTGACGACGTTGACTGGGTGGCATTCGTGCATAGCGTCACCAAGGGCAACGAGAGCCCGTGCAAAGGCCCGCTCTGGTTGTCGGAGCGCGGGACCAGCGGTGACTTTTCAGAGATTTTTGCGAGCTGCCAAGCCTGCAGGAAGTCCAGGCAACTCTCGGCCGCCAAGGAGTTCAAGGCAGACATGCCCGCGTTGGGTTGGTGCAATGGACGCATGCCATGGCTTGGGCCGGGTGATTATCCCAAGTGCCAGGGCCCCAATGGCAAAGCGGAACATTTCCGCTTGTTGGTTCGGCACGCCAGCAATGCCTATTTCCCGCTGCGGCTGTCCGTGATTCACATTCCGGACCATGACCAGGTGCTCAAGAACGCTGTAGCGGAAGTGTATGACGACTTCCTCAGCACCGCGGAAAATCAAGCGGACATCAAGCATGAGCGGAAGAAGGCCAAGGTCAGCGCGGCCCTGGCAAACTTCTCAGATGCTGCGGTGTGGCAGGAGGTTCAGCGACGTAAAGGTCTCGTCACAACTCAGACGAAGTCCGTGAAGCAGGCGGAAGTAGAGACCCTCCTCGCTGCGCCGCCAGAGACCGGCGAAGACATCCCGTACAGCGCCTTTCATGCGCGGAAGATGGAGTGGCCGGACGCCCCAACGGGCGCGCTGACCAAGGTTCAGAGCGTGGTGCTCGTGCATCGGCTCCGCCAAGTGACGGCGCAAATTGGCTTCACCCGATTTGAGCCGACCACGGCCGGCATTGACGGCGAGCTGGCGTTGAATGTCCGGCGCGCGCCGCTTTCCAGAGAGCCACGCTGGGCTCCGGCGGTGGAGAATCAGGGTGAGGGCATCTTCATCTCATTCCGTACTGAAGACCTGGAAGCATGGGAAAAGCAGCCAGGCGTGCAGAAGAGACAACAGCAACTGGCCAAAGCGTTTGAAGCTTGGCGCTCCGCGAAAGAACTTCCGGACAGCTTCAAGTTTGTCGGCGTCCGGTACGTGATGCTGCACTCTCTGTCCCATTTGTTGCTGACGGCGGTGGCACTGGAGTGCGGGTACTCCAGCAGCGCCATCACGGAGCGTGTCTACGCCACCGCCGGTGGCTACGGCATTCTCTTGTTCACGGGCACGCCTGACTCAGAAGGCACTTTGGGCGGTTTGGTTGCGGTTGGTCGCAACCTGGATCGCCACCTGGATATCGCGCTGGAGATGGGAACTCTCTGCTCCAATGACCCCGTCTGCGCAGCTCATGAACCACTCAATGACAAGGAGAAGCGGCATCTTCACGGCGCTGCTTGTCATGGTTGTTTGCTCATCTCAGAGACCAGCTGTGAGCAGATGAATCAGTTTCTAGACCGGGCGTTGGTGGTGCCCACCGTGGATTGTCCGGACGCGGCGTTCTTCCCTGTGCCTGGGTGACATTGTGAAAATCTGGCGGCGTCTCAGCCATGGCCAGCTCAAAGAGCTGGCGTTTGCCGTTGCGTCTGGCCAGGAGCAAGGACTGCTGAAGCAGTGGGGTCCGCGTGGGCAGGACGCGGCCGCGGAGATGGACAACCTGTTCAAGGCGGGCATGTCACGAGGTCATCTTGGAGTTGCCCCGTTTTGGTGGACACTTTCCAAACGACGGAAGTCGTTGACAGGATGTGCCCATGGAGAAGCGTCAGAAGCGGGTTTTCAGCGAAGAGTTCAAAGCCAACGCGGTGAAGCTGGTGAAGGGCGGGAAGTCATTGGCGGATGTGGCCCGTGACCTTGACGTCGTGCCATCAGTGCTTGGGACGTGGTTGAAGCGTGCCGAGGCGGAGGCAGACAAGAGCGGCAACGGCCCGCTCAACAGCGCCGAGCGTGCGGAGCTGGGGGCGCTGCGCAAGCAGGTGAAAACACTGGAATTGGAGAAGGCTTTCTTAAAAAAAGCCGCAGCCTTCTTTGCCAAAGAGAATCCGTGAAGTTTGCATTCATGGCGGCAGAGAAGGCCAATTATCCAGTGTCTCTGATGTGTCGTGAGCTGGAGGTGTCTGCCAGTGGCTTCTACGCGTCCCAGAAGCGCCCAGAATCCACGCACACGGCGAAAGACAGGGAGCTGCGGGTCCAGGTGGAGAAAGCGCACCTGGAAGGCCGCAGGACGTACGGCGCTCCTCGGGTGCGTGAGGTGCTCAAGAAGCAGGGGCGGCGCGTTGGCCGCACGCGTGTTGCACGCCTCATGCGTGAAGCGGGTCTGCGCGTCCCGCAGCGCCGCCGGTTTGTCCGCACCACGGATTCACGGCACGGCCATCCCATTGCACCCAACGTGATGAACCGAAAGTTCACGACGACAGCACCAGACAAAGCCTGGGTCACAGACATCACATACATCCAGACTGAAGAAGGCTGGCTCTACCTTGCGGTCATCCTCGACCTGTTCTCACGCAGGGTGGTGGGGTGGGCCATGGATGACAACATGGAGCGGGGCCTGGTGCTGTCCGCTCTCGCCATGGCCATCAAGCAGCGAAGGCCAGCGGCGCATCTCACCCACCACTCAGACCGGGGAAGCCAGTACGCCAGTGCTGACTACCGAAAGATGCTCGAGCTCCACGGCATCACGTGCAGCATGAGCCGCACGGGAAACTGCTGGGACAATGCCGTCGCTGAGAGCTTCTTTGGGGGACTGAAAAAGGAATTCGTCCACGACGCAAAGTTCAAGACCCGGCAGGAAGCCAAAGACAAACTCTTTGAATGGATTGAAGTCTTCTACAACCGGAAACGACTGCATTCGACACTGGATTACATGAGTCCGGTGGAATACGAGCGTGTCAAACAGGCCTCTGCAAAGGCTGCGTAATCAAACCGTCCACTGAAACGGGGCAACCTCACTGTCCGCCAAACGCATCCCAGTTCTCCTGGGAATCCGGCACCCGAAGTGTCGTCCCATCGACACCGTACAGTGATAGCCCCCGCCAGCGTGGATTCGATGCGTCCTCAT
>Ga0163154_10008038_pt1 | contig 12403 bp, 5 predicted proteins | sample OliLakLV19MP9P1_FD_148649 | JGI IMG/M metagenome (GOLD analysis project Ga0163154, IMG submission 148649) | Freshwater microbial mat bacterial communities from Lake Vanda, McMurdo Dry Valleys, Antarctica - Oligotrophic Lake LV.19.MP9.P1 | ecosystem: Environmental > Aquatic > Freshwater > Lake >... | reverse complement strand
CCTATTCTCTGCCTAAAATGAACGAGCATGGATGAGTCAAATGGTGCTTGACTACTATAGGTTGTCATGCCTATAAAGTATTGTAGTATGGGTTTTCTCTGATTTGTTCGCCCTGTTTCGCGATCGCTGGTTCCTAACCTTTCTTTAATGATTAATGCTCCCAATGCCATCCTAAATGATTTCGCTGGAGCTCCCATATCTACGGAAAAATTTAGAGCATATTCTGCTTCAAATTCTGACCACGGAATTAGTTTTGCCATGATTACCCAGCGATTATCATCTGCCAATTGCCCCTCAAAAGGCAGGTCAAAGTTGGACGGTGGGTTTGGGGTTGGGTCAACTTTTCGGTACATTACGAAAGTGATGGTGTGCCAGGGTTTTGAGTCATTTGAGCTGCGAGAGCTTGCACATGACAACGACTACAAAGAGCTAAAGTCTCTTGATGTAAGGGTTTCAGCTTTTTTCAGCAAGCCCTATGTATCAAAAGTGCTGATTTTAAAATTTCACTATAATTGCACTTGCGTCGAGCAAATATTTGTGGTATGTCAATGTCGCATTTCTCACAGTAATAATACTTAACTATTTTCGCAGCTTTATCAAAACTTTAATTAATCAGCTATTTTTAAAGAAAACTTTATATATATTATGTAAAAAAACTGTTAGTTTGGCTACAAGCAATGAGAAATCACCGATTTTTTACGCAGAAATAGTGTGTCTCTGTCAATCAAAATTCATAAATAGTTTCGGACGCCAGTCACGAAATATGGGAAATGTTGTCTTTTTTTAATCCCAAATAGGTGTATTATGCCAAATTTAAATATTCCAGTTTCAGTAAGCTCGATCGCCTTTATCGATACTCAAGTAGAAAATTATCAAAGTTTAGTCGCTGGGGTAAAACCGGGTACGGAAGTAGTCGTTTTGGATGGGAAGAAAGATGCGATCGACCAAATTACTCAAATTTTAGCCGATCGCACAAATATTGAGAGCATCCACATCATTTCTCACGGCACTCCGGGTAGCTTGCAACTGGGTAAAACCGGATTGTCTGTCGATAACCTAGAAACTTATTCCCAGCAATTGCAGGAATGGCGGAGTGCTTTTACAGGCAGTGCGGATATTTTAATTTACGGTTGCAATGTGGCATCGGGGCCTCGCGCTGGTGCCACAGTCCGCCGGGGGTTCAAACCCCCGTCTCATAGCGAAAGTCGGTTGAAACCGACTGGGAATAATTCATTTATTCAGTCCTCTTTAGAGGACTTGCGCTATGAGACGGGGAATTCATTCCCCGGCGGAACAGGGGAACAAGCGAGAGATTTAGAAATAGATGGTTTCACCTTCATCCAGCGAATTGCCCAACTCACAAATACCAATGTTGCCGCATCCAAAAACCTCACTGGAAGTGTAGCAAAAGGCGGCGACTGGAAACTAGAAGCAATAACCGGGGAAATTAAGACACCGCTGGTATTTGCAGAAGAAGTGTTAGCCGGTTACGAGTACGTTTTAAATAGTTTCGGTACGGCAAACAACTTGCTTGCAGGGACAAATCCTCGCGCGATCGCTATCGGTGACTTTAACAAAGACGGCATACCAGACCTAGCCGTGGCAAACGTTGGTTCTAGTGACGTTTCCATTCTGCAGGGAGATGGATTAGGCTCTTTTGTTCTTGCAGGTAACTTTCCTGGAGGAGGTGGCTCCTCAATAGCTGTGGCGGATTTTAATAAAGATACCAACCTTGACTTAGCTATAGCAACAGGCAATAACATTTCTGTCCTGTTGGGAACAGGTACGGGCAGCTTTGGGACAGCTACTAGCTTGGGTGCAGGGCTAAATCCTTCTGGTATTGTTGCGGGAGACTTTAATAAAGATGGCAACCTTGACCTAGCAATAGCCAACACTAACGATACCACTATTTCCCTCAAGCTGGGGGACGGCACGGGTGGCTTTGGCCCTACCACCAATTTCACTGTAGCGAGCTTTCCTTACCCGATCGTCACAAGCGATTTTAATGGAGATGGAAACCTTGACATAGCTGTCGCCAGCTCTAACTCGGGCAATTTCTCTATTTTGTTAGGAACAGGTACAGGCAGTTTTGGCCCTGCTAGCAATTTAAGTGTAGCCGCCAGCCCTATTTATGACCTGGATGTAGCAGACTTTAACGGAGACAATAGAGTCGATTTAGCCATAGTTCGCGGCAGCAATGTTTCCATTTTGTTGGGAACGGGTACGGGCAGCTTTGGGCCGGCTACCGATTTTCCCATGCCGTCAAATCCAGTTTCGGTGGCGATCGCGGATTTGAATGGAGACAGCAAACTAGATTTAGCTGTAGGGAGATTTGAGGGTCAAGTTTCTATCTTAACTGGGAATGGTACTGGCAATTTTAGTACAACTATCAGCTTGAGCGCGACGAATTCTTCTGCTTTTCCTTATATTGTGGCCGGTGACTTTAACGCAGACGGACAACCTGACTTAGCAACAGCAAATAATAGCGGTTCTAACGATGTTTCAATTCTGCTGAATATACCCAATACAGTCAATTTCGGTGCGGCAACTTACAGCGACACAGAAGGAACAACAGACACAGTAGTTAGTATTCCCGTCACCCTCAGCGGCGGCACTCCCTTTGCTGATGTAACTGTACCAATTGCGATCGACCCCAGCAGCACAGCCACCGAAAATTCTGACTACACCTTTTCGCCTACTACTGTTACTTTCCCCGCCGGCACTACTACTCTCACCCAGGATGTTGCAGTCACGATCAAGCCTGACAATCTCCCTGAAAACGCCGAAACCGCAATCCTCGGCTTTGGCACAATCACCGGTGGCATTGCAGGTACAACAAAACAAACTACACTAACTATTGCAGCCAACGGTACAGTTTCTTATGCCCTTGCCGCTGGTATTGCCAGCATTACTGAAGGTAATAGCGGCACAAAGCCTCTGACTTTCACCGCAACTCGCAGTGGCAACACAGGCGGGGCAAGTAGCGTCAATTATACGATCGCCGGAACAGCTACAAACGTCAGCGATTACAACAACATCGGTGGCACTTCAGGGGCAACTGCTGCTACTGGCACAATTAATTTTGCCGCCGATGAAACATCCAAAACCATTACTCTCGATGTATTAGGCGACACCCTAGTTGAACCCGACGAAACCATAGCCGTCACCCTTTCAAGTCCCACAGGCCCGGGCGTAACACCGACAATTACCACTGCTACCGCTACCACAACTATTACTAATGATGACAAAGCTGGCTTTACTATTAACCCAACAGCATTAACTACAAGTGAAGTCGGTGGCAAGGCAGAATTTACCGTCAAACTCAACTCTCAACCCACTGCTGACGTTACCATCGGTTTGAGGAGTGACAATCTTGCAGAAGGAACAGTTTCAACTAATAGCTTAACTTTCACTTCTGCTAACTACGATCAACCGCAACCAATAACGATAAGTGGTGTTGACGATTTGGTAGCTGATGGCCCTCTACCTTACAAAATTGTCACGGCTGCTGCTGTGAGTACCGATGTTAATTACAATGACCTCGATCCTGATGATATCGATGTCACCAACAGTGACAATGAAACTCCGGGAATTACGGTGAATCCGACGGCGGGATTAACTACTGGTGAAGATGGCACTAAGGCTAACTTTACTATGGTTTTGAATACTCAACCGACTGCTGATGTGACTATCGGTTTGAACAGTGACAATGTGGCTGAAGGAACTATTTCTACTAATAGTTTAACTTTCACTCCTGCTAACTGGAATACAGCGCAACCAGTGACAGTAACAGGGGTTAATGATAGCCTTGTTGACGGCGATATTAACTACAAAATAGTCACGGCGGCTACTGTTAGTACAGATCCGAATTACAGCAACAAAGATGTAGCGGATGTTAGCCTGAGCAATAAGGACAAGGATACCGCTGGTATTTCTATTACTCCCACGGCAACAACTGCTACAGAAGGCGGTGCGAATGGCAGTTATGATCTCAAGTTAACCTCGCAGCCGATCGCCCCTGTTACGATTAACTTTAATGCCGGAAGTGAAATAAATGCGATCGCACCTGTTACCTTTGACAGCACGAATTGGAATGTTGCCAAAACAGTCACCGTCACCGCTACCGACGATAGCAAAGCCGAAGGTACGCACAGCGGGACGATTACTCACAAGTCTGTCAGCACGGATACCAAGTATAACAATCTGACGATTTCTCCTGTGACTGCCACGATTGCTGACAATGATACGGCAGGCGTGACTATTTCACCGACGAGCACCACTGCTACGGAAGGCGGTGCTACAGGGACGTACAGCGTTCAGTTAAAATCCCAGCCCACCGCGCCTGTGACGGTTAGTTTTGCTACAGGGGATCAAATAAGTGCGATCGCTGCTGTTACTTTTGACTCTAGTAACTGGAGTGTGGCGAAAGCAGTTACAGTCACGGCTACTGATGATGCGGTTGTTGAAGGCAATCATACAGGGACTATTTCTCATACGGCTGCGAGTGCTGATGCTAAGTATAGTGCGATCGGGATTCCGAATGTCGCGGTGGCGATCGCTGATAACGATGTAGCACCGCCAGTCTCAAATCCGCCAGTCTCAAATCCGCCAGTCTCAAATCCGCCAGTCTCAAATCCGCCAGTCTCAAATCCGCCAGTCTCAAATCCCATATTTGACGACTCTGGGAAACGTAACGATCGACCCCTATCGATTAATCTGCCACTAGGTAACGGAAATGTCGATCGGCTAGGTAACGGAAATGTCGAGCTGCCTATGAACGCTCATACTCCCACGGTAAGTTTTTCCCAAGCTACTTACAACATCAATGAAAGTCGCACAGGAGTCGTTCAGACAGAAATTACTCTTACTCGCACTGGGGATGATCTAAACAAAATTTCCAAGGTGTACATAGAACCTCCTACTGGTTCAGCGACTTTGGGAACAGATTGGAACTTTGCCCCCAATTTCTCTCGTGAAATCACCTTTAACCCATACGAAGATACTAAAACTTTCACAATTGACATCTTGCCGGATGGTCAAGCTGAAAGAACAGAAAAAATCGAGTTTCGGCTCACTAATCGGGAGAATGCTGCGATTGGCCAGCAAAGCTCCGCTACCTTGCAAATTTTTGATGCTGACGGACTTTTCACCGACACGAACGCTCCGATATCTAGTTGGGGTTCAGCCATCTGGGGAGACTACAACAATGACCGTCAACTGGATATCCTCGGAGACTACCGAATCTACTACAACACCAACAAAGGCTTTAACAAAGATAATCGAATAGATTTGCCAGGTCAGGCTTTACTCTGGGAAGACTACAACAGCGATGGGCGGCTGGATGTCACGGTAAACAACAATATTTACAGCAATAATAATTTCATTGGTACCAGCCAAGACATCTACCCCAACCATCTCAACACTTCTTCTCAAAGCTTTAACATAGAGACACGTCTACCTTTACCTTTGAATCCCCCCTACCCGGATAGGTCTTGGTCAAGTTGGGGAGATTACAACAATGACGGGCGTCCTGATTTCTTATTTAGTACGGCAAATAACGGAGGTTATGGGTTCAGGGACTTAAGCACCACGCTCTACCGCAACACAGGTACGAGCGGTCAAACCCGCTTTGAAGACAGCAAAGCACGTCTTAATGGAGTAGATCCGAGTTTAAGTGTCGGACGACTATTTTCTTCTGCCAATGGCAAAATAGCTGGTGCTACTGATTCTGGAGTTTGGGCAGATTACGACAACGATGGCAAACTCGATATCCTTGTCGAGGTAAAAGAAGTCCAAGACAGCTTTAACTCAAGATACTTAGCCAAACTATACCGCAACTTGGGCGATGGCGTTTTTGAAGAGACGAACGTAGAATTACCTGGTTCGGGCGGTAACGCTCGTGATATGGCCTGGGGAGACTACAACAACGACGGCCAACTGGATATTTTGCTATCGGGTAGCGATAGTTCTTACCAGTCGTCCTTCACCAAAGTCTACCGCAACAAAACCCGTGAAAATGGGTCTGCCAGCTTTGAAGACATAGGTGTACAGATACCTTTTTTGGGTAGCGCTCGATATGCTTGGGGAGACTACGACAATGACGGGCTTCTGGATATTCTGGGCACTGGTGTCGATCAACAAAATGGCGAAAGTTCAGCAACAATCGTCGCCAAAATCTATCGCAACACAGGCAGTTTTTCTGGTCTAAACAGCTTTACCGACAGTGGTGTACAAATCGACAGTGGTGAAAGTCGCTCAGAAGAACTAATTAATCGTGGCTATTCCCAGGCTGCTTGGGGAGACTACGACAAGGATGGGAAATTGGATATCCTATTCACGGGTCATGCACCAAGCAACCAGTATGGAGGACTAAATGAAAACGACTTCTTTACCAAAGTCTTTCGCAACAACACCCCTAATGCAAATACTCCACCCCGTCAACCCACAGAGCTGAAGGCTGAGCCGGATGGTCGAAATGTCACTTTTAAGTGGAACCCGGCAACAGATGATCAAACAAAAACTCCTGGTTTAAGCTACAACCTGGGAGTTTACAGTACGCAAGGGGAAAGATATATTCTTTCCCCAGGGTCTAGCGATGAAATTCAGCACCTTGTGGGGTTGGGGAATGTCAATCAAAACACCCGCTGGCAACTCAAAGACTTGCCTCGCGGGACATATTCCTGGACAGTGCAAGCAATTGATACTGCTTGGGCAGTTTCACCTTTTGCCGAAGGAGGTACTTTTACGATTAGCAATCGCCCGCCAGAAGAGAAGATTCGTTTAGGCGGGAGGTACACTGAGTTTAACCAAGCCATCAAAGATGTATACACTGAGCCGGATGGCGACCCGATTAATTACCAGTTAACTCTACCTGATGGCAGTCCTTTAGAAAATGGTGGCTCAAACACCAATTGGCTCGGACTTCAATTCAATTCCTCGGAAAACACAATCACATTCACCGGAACTCCCCCAACCGGTTCGCAACCCTTCGAGGTGAAGTTAATAGCTACAGACTCTTACGGTGCCAGTAGCGAACAGACTTTCACGGTAACAACGAAAGATGGTCGCTGGGTTATTGACGGCTACATCTCGGGTGCAACTGTCTTCCTCGATGCCAACAAAAACGGCATACTCGATACCAACGAACCATCCACCACAACCGATGCAGGCGGTAAATTCAATCTCAACATCCCCTTCGAGACTTTCGACACCAACAAAAACGGAGAAATCGACCCAGAAGAAGGCAATCTAGTTGCGATCGGAGGCACAGACACCGCCACCGGATTACCCCTAGAAACACCAGTCACCGCACCGCCAGATGCGAGTGTAGTCACCCTCCTAACCACCTTAGTCGCCGACTTAACCGACAAAGGAATTGCACAAGAAGAAGCCCAATCTTTAGTCAAAGCCGCCCTTGGACTCCCCGCTGATGTTGACTTAACTAGCTTCGATCCAATAGAAGCTACCAACAACAACATACCAGGCGGAGTCCAAGTCTTATCCGAAATGGTGAAAGTCCAAAACACCATCACTCAAACAGTCGCTTTGATTGACGGTGCATCCAGTGCAGCCAATCACGATCTTGTCAAAGCTGTTGTCAGTTCAATGGGCGATAAAATTCAATCCGGTACAGTCTTAAATCTCAGCAATCCAGCCGCCTTAGAACCAATAATTCAGCAAGCCGCTGCTAAAATCCAGCAGATTGACCCCAGTTTCAACATTCAAAAAGTCACCCAAATTACCTCGCAATCCGCGACAGTAATGGCAACAGCCAATCAGCGCATTGATCTCGCTATCTCCAACTCAACAGCAACATCAATTCCCCAAGCCGTTGCCCGCGTCCAACAAGTATCTTTGGGCGCAACTACCCAAGACTTCAAAGCAGTTGGTGCCGGAAGCAAGCCAATTTCCCAGCTAGTTACTGACAATACTGGTGCTGCTTTAGATAGCAAAATTCAAGCCGTAATCTTGCCTGTTGGGATTGCGACTCCTGTAGTCACCGGCGACGCGGATTTGGGCAGCAATTCCCCAGGTCAAATCAACGGCACAAATGGCGACGACATCATCACCGGCACCAGCGGAAATGATGTTATCAACGGCCGACGAGGCAATGATTCCCTAGACGGCAGCCTTGGAGATGACACTCTTTACGGCGGCAAAGGTAACGATACTTTGCTCGGCGCTAGCGGTAATGATGCCTTGTTTGGCGGCCGCGGTGCTGATATCTTGAACGGCGATGATGGTAATGATATCTTGCTTGGTGGCAAGGGAGATGATTTACTGAATGGCGGTTTGGGCAATGATACTTTGACTGGAGGAAAGGGAGTCGATAAATTCCTACTTTCCACCAATTCCGGGACTGATACAATTACCGATTTTGAAGTTGGTAAAGACTTCTTAGTATTGGGTAACGGGCTGACTTTCTCGCAATTGGCGATTAGTCAAGATAGTGGTGCAACATTAATCCGGTTTGCCCAAACTGGAGAGATTCTAGCTTCTATCAGTGGAGTTTCTGCTAGCAGTATTACCGCAGGGAGTTTCGGATTGATTTAAAGAAAACCCGGCGGTTGAAACCGCGTCGATACAGACAAAACCCGGATGGTGCGCGGGTTGAAGAGTAGGCGGTTAAAATTGCCGTCTTATCTTCAGTCCGCGGAGGCGGACATCGTTTGTATAGATGCGGTTTCAACCGCTGACTATCAAGGCCTAGATCCCCCCTAACCCCCCTTAAAAAGGGGGGGATAAGAATCTTCTCAAAGTCCCCCTTCTTAAGGGGGATTTAGGGGGATCTGGCCTCGGCGATAATCGAGAGATAAAGAGGGTTTTAGACTTAAGTTAACACCAATGGCCTAAACCGTATTACTTACCAATCAACACCGCTGATAGCGCATACCTGGCAATTGCGAAACTAATCCCAACAATTCCAACTGCAAAAGAATACCAGAAACCGTCCCCGCAGCCAATCCCGCAGCCTCCACAATTGTATCAAGAGAATTCGGCCCAGAGCCCAGAGCTTTTAACACCACAGCCAACTCCTCATCCAACGGCGGGCTTTGCTTTTCAGGGGCTGGATTTGTCGGAAACAGCGACAATTGCTGCGCGCTATCCAATTTTGGCATGGCTCCGAGCATTTCCAGCAACCTGTCTTCGCTTAACAGTCGATCGCTATTCGGCAGAATCGGATGAGCACCTTTACTCAGCAACTCCAAACAACCAAAAGAACGCTCATCATCCAATCTGCCCGTCAAAACATACACATCCCGGCAAAAATCATTCGCTTGATAAGCAGTAATTAACGCGCCAGATTTGTGCGGAGCTTCTATCACGATTGTAGCGCGACTTAAGCCAGCAATTATGCGATTTCGGCGCGGAAAATTAGTTTTATTCGGTTGAGTACCCGCCGGATATTCACTAATTACCAATCCCTGCTGCAACAGGCGATCGCACAACCTCTCATTTTGTTTAGGATATACAATATCTACTCCCGTCCCCACCACTGCAAAAGTCCTTCCTCCCGCCTCCAAACAGCCTGTATGAGCCTCTGTATCAATGCCCGCAGCCAATCCCGAAACCACAGTAAAACCGCTTCTAGCCAAAGCCGTACTAATTTTCCGAGTCCACCTTCTGCCGTATTCCGAAGGGCTGCGAGTGCCAACCATTGCCACCGTCGGCGTAATTCCTTGATTCTCTTTTACATCAACTAAACCACGATAATACAACACTGGCGGCGGATTGTGAATTTCCAATAATAAGCGGGGATAATCTGGATCTGCAGGCGTCCAAAAATAGGGATTTTTTATAAGATGTTTTTCGATAAATTCTTCGGGATTGAGTTTAGTGCGTTCTTGCACAATGGTTTCAATTATCTGCTTGCCAAACCCTTCGATTCGCATTAAATCTACTGGTTTTGCAGTCCAAGCTTCTGCCAAACTATTGAAATGTTGGTGCAATCTTTGCAACAAAATCGGCCCGATACCGTTAATTTGTGACCATGCTAACCAGTAAGCGCGTTCTTCTAACAACGAGTTGCCCTCAACTTATCTGAGAATAATTTTATCATTATGGGTTGATATAAAACTTCGATTTTTAGAAGACTGGACGGTTTAAATTATGTTGTTTTCTTCAGTCCGCGGAGGCGGACATCGTTTGTGTAGACGCGGTTTCAACCGCCGTCTGCTGCATCTAAGCTTTCCAATCTACGAAACGGGCATAAATATAAGCAATAATTTCTCCGATTACTGTCCGAAAACCTTCGCTCGATTTCCACCATTCTTGAGGATTGTAATCTTGCGGTTCCGCCGCTATAATCCCGACTTTAATCTCAGGATTCAGCACTTCTTTAAATACAATCCAACTTCTGCGGGCGTGAGGGCCAAAGGAATAAAGATTAATTGAGTCAACTTTTAAATCTGAAGTAGAAAACCAATCTCGAAGTGCGATCGCAGAAGCAGCCGTGCGGTGTTTCACAACACTCGCGGCTGGTACTGCTATTACTTGGTTTTTATCAAATCCTAGCGCAATACAAGTCGCGGCAGTTAGTGCGGCATAATTTTTATATTCAGCGAGATAGTAGCCTTTACTTAAAGGAACTCCTGTGGTAATTAATTGGCTGTATTCGCCTTTTTTGAATTCGGCGATCGCACTTTCGATCGCATAATCCGGCAACCAGCCTTCGACAACCAATATATCTGCTTTAATCGGCGCATTTACCGCCAAAAACGGATGGATCTTTGTGATAATTAAGAGCATTGCAATTATTAATCCCATCAGAGCAATTACCCAGACTTCCCTGGTAACTGCCCACATTTCTCGGCGGCGAATTAGACGAATTCTCATTTTAAATCGATCTAGATGTTTTCGGGTATGGAGGCAGATTCGGCGAGACTGGGGAAGAGGGAAATAGTGGAAAAGTGAGAGAATTTTCCAATGCCCAATGCCCCATTCCCAATGCCCCATTCCCAAATTATTGGTGTTTCAGATACTCAAAAACGCTTTTATCCCCGATATCCTGCGGCATCGGTTGAAAAAACTTACGCACAGCAAAGATGATAAACAAAACGGCCCAAATAGCCAGCAAAAACTGTTCATTTTCCGCTGACAAAAAGCCGAAAATATGTCCTAAAATTAAGAGAGGAACTCCCGGAGTCAAAAACTTAGTTTCGAGGCGATTAAAGCAGAAAGCTTCCTTAAAAAAAATGCCATTTAAGGCGGCAAAAGTAAAGCCAATTCCCCACAACGTGGCGGGATGTTCGTACACTGCTAAAGCTAGAGGTTGGCTGCTTTGTAGGGCGACAAACAATGCTGCCGCGCCACCGATCGCCCAAAACGCCTGTAGTGTTCGGTGCAGCGCAATCATGTAAATGTGAATAGTAGCCAAGCTAACGCCTAAAGCTATCCAGAAACAAGCAAAAACAGGCGTTACAGCTTGGATTGCAATCTGGTTATCGCCCTGTTGTAGCACCAGAGTAGTGCCGATCGCAAAACACAGCGCCGCCACCCCCAATCCGGCGCGGTAAATCAACACTCCCGTGCGATCGTTTTGAGTAATCGTAAATTCGCCGAATTGTCCTTGATAGACTGGCGATTCATCAGGTGATTTCAATAGTTGCATTACAGCTTCCTCCTATCAGACACGAATGTACTTCTGCCAAGATATACTTTATTGATAAACCGATACAGCGAGACCGAGCGATGCCTAAATTTAACCAGCCTAAAGTTAACAAGTCTAAAGTTAACAAATCTCAAGTTAACAAGTCTCAAGTGGACGATCGCCCCGATCAAAGCCCATCCCTTCCTTCACAATCCGAAGTTCCTCCAGTTCAGCTTGATGAAACCATTGTAGCAGGCAGAAGACCGAAACCGCTAAACGACTTCCAGCGCCTGCTGGCGGAAGTAACCGAATTGAGAGCGGGGTTCGATCCAGAAATGTTAGCGCTTCTCGATGAAAATATCCCCTTTAATACCAAGCAATTTGAAACTAAAATTAGCAAGATTTTGGGGTCTAAAAATATTAAATCCAGCCTAAAAAACTCAGTCAAATATCTAGATTACATCAAGCAAAATATTCAACTTCCGTGCCACGTTACCGGCATAGAAGAGTTTGAATGGGAAGAAGAATATACAATGGGTTCTGGCAGCAAAAAAGAATATGCAAGGCTCAAAAAAACTCAACCTTCTTATACTGATAGATTCACAATTAATCGGTTGGAGGATTTGGTGATTCAGGAAGAAGGCATATTTGTGGAAGTGCAGCGCGTCGGCGATCGCCAAAAGTTTATGTTGCCTTTATTCGAGTTAGAATCAGTTGATGTAATCTCCCGAAACAATCAGTTATTAGATGATTATGTCGTGTGGTTTCTCAATTATTAAGCAAGAGTGGAAGAGTGGAAAAGTGGGGGAGGGG
>Ga0163154_10008036_pt1 | contig 12405 bp, 14 predicted proteins | sample OliLakLV19MP9P1_FD_148649 | JGI IMG/M metagenome (GOLD analysis project Ga0163154, IMG submission 148649) | Freshwater microbial mat bacterial communities from Lake Vanda, McMurdo Dry Valleys, Antarctica - Oligotrophic Lake LV.19.MP9.P1 | ecosystem: Environmental > Aquatic > Freshwater > Lake >... | reverse complement strand
CCTCGGGCGGGCCGTCGAGCCCGACCACCTCGGCCGCGGCGCCGGCGACGCTGCCGGCCAGCCAGTGCGCGAATGCGCCGCACACGTCGCGATCGAACAGGATCCAGAGATGCCAACCCTTGCCGGAATGGCTGCGCTCAAGGAATGGGCACAAGCCAGCCTCGGTAGCGACATCGTACAACGCGAGCGCGAGCGCGGTGGCCTGCTCCTGGGTCAGCCCACGGGCGTGATCGCCGCTCTTCACATCGGTGTCGATAACGATCCAGCGGCAGTGCGGCTTGCCGTCCTCGTCACGGCGCACGACGTAGGCGCCGAGCCAGCGCGCCCGGTCCTCGCGCCAGGTGCTGCCCGTGCGGTCGCTGAACGCGGTGCGCGGTGCGATCGCGCCCGCGAGGTGGTGCTTGATCAGCGCATCGATCTCTGGCCCCAGCGCACGTGACGGCACCCAGAGCTTTTTCCCTTCCTTCGTCGCCTCAGCCGGGATGCCGAGTGCGACGACGGGGGCTTCATCGCCGATGAGGAAGCGCAGCAGATCGGCGGGGGTGGGGAAGGTGCTCATCCCCCCACCCGCATACCGAGCTCATCACCAGCTTCGTCGGCGAAGTGCGCCGGTAGCACGCGAGGTTCCCGATGGAACGCCTCGACCAGCGCCGACCACTCGCCGGCATCTGACCGATGTCGCGCAATGCGCAGAGTAGCTTCCTCAACCGCTGCCGGATCGAGGTGCCCCTTCCAGTGGGCGAGGTCGCGGTCTAGTTCCTTGGCTAGGTGCAGCAGGCGGGCGGCCTGTGCCTCGGCCCGCTCGCAGTCACCCGAGCCGCGAATGATGATCACGACCGAGCTCCGGCCAACACACGTTCAAGGTCGTCGACGCGCAGAACGTATCCCTCGCGCCCTCCGCGCAGGCGCCGGCTTGTCGCGGGCAACCTGCCGCTCGTGATCAGGGCGAGCAGCGCGGCGCGGCCAATGCCGTAAGATCGGCAAGCCACTGGCACCGTCAGTACGCGCCTGGCGCCCTTCCCATCGCCCCCGGCTCTGGATGCGATCGCCCGTTCAGCGCCCTTCTCAGCAGCGCGCTCGAGCAGCTCTTCCAGTTCGGCGGGCGAAAGCAGGACGACGCCGCTCACGGCTTCGCCTGGCGAACCACAGCGGCCCGCAGCGCCTCCGGGTCGATGTACCAGCGCCCGGCGATGCGCGTTGCGGGGATGGTGCCCTTGCGCGCCCAGCGGATGACAGCGGCAAGGCCAACTGGCAGGCCAAGGCGGTTGCGAGCCTCGGCAAGTGGGACCAGTGCGGCCAGCGGGTAGGTATGTTTCAGCGTGTTCATGCCGCGCACTATGGACAGATCGGCCTACCAATTGAAGGACGACCCTGGACCGTAATCGCTAGCGGTTTGTCCCAGCCTTCATCTGCCTCAAGAGACGCTTTTTCACGGCATCCGCACTCATCGGCTCACCGTCGCCACGCCTCAACTTTCCGAGCCGAACGGCTTGGTCGTATCGTGCTGCCTTGGTCAAGTTAGTATTGGTGCGATTGAAGGCCTGGAGGATGTCCGCGTCGCTACTGCCGCGCTTGCGGCCAGACCCAGGCCTCGGTCCGCCGCCCCTCCGCTGTGGATCCCGTGCGGCATGCAGCCCGCGCGCTTCGCCATTCGAGTTCCACCATCTTCCGTGGTCGAAACTCCAACTCGCTGCCATGTTCCATAGTACATACAGCATCGCAGCAGCGTTCCCCGTGCTAACCATATGGCGCAGTGTTTCGAGAGAGTCTTCCCAGCGTGGTGAAGGAGCTTGTTTGGCAGCAAGTTTCAATGCAACAAGGATGTCATCGGTTGTCAGCCTTAGATGCGGCTCCAGGTCTTCGGAATTGGTAGGACATGCAATAAAGTGAGGGATGCCAGTGAGATCGAACTGCGCAACACGTATGTGATTATCTCGATTGGTTGTTTTCTGCCGTTTCATAGAGCAACCACGCGCGCCGTTGCCACCGGCCGCCGCAACCACAGCGACGAATCCGGCCAGCGATCAACCTCCGCCTCGTAAAGCTGCGACCAGCGGCCATATCCCATCGTCGTGGAAAAGTCGGCGTGCCCCACGGCCTTGCGTAACCGGTCGACGTTGGTGTCGGCGCGCGCGAGCTTCGTCGTGATGTACGTATGTCGGAGGCTGTGCGCTGTGCGATCGCCAATCTCAAGCCCAATACGTCCCAGGTAACGGCGCAGCGCGGCGGTGTAGTCGCGGGCGCCCTTGCCGGTCTTCGCCGACTCCTTCCGCGTTCGAACGCCGCTCCCCCCTGCGCGAATCTCCGGCGCGAGGATGTGGCCCGCCGGCTTGGCCATTGGCCGCAGGATCTCGCGTAGCTCCGGCTCCAACGGAATCAGCCGCTCAGAGTCCGTCTTTTGATCGTAGTCGGCGGCGAGCTTGAGGGTGATGATCCCCTCCTCCCAGCGGATCCATTCCCAGCGGAGGTGCATCGCCTCCTGCGCGCGGCAACCGGTGTAGACGAGCAGGCAGCACGCAAGCCACCAGGGATCCGGCTCAGGATTGCGGCCGAGGGCATTGTAGATCGTCGACCAGTGCACCTTCCTGGCGCTGGCGAGCCTCTTGATTGTGGCAGTCTTCGCCTCGTGCTGGCCTGCATGCTTGGCGATCGCCGCTTCCAGATCGGCGAGTTCGGTCGCGGCATGATTCCGCGCATCTTCGCCAACCAGGTGCCGCAACTCGGCGATGCTGAAGAGGGCCTTGATCGTCTCGGTCTCCTTGAAGCGTGGCAGTTCCCCCAGCGGATCGAAGGCGAGCCGCCGCTTCCGGACCGCCAGCCCGGTCACTTGGCGACAGATGATAAGCAGCTTGTTCCGCGTCGCGGCCGAGAGCGGCCGGTCGCCCTTCGGTCGATTGCGGGCATCAGCCGCGAAGGACCAGCCGGCACGGAGCCCAGCGATCCACTTCCGAACGCGCGCGGGGAATGCGTCGGACCGCATGTCCGTGATGCCCTCGGCGAGGAGCCCGCTGGACACGGCCCGGATTAGGTTGAGCCGACCCTCGCCGACCCCGGCCGCCTCAAGATTCTCGACGAGCAGGCCGGCGTGCTCCTGCAAGGTGGCGACCGCGGCGACCGCCTGCCCCTTCATGAAGGTCTTCCTGGTCTCCCGCGCCCAATCCCTGGCCGTCTCGGGCATGATCGGGGTGCCGTCCTTACGCCAGCTCACCACGGCGAACCGCTTGGCCTGCCAGGCGCCGCGCTCATCTCGGGCGCGCACCATCGCGACCGTTGGCCGCCCCCTCTCGTCAGGGTCGCGGAAGGAAAGAGCGGTGCCCTCGATGCCGAGCGGGGATGGTCTGCCCATGGTCGGGCCTTTCGTGCGTAGAGGGGAACGCCGGGGGCGGCGGAGGCCTTGCCTGCGACAGGCGCGCACACAATCGCACACTACGCAACGACATTCAAGGGCGTTCTAGGCTTTGTTAGGCCTCCATCACATTGAGCAATAGCAATGGTTTACGTCGTTAGGCAATGCATCGGTCAATGGGGGTTGGCGTTCTCCGAAGGCAGAGGTCCTTGGTTCGAATCCAAGCGAGTGCACTACAAAAGAATCGAAAAACCCCGGTGAAAACCGGGGTTTCCTGTTTGAAGGCCTCGTTCCCAAGGAGCCCTCGCACGCCCCCAGGACTGCCAGGAAAGGCCAGAAAGTGACCCCAGGGTCACTTACAGTTTCCGCTCCATGTTTTACGGACCCACTCACTTCTGGGCCCCCTATCGGCTCGGCGATACTGGCCGGCATTGCACGACCACGACCCCGGGCTCGACTGGAACGGCATCCGGTGCCCTGCTTGGTCGGAGAGCAGGGTGGATCGGATGGAGGCCGAGCAGGCCGAGCAACGCCTACCGAGCACGGCCGACCCGCTCTGTAGGATTCTTGGATCCGGACTGAGTTGTCGATGCTCAGGCAGCACGGGAAATCGAGATAACTGGGTTCCGCGCTGTTTCGTGTGGGACGCTACCGGCCATCGCCGTCAAGTGCCGTCCCCTGTGCGGCCGCCCGTCACCGGCTCGCCGTCACCGCTCCGGCGCCTTGGTGGGCGCCTTCGCTGGTCGGGCACGTAGGGCGCCCGACCTGCCGACGAGCCTCGCCGCGCCGGACGGCGGCGCGGCGTGCCGGGCTCGCGGCTGACCTGCGCCCTGGTGCACCGCTGGCGCACCGGCAGTGTCGCCGACGCTGAGGTCCATGCGCGACACCGAGCTCCTCCAACTCGCCCTTGGTCTGGTTCCGCCCTGGCGGGTGGCCTCCAGCAGCTTCAGCGCAGGGGAGAAGCGCCTTGATCTCGGCATCGACTTCTCGGCTGGCAGCCAGTTGCCCTGTCCGGTCTGCGGCACGGCCAGTCCGGTCCACGATAGCGAGGAGAAGCGCTGGCGGCAGCCGAGTCTGACCGGGATCACCGGCCCCATCAGGGCATCGGCAACCGGATCATCGCCCCGGGTCGGAAATAGGCACTACGGAAGGCCCCATCGTCATGCGCTCGCGCCTCGCCGGACGGCTTGTCCACTGGGAGCGACAGGCCGCGTGATTGATTTCAGCGGTTATTGCATTTTCGAACTAAACGGAAGCAGCCGCTCTACTTCCCGAACAATTCGGCATGGCTGCCCGTCCGGGTGAAGGTGATTTCGTTCCCTTTGACCATGTACGCGAGCAGCCAGTCGGGTCGGACGAGGCACTCCCTGAAATCCTTGTTGTTCCCGCCAAGCTGATGGTCCTTGAACTTCGGCTCCAGCGGGACGCGCTTGATGAGTTTCTCAATGACCGCTTGGAGTTCATCCATCGGAAGGTGGGACTTCCGGCACCTCTTCCAATCCTTCTTGAACTGGCTGGTGTAAGCAGGTTGGAGCAGACCCTGGCTCAACGGTCGAGGTCCGCGAACAGGTCGGCCGCGTTCTTGGCCTTGTGCACCCGTCCCTTACGAGCGTCGTTCATGGCCTCAGCGGTCTTCTTGGTCGGAATCCGCAAATCAAAGGGCATGGCCTTCAATAGCTCAATCTGCGCGTAGAGCATATTGATGGCCTGCGACGGTGCGATGCCGAGCTTCTCAAGAATGGCCTCAGCCCGTTGCTTCCGGCGAGGATCGATTCGGGCTCGGACCATCTCAGTACGGAGGGCGGTGGCGGTCATGGATTCACTGTAGCACGCCTGTGCCACAAAGATAACCGCAACCTCCCCGCCATCCTCCATATGCCTGGGAGCCCTCCTGCGGCAACCCGACCGGAATCTCTGGCATGGCCTTGTCGTCAAAGAATGGACATGTGAGCGCCGGGATAAACCGGCTCAAAGGAGCAGATGAGAGAGCTGTACGTTGAAGGAGTAGCGACCCGCAACGACCCCGAGTCATGCGGCCATCACCGCGAGGTGATGGCCGAAGCGTTGACAGGGGCAGCGATGGGCGCGGCCATTGAGCCCCGAAAGAAGCTTCCGGGCGCCGACCCTGTGCATGTAGCGGGAAGGCCACACGGAGCGCATCGTCACCGCGAGATGCGCTCCGGTCCGGCGGGGTCTGAGACCCGACGCTTTCCCGGTTTCCCATCCCGCGCTACGACATCGCACCACGCTTGCCCGGGCCACCAGGATTTCCACGGTGCCCGCCCCATGCTCGCCTTCCTGCATCCGACCGCGAACGAGGCAGCGCTGCGTGCCGAAAACGCCCTGCTGCGCCTCCAACTCGTCGTCGTGCTCCGCATCCTGCGCGAATTGCTCGGCAACCAGCCGGTGCCGCTGACCAACGTCGACCGCGTCGACATCGCCCGGGCCGCGCAGGTGATCGGCTGGCGCGCGGCCCAGGCCTCGCAGTGATCGTGGCGCTGGGCACCGTGCGCGGGTGGTTCCGGAAACTCCTGCAGCGCCGGCCGCGTCCGGCGAAGACGACGAGGCGACGCGTCGGTCGTCCGCGCATCGCCGCCTGGATCGAACGCATCGTCTGCGCGATGGCCCGGCGCTGCCCGGCCTGGGGTTATGGAAAGCTGCTCGGCATGGTCCTGGCCAATGGCGGGCGTACGTCGAAGAGCACCGTCCGCGCCATCCTCCAACGCAACGGCTCCCGACCAGCCGCGAGCGCCGACGACGGAACGGCCAGTGGAAGACCTTCTGCACCACGCACTGGACCCAGCTCGCCGCCTGCGATTTCGTCTCGGTGACGGTGGTCACTCTCGCGGGCATGCGTCGCGTCTTCGTGCTCGTCGTCATCCACCTTGCCACCCGCCGCATCCATATCGCCGTCGTCACTCAGCACCCCGATCAAGCCGTGATGACCAACGTCGCCCGGCAACTCTCGATGGCGGATGGCATCCTCGAACAATGGAACGCGCGGTTCCTCATCCATGACGGCGACGGCGCCTTCTCCAAGACCGGTTTCGACGCCGTCCTCACCAGCGGCGGCATCACCATCCGGCGCACCGCGCCGCGCTCTTCGAACATGAATGCCCACGCCGAACGCGTGATCCGCAGCATTCAGGAGGAATGCACCGACCACTTCTGGTTCTTTGGCGAACGATCGCTTCGCGGGGCGTTGGCTGAGTACTGTAACTGGTATCATCATCACCGACCCCATCAGGGCATCGGAAACCGGATCATCGAACCGGGTGCGGAAATCGGTAGGACGGAAGGGCTCATGGTTATGCGCTCGCGCTTCGCCGGGCGACTCGTCCACTGGGAGCGACGGGCCGCGTGATTACGTGGTAATTTCATCGGTTTTTGCATTTTCAAACCAAACAGATACGGGATGGTCGCGTCCACTCCCGTCCCCTCGGTGTTGTCCTGGTCGCGATCGCCGCGCAGGCACCGCATTGACTCCCCCGGCTGTGGTCCACCCTCAGCGACGTGTCGGATCCCAACGCGTCGCTGCCGCCACTGCTGCTGCCCACGCCGGCGCGACTCGAGTTGGTACGTGGTGAGCGGGTGCCGGCGCCAGCGCTGATCACGGTGGCTGGTGCGGACAAGGCCCTGCTCGAGCAGACCATCGGCCGGGTGGTCGGCTTCGCCGTCGATCAAGCCGACCCCTGGCTGGTCTGCCAGGTCGATGCCGCCCTCGGTGCCAGCGAGCACCATGTCCTCAGCATCCTGCCGCGTCCGCCCGGTCAGCCGAAGGCGGTGCTCAACGCCAGCGACGCCGCTGGTCTGCGCCACGGCCTGCGCACGCTCAGCCAACTCCTGCGCCAATACGGCGCCTCGCTGCCCGCCCTGCGCATCGAAGACCGGCCAGCCTTCGCCGTGCGCGGAGTGATGCTCGACATTTCGCGCGACCGCGTGCCGACCATGGCCGATCTCGAGCGCACCATCGAGGCCCTCGCTGCGCTCAAGGTCAACCACCTCCAACTCTACACCGAGCACACCTTCGCCTACCGCGGTCACGACGAGGTCTGGCGCGACGCATCGCCGCTGACGCCGGACGAGGTGCGTAGGCTCGATGCGTTTTGTGCCGCGCGCGGCATCGAACTCGCCGCCAACCAGAATTGCTTCGGCCACCTCCACCGCTGGTTGAAGCAGCCGCGTTACCAGGCGCTGGCCGAGGTCACCGGCGACTGGGACTTCAACGGCCATCCGCGCAACGGTCCCTTCAGCCTGTGTCCGGGCGATCCCGGCGCGCTGGCCCTGGTCGAGGATCTGGTCGGTCAGTTGGCCCCCTGCTTCGCCTCAACGCTTATCAACATCGGCTGCGATGAGACCTTTGACGTCGGTCAAGGCCGCTCGCGCGCGCTGGTGCAAGAGCGCGGCCGCGCGGCGGTCTACCTCGAGTTCGTGGCCAAGGTCTGCGCGGTGGCGCGCCAGCATGGACGCAGGCCGATGTTCTGGGCCGACATCGCGCTCGAGCATCCCGAGGCGCTGGCCGCGTTGCCCGCCGATCTCATCGCGCTGGCGTGGGGTTATGAACCCGATTCCCCGTTTGCGCGCTGGTGCACCCAGCTGCGCTCGGTCGGCCGCGAGGTGTGGGTCTGCCCCGGCACCAGTAGTTGGCGATCGATCATCGGGCGCACCAGCGAGCGGCGCGACAACCTCCTCAATGCCGCGCGCGAGGGTCTCGCGCAGGGCGCCACCGGTTGGCTGGTCACCGACTGGGGCGACCTCGGCCACCGTCAGCAATGGCCAGTGGCCCTCAATGCCCTGGCCGAGGCCGCGCATCGTGCCTGGAGCGGTACCGCCACCTATGACCCGCGCGCTACCGCGCTGCACGTGTTCGGCGACCGCGCCCTCGCCATTGCCACCTGGCTCGATCGCCTCGGCGACGCCGATCGCGATCTGCGTCTGATCGGCGGCAAGCCGGGCCCGTTGGGCGAGCCGCGCCGGTTGCTCAACGCCTCGGCGCTGTTCGTCGATCTGCACAAGCCGCTCGCCGAGGCGTGGATCGGCGACTACGACCAATGGCGGCTGCTCGCCGCCCGCCTGGCGCGCATGGAACCGCCAGAGCGGTTGGCGTCTGGCCTGGATCACCAGCTGTGGCGCGAGTGTCGGCATGCCTGGCGCCTCGCCGAATTCGCCGCCCTGCGCGCCGCCTGCCGGCGCAGCCAGGAGACCTCCGTCGCCTTCCACGCCCTCGCCGGGTCGCTGCGCGATCTCATCGCCGAACATCGCGAGCTGTGGCTAGCGCGATCGCGTCCGGGGGGGCTCGACGACAGCTGCGCCTGGTACGAGACCATCCTCGCCGAGCTGGAGCGGCCGCACCAGTGGTGACGCGGTTCGTCGCCGGCTGCATGACCGGCACCAGCATCGACGGCATCGACGTCGCCCTGGTCGCGATCGAGGGCACGGGCCTCGCGCTGCGCGCACGCTTCGTGCGTGGTTTGAGCCAGGACCTTGGCGAAGTTGCCGAGGGCCTGCGCGCGCTCGCCGCCCAGCAGCCGATGACGGCGGGCGCGATTGCCGGCGTCATGCACGAGTTCGCCTTGGTGCACCTCGCCGCCCTGCGCCGACTCGCGGGAAGCGATCAGCTCGATCTCGTCGCCGTGCATGGTCAGACGGTGTTCCATGCACCGCCGCGCTCCTGGCAGCTGTTCCAGCCGGCCCCGGTCGCGCACGGCCTGGGCGTGGCGGTGGTGCACGATCTGCGCGCCGCCGATCTCGCCCGGGGCGGCCAGGGCGCGCCGATCACCCCCCTCGCCGACTGGATCGCCCTGCGCGACGCGCACGAACGCCGGGTGGTCGTCAACCTCGGCGGATTCTGCAATCTCACCGTGCTGCCCGCGGATGGCGGGACACCGTCCATCTCCGGACGCGACGTCTGCGCCTGCAATCAGGTCCTCGACCACCTCGCGCGCACCCTGCTCGGTCGGCCCTTCGACCACGATGGCGACGTCGCCGCGTCAGCGGCGAGTGATCCCGACGCGGTCACCGAACTGACGGTGGCGCTGCGTCGTCAGGTCGCCGCCCGCCGTTCGCTGGGCACGGGCGATGAACTCGCCACCGTCGTCGATGGATTGGGGCGACGCCTGCCCGCGGCAGTGGTCGCGGCATCGGCCTGCCGCGCGATCGCCGAGACCATCGCCGCCGTCGCCAGTGAGGGTGGTCAACCGCGGCGCGTCCTGCTCGCAGGCGGCGGCCTGCGCAACCGTGCCCTGCGCGCCGCCCTGGAAATCGCCTGCGCTCCGGCGCTGGTCGAGTCGACGGATGCGCACGGTCTGCCCGCCGCCTACCGCGAAGCCTACGCCATGGCGGTGCTCGGCGCCCTGGCCCAGGATCGCGTCGCCATCACCTTACCGCAGGTCACCGGGGTCGCGGCACCCGCGCCCCTCGCTGGCTGCTGGACCCTGCCATGACCATTCCCGACCGCTCGCACATCGCCACCGAGCAGCGCAATCCGCGCTCTGAGCATCTCTCGCGCGCTTCGATCGAGGACTGCGTCCGCCTGATGCAGGACGAGGACCAGACGGTACTCGCCGCGCTGGCCACGGCGCGCCCGGCGCTGGTCGCCTTCATCGCCGCAGTCGAGCCACGCTTCGCCCGCGGTGGTCGCCTGATCTATCTGGGTGCCGGCACCTCGGGACGGCTCGGCGTGCTCGACGCCTCCGAAGCGCCGCCCACCTTCCAGATCGCGCCCGACCGCATCATCGGGCTGATCGCCGGTGGCGATGGCTCGCTGCGCCGATCCAGCGAAGGCAAGGAGGACGACCCTGCCGGCGCGCTGCCGGAACTGGAACGTCTCGGCCTTGGCGCTGACGACGCGGTGCTTGGCATCGCCGCGGGCGGCACGACGCCGTACGTGCTGGGCGCCCTGCGCTGGGCGGCGGCGCTGCCGTCGCGGCCGGTGACCGCGCTGATCTCGTGCTCGCCGGTTCCAACTCCACTTGGCGTCGATCACCTCATCGTGCTCGCCACGGGTCCCGAAGTGCTGACCGGGTCGACACGGTTGAAAGCCGGCACCGCGACCAAGCTCGCCCTCAACCAAATTTCCACCACGCTTATGGTACGCATGGGCAAGGCGTACGGGAACCTGATGGTCGATGTACGCGCCTCGAATGAGAAGCTGCGCGACCGCGCCGCGCGCATCATCGCCACGGTATTGGACATCGGACGCGACGAGGCGTTCGCTGCGCTCGATGCTGCGGAAGGCGTGGTCAAGACGGCCATCGTGATGAAGCGCTTGGGACTGCCGCGTTCGCTAGCCGAGCGCACGCTCGTCGGGCACGGTGGGCGTCTAGACTCATTGCTAAATGCATTAGAGGAGACGTGATCGGCGTGCAGAGTCCGCTCTCCATGCACGACTCCGCCATTGAATTATTGCCCGCTCCCGTTGCCGCCAACGCCGCAACGTCTTCTTCTCAGGCCTGGAAGCGCTGGACAATCTTCGCCCTCGTTGGCGCGGTGGTCGCCCTCGGCGTGTTCCTTCCCATCGGAGAGATCACGGCGCATCTGACGACGTGGATCGCCGCCCTTGGCCGCTTTGGGTTGCTCGCGTATTTCGGCGTGTTCGTGCTGTGGGGCATGGTGCTGCCCAAGGGCCCGCTGGTGGCATTCGCTGGCGTCGCCTTCGGCATGGTCGAGGGTTTGTTGATCGTCTATGTCAGCGCCACGGTGGCCATGGCGTGCGGGTTCTGGTTGGCCCGGCGTTTCGGACGGACGCATGCGCATGGCTGGCTCGCGCGCCATCCCTGGGCGGCGGCCTGCGACCGTGCCCTGGCGACGCGTGGGGCCCGCCTCGTGCTGCTGCTGCGCCTGAGCCCGGTCATACCCGGTCATCTGCAGAACTACCTCTACGGCCTGTCGCGCGTGTCCTTCGTGAAGTGCCTGCTCGCGAGCTGGATCGGAATCCTGCCCTATACCGCACTGCTGGTCGCGGGCGGCGCGCTGGTCGCAGGCGGCAGCCAAGGACTTGGGGCCTGGACCTGGGCCTTGGCCACGGCTGGTCTCGCCGCTACCGCCGTCGCCGCCTGGTTGGTGATCCGCACCGCGCGGCGCGAACTCCAAGCCGCCGGGGTGACGGTGGCGGTTGCCGCTTAGAAGACCCGCCGCCAAGCCGCGGGTCCGGCCCGGGCACTTCCAGCCTTGCAGGCGTAGCGTCCTGATTCATAGTGCGGCCCACGCCGGTAACGGCAGATGACGGGCGGTTAGCTCAGCGGCTAGAGCATTCGCTTCACACGCGAGGGGTCACAGGTTCGAATCCTGTACTGCCCACCACGATCCGACCCCCAGGCGCTGACCGCGCCTGGGGTTTTTTGTCAACGTACCAATTCACCATCAACGCGTGGACTAGGCTGAAGCCCGGGCCGGCCGGTAGCGGCGCCGGGTCATCTCGGGTTGGTACCGGGAAAAACGCTCTACACTCCCCGCCCCATGACCGACTCGCCCTCCCAGCGCTGGTCCAGCGCCGTCTTCGACATCTTTGCCTGCGCGCGTGGCCGTTTGCCCGCGCCATTCCTGGAACGGCGGCTGAGCGACCTCGGCGTCAGCGGAGTCAAACCGCTGCCAAAGGATGACTTGCAGCGCTTCGAACAGGCCGTCGAGCTGGTCAGCAACCTGGTCGCCGGGCGTCAGGCCCCGGGCGGATTGAAGCCCGAGGCGGCGCTGGTCGCCGCATTCCCCGACGACCATCCCACCCTGGCTGGCCTGCGCCCGCTGGCGCAGGCCTTCGTCACCGCGATGCGGCCGACCAAGGCCGACAAGCGTCAGATCCAGGCTGCTCCGGAAGCGCCCCCTGCGCGGGGCGACCGCCCCGGATATGGCGGCGGCGACCGTCCGCGCGGTGATCGTGGCGACCGCGGCCAAGGCGACCGTGGTCACGGCGACCGTGGTCATGGTGGCGGCTACGGCGATCGCGGCCAAGGGCCGCGTCATGACTCCCAGCGCCCGACCCAGGCCCGGCCGGCGCCGGCGCCGCGGCCACCCCGCATCGGCTGGGACCAGTGGATCGGCCAGCAGTTCGGCTCGCCCACGCC
>Ga0163154_10008035_pt1 | contig 12405 bp, 9 predicted proteins | sample OliLakLV19MP9P1_FD_148649 | JGI IMG/M metagenome (GOLD analysis project Ga0163154, IMG submission 148649) | Freshwater microbial mat bacterial communities from Lake Vanda, McMurdo Dry Valleys, Antarctica - Oligotrophic Lake LV.19.MP9.P1 | ecosystem: Environmental > Aquatic > Freshwater > Lake >... | reverse complement strand
GTGTAATTGCTTTTCATTAATTAAATATAAAAAATAGGTTTGATCTTTTTTCAAGTCAGTAGGGATTTTTAAGTAGTTTCTTTCAGCAATTTTTTCGATCCCCGCATAATGTCCGGTCGCAACATAATCAAAACCATTTTCCATTGCCCAATCATAAAATAAACCAAACTTAATTTCTTTGTTACACAGCACATCTGGATTTGGAGTTCTTCCAGCTTCGTACTCATCAAAAAAAGACTCTACAACTTTGTCTTTATAGGTTTGTTTGAAGTCTAAAGTTGTAAAAGGGATATCAATATCCAAGGCAACTTTGAGGGCATCCTTGCGGTCCTCTTCTGCTCTACAACCTGGGGCTCTCCAGCATTCCAAAAACACACCAGTTACTTCATAACCTTGCTCTATTAGTATGTGAGCACAGACAGACGAATCAACCCCACCACTCATGCCGAGGGCAACTTTCTTTTTTTTACTAATAGTGGCGTGATTGTTATTCATGATCTAAGTTAATCTTGAAGAGTTTATTATACCAGGCTAGAGCAATCAGCGATGGTATAGCCAGCATTTTCTGTCCGTTTAATAGAAAAAGTAGTAGCAGGTATCTGTAAAATATGGGAAATATCTCTAACTAAACCTCGGATGTATGTCCGTTTAGAACAGGCAATGGTGAATTTTGAAATAAAATAATTTGAAACTACATTTTGAGCGGCAAAATACCTCTGCCATTCTTCACTAATTTCTTTTTGTCTAAAGTCACCTTTCACACAACTAATTTTATTATTAATCTGTCTTTCTAAAATTACTTTCTGAACGGTTATAGTCTTAATTAAGTGAAGATCAAAAATTTCAATTTCTTGTTTATAATCTGGTAATTCTTCATTATTTCTTGCTTTATCAAAGTAACTTTGGCCATCAATTCTCTTTGCTGAAAAATGTGGAATCTTTTGATCCATTTTGCCTATATATGCGGGAAGAATTACTGCTAACTGCTTAGATACTCTTGCTTTAATATTTAAGATATCAAGATCTGCAATCAATCCCAACAAATCATGGCTGTCAGTGCTTATTCCCCACAAAATTTCAAATTCATATTTCTTAAAGCCACCACTCAACTCACTTTTTTTAAATCTATCATCTCCAGTTAAAACTACCAAAACCCCTTCTGCCATGGGATCTAAAGTACCCGTATGTGTCGCTTTTTCGCCAGATTTTTTACCCAGCAATTGAGCTAATGCGTGTGAAGAAGTACCAATCGGTTGATAAACAGGAATAATCATTTGGTCAATAAATATGTAGTACGTATCTAAAAAGTGGTATACTATATGATAACAGATATATTCTGTAAATTATGAAAAAAATCGCAATTTTCCTTGAGTTACCTGGCGCAAAAGACTATCCTTTAAGTAAGGATGACTACTTCCGGTCTTATCAGGAGTTAGCACATGAAGTAGAAAATTTGGGAGATGAATGCTACATAGTTCGTGGTCAATCCAGCTATGAAGGTACTGGGACTTTTTCTAATAGTTGGCAGTATCGTAATGGTGATCTGGTTGAGACAGGTCGCATCCATGCCGATGTCATTTTTGATCGGGGTAATTTAATGCATGATGAATCTGTTCCCACCATGAATGGCTTATATATCAATGAGATTTGTACTAATAAATGGAAAACCTACGAATTGTTCAAAGCATACTCACCTCTTTCTTTTTTAGCGAATAATAAACAAGAACTTCAAGATGCTCTCAAAAAAGTTAAAACTGAGATCAAAGTTGTTAAGCCAATTGATGGTCAAGAGGGTGAAGGAGTTGCTATTGGTCTAACTGAAGATGTCTTGTCAAAACAACATGTGTTTCCAGTCATTGTTCAAGAATTCATTGATTCTAGAGCAGGATTGCCTGGTATTTGTGAAGGAATTCATGACTTTAGAGTAGTTATGCTCAATGGTGAATTTGCCTACTCATATTATCGTACTCCACCTCAAGGCAAATATACTGCTAATGTCGCTCAAGGTGGTTCATTTGAAACACTCAGCCGAGACAGAATACCAAAAAAAATGATGGAGCTGGTTGCTGTGGTGGTTAAGGCCTTTGCCGATCACACTCCAAGTTTATATACCGTTGATGCTGCATTTGAAAATGCTGAACCCAAAATGATTGAGCTTAACTCTCGTCCTGGACTATTAGAAAATGCTATTCATCCTGTCTATGTTGAGCTTAAAAAGAAGTTAGCTCAAGTCTTACACTCAATGTAATTGCTTTAATCTAGCGATGCATTGGGTGTGTTAAGTTGGCAAAATCTTGCAGATGTAAAACTCCAGAAAAGTCACAAAAAAGATGGCTGTAATTAGATAGTGTGTGCATATGAGTCATGCCAAGCATATTTTTCTTTTGCTTCAGCAAATGAAATAACAGTTATATGCTCTATTGCTAGTGTTGTATATTTTTTAGCAACTTCTTCTTTGACTCCATCACTAATAATTAAGTACCCAATAGTATTATCAACAACAGAAACAAAGACTAAGTCGGATAATGACTTTTCAATATTTCTGAAATATAAAGTTTGCCAAATACCTTCGGGAAAAGCGGAAAAACCATAGCGTGCCTTAAATTCAAAAATGCCACTCTTTCCTACTAATCCAGCTGGATTGACCGAGCGACCATGGATAATAATAGAAATACCAAGTTTCTGAGCAAAAGAAATTAACTCAACTTCAAGAACACCACCTACTCCACCTCTGAACTCAGGAAATTTTGGTTTAGCGCCTAAATGTACACTAATTTGATCCAGCTTGATATAAAAAACTAAACCAGCAATTAATCTATCATTTTTAAATAGTCCTGTGACAAAGGTTGAATTATCAGATTTAATTCTTCCGGATATAAGAGTCAAATCGATGTACAGTGGCCGTTGAGTGTTGAGAGTGGTGTTTTCATATAACTCGGTAAACTGTTCAAATAGATGCATGTTCATCTCAATTGTTTTAATTTCATAGCCCTCATCTTCAAACCACTTTTTTGTCTTGGAATATGATTTTCTTTCTCTTGCAGAGCGAATCATTTCTAAAGGATTTTTTATGTCGCTAATATCACTCCACCATCGGCAACCTTCTGGATGATAAATACCACCTGGATTTTGATTTTTAATAATAACGATATCTGCATGAGCTACTTCGCTTAAATCTACTTTTTGTAGAGAAAGAAATTCAGCTATAGCTAGATCTGTATGAGTTTTTATCATGTAATGGGGTATTGGTAATTAATGAAAAGTATTTATGAAAGTATACACTTAAATAACAAAATTTATCTGATAAATGTGCTCAATTCGTTCTATGTATTGATCGCGCTTTTTTGTATAAAAGAGTGGCAAAAGTGGCTTAAAATGAGGATTCATTTCCTTTGCTTTCTCAACATCGGTTAGAGCCATTTTGCCATAATAGGCATCTTCTAATCGATAGTCATTATTTCGTAACCAGTTAATGACTTCCACAAAGCCTTCAAAATACACAAAATCCTTGGTATATCCACCTGATTGAGATGTATCCTCAATACCTCGTTTTTGGCGAACACAAATAGTCCATAATCTATCTGAATTAGAAATATACTTTTTTAAATAATTCCAGAGTTCAACAAAAGAGTGCTGTTGTGAATATGCACAGGCTAAATAACGTATAGCGGCTGAATATGCAAGCTGTAGCTTCTTGGGCAAGAGTGAATGGGTTATGGCCAAACCTTCTTCAGAGGCTAAATAATCACTAAACCCATATTTTTTCTTTTTTTTATACCATGGTTGCTGCTCATAATTTAGACGTCTCAAGGCATGTGTTCCTAATTCATGATAGATCATCCCTATTGTATCCAGATCACGATATTCAACACCACTTCGCAACTTTAGTGTATGTAGAGACATTGTTGCTCTTGAAAGGAATGATACTGACCAGACATGATTTATTACATTAGTTAAATCATGGGCAGCAATAAACAATTCTACTTTTCTCTCAACTTCCTTTTCGGGAATAACTTGACCTTCTAGATTACGCAATTCTTCTTCACTTTGCTGACTATATGCTTTTTCTACAATGACGGTAGCCAAATCAAGTAATTCTTTGGTGGGTTTTTGATAAATGTTAGTTTTAACTAAGTCAGGAGGAACGTCATATTTAAACTGAGGATTATACGTATCATCACTAAAAAAATGCTCTTTTTCTGCTAATAAATTATTTGGAGTTAATGCTTGTAAGATGCGCATCTTTAATCCTCACTTAAGTCGCCGATAAGATAACTTTCCAAATCTTTTCTGCCAAGCTCTACTTTATAACTGGTTTTATTTAGTCTTTTGGTTACCACCATTGCCGTAGTATTTTTCTTACCTTTTAAGCGGAATTCTACTTCAACAACCGGCACTTTTCCTTCTTGAGATTCAACTTGTTGCCATAATAAATCTTCTAAGTCTAACAATCCTAAATCTGTAGCTAGTTTTTGACTAATAGCAGAACGAAACTTACTCGTGTTCACCAAAGCGGTAATTGTCTCTTTTTGTTTTGTGTCACCAAAAACGTCAATGGTGGGCCTATAAGGAATGATTTGAATACCCTCTTCGGCTGTAATTTGATCTGCAAAACTTTCTGCAAATAACGCTTGCGCAATTTTTACGCCATGCTTTGCATCTCGGACATCAATATCTTCTACTCTTTCTAACCGACGCTTTAAACCCGCCCGATTACATAACTGAATAGATAAACCTGGATAACCGTTGAGCTCCACAATCATGGGACCTTTGTCTGGATGAATAAATAAGTCTGCTCCCATATAGTGAAAACCGGCCGCATTGGCAGCTTTAACAGCGGTTTCTAAGACAGCATTCCAATTTGGAATACGTATGCCATTTACTTTTTTCTTGGTTCCGGGAAAATGAGTTATGTGACCAGACTTACCCTGTACAGCATAGGTAGTAATTCCCGTAGCCATATCAATTCCTAAACCAATAGCCCCCAAATCCAAGTTAGCCTTACCTTCAGATGCTTGAGTAGGAATTCGAGTCATGGCCATCACTGGAACTGAGTTGAAGACAATCACACGAATGTCTGGAGTTCCTTTATAAGCAAATTTAGCTAAAGTGGGATGAGACGGAATTAATTCTTCAACAATTGCCTTATGATCTGAACCCCAGGTACTAAACTCTCCCTGTAAAATATTGACAATATGATAATTTAAATCCTCTTCAGCAACTGTGTGTCCATCAAAGTTGAGCCACTCTTTTTTATCTGGCACCTTTTTTTTGATTAATACGATGCCTTTACCAGCACTACCACTTGCTGGTTTGACAACAAAAGGAACAGGAATATTCTCCCATTTAATTTCTTCAATGTTGGTACTGGCGCTAAAAACATGATAAACCTGAGCAGTTGCAATACCGTGAGCATTTAACAAATCTTTGGTTCGGAGTTTGGAAAATCCATAACTTTTTGCACTACCAGGATTAAGCTTCGTGTAAAAGAAGCGACCATTCATACCAAGGATGTGAGAGGGTTTTATGGCCATGTTCTATTCCTCTTTAATAATTGATTGAAAGCGAAACATTTCGTTGACCCGTAGACCACCAAATTTATCAAGCAAGACGTTGATTAAACCGACGCCTAGCAACAATAGTTCTGGCTCGGTGAGGGCAAAGCGCTGCATGACTTCCCATTTCAAAATGAAGCCACACAAAATCGCTAAACCGATAGTTTCAATTGCCAAAGTGACGGCGGCGCTTTGCTTAGTCTTGGCCTGAGCATCTAAGAAATTTTCGGCTAACAACACTAAGATCAAAATAGGGAAAATATTAACACCCATCAAACTAACTAAGTTCAGTGCTGGAGCTAAAAATAACAATCCTAAAATACCAATTGAAATAGTCCACAGTAATAAAGCAGTTCTTGGTAAGTATGACATTCGGTAACGAGATAAAACTCGCTTGGTCAAAAGGGCAACCGCAACAATAGATAAGAAAATAATAATACCTTCAATAATACCAGTAGAAACCAAAGCAACAGATAAAACTGCCGGAATATAAATACCGAAACCTCGCAACCCAATAATATGTCGAGAAGCAACAGTAATCAACGCAACTAACGGAAACAACATTACTAAGACAATCACGTTTGGTTGGACACCACTATTTACCGCATAAATAATTGCGTGTTGAATGAAGTTATACCAACTCAAAGGACCTGGCTGATTTTCATCTAAATAGCTAGCAAGCTTTGATTTTTGAATGGTATTGTCTTCGGTAATGTTATTGCCCTTTCTCTCTTCAATTCTTGCTGCCAACTCAGCTGATAAAGAGGCAATTCGAGCTGAATCAGAAGCACTGGCAGAATCTGTAGCTGTTGCTGTAGCTTGATCCATGACAATCTCATTAATTTGAGCATAAGTTACTGAGGTAATAAGGAATAAACTAATTCCAGCAAAAGCTAAAAATACAATCGTGCGATTAAGAAGTGAGGCGTAAGACATAGTCAGTATTATAAACTATCGGCGCGCGGATTCCAAAGCGAATGTAGGAAAGATAGGGACTATTTTTTATTTAATCACACTACGAACAAAGGATTGAGCAAAACCAAGTAAAACTGATACAAACAGTAATGTTAAAAAGTAATTAAGGAAAATACCAAAAATTGTCATTTGAGTAATCACAAATGATGGCACTAAATAGACTGTGAACCACAACAGAAAAATGTTGAGTAGAGCTGAAAAAAGGCCGAGCGTAACTATATTAATCGGTAGGGTTAAAATTGATAATATTGGTTTTACAATTCCAAATAAGAAACTCATTATTACACTTGTAACCAATAATACTACCCAAAAACCAGCGTTATTAAAGGAATCACCGGCAATGCTAACTCCTGGTAAAAACCAAGTTAATAATAAAAGACTCAAGGCAGTAATAATAATTGATCTGAACATAGCACTAGTATAGTACGGATTTGTAAGAAAAGGCAATTGCTAAGTTAGTTAAACATCGCTTTTAATCTTCGAGAAGTGTGTTGTTTTTTGGAGAAACGGTGGGCTTCATCACGTAGTTGTTGAATGAGTTTTAAAGCAGGATGAGTTTCTGGCAATTCTAAGATGTGATAATTTAATTTTTCTTTGCCTGCTTTGTCGAAGGTTTTGTATGGCAGGAGGAGGCGGTCTGGGCGCTTGGTAATAGAGATAACAGGACACTCCCCTTGCCAAACACTGAGCACTGTTCTGAGCTGGCCTTTACCACCATCGATAACTACTAAATCTGGTTTGCCCCATTCTGGATGATTTTGGCGGCGCAGCAGAGCCTCGCGCAACATGCCATAGTCATTTGGTCCTTCAATAGTTTTGATGTTAAATAAGCGGTATTCATCGGTCTCTGCTGCGCCGCCCACAAACGTCACCATCGCTACCGCAGCATTTGTACCACTAATATTACTGACGTCATAACACTCTATTCGCTCTAATGAAATATTTTTTGGTAACTGTAAATATTCTGATAATAATCTTCGTAAATAATGAAGGCCATCTTCAGCAGCAGATTCTCTCAATCCTGCTGTAACTAACTCTGGTTGTAATTTGTAGTGTGGGTCAGTCACTAACCCAATTAATTTTAATTTGTCTCTAGCTTGGGCTGCCTGTTCATACTTCAACTCATCAACAGCTTCTTGCATCTCTTGCTTGAGCATATTTTTAACCGCAGCAGATTTTCCCCGCAGAAATAACTTCAATTGCTCAAGGCATTTCTTATATTCTTCTGGTGTGATTTTACCTATACAGGCTCCTGGACATTGTTGAATATGATAAAAAAAACAAGGTTTACCATTTCCTGATCCACTCTCTTTATTACACCAAGGAAAAATCGGTCTGACAATTCTCAAGACTTCACTGGCTTTATATGCACTGGGAAACGGACCAATTACATCACCTTTGATGTGCTTGGTCATGACTTCTTTTTTTCTAATTTTTAACACCCGAGGAAATTCTTCTTTAGTAATCACAATATAGAGTGGACTTTTATCATCTTTTAAAGCAACGTTGGCTTCAGGTAAGTACGTTCTAATTAGTTCAGCTTCAGTTAATAGTGCTTCAAGTTCACTTCCTAATTCTAACCATTTTAGTGTAACTGCCGTCATCGACATCCGACGAATACGATCATTAAGCCGTCCCAGTTGAGCATAGGAGCTGACTCTTTTTTTTAGATTTTTGGCTTTTCCGACGTACAAGACTCTATTTGCGTCGTCTAAAAACCAGTAGACACCCGGCGATGATGAGACTGCAGATAAGTACTCCCGCCACCGCAGTGACTGTGAAAGGGAGGTTAGAGATTGGGAACGGGAGCGGGAGGGTACTGACTTGGTATTGGTTGTTGATGATGGTTTGTTGGTCATAATTTAGTTGTAAGATTACAGAACTACTCATTCGCATTGGATTACGAATAATTATAGTTTTTTGTCTTCTCTCAAATGGTAACAATTGTATAGTCTGTTCGGTAAAGCTGTCAAAAGAGGTATGACTATTACCATCTTGTAATCGTATAGGCATATCGTACCATGCCTGCCCAGTGAAGTTTTCATAAGTTAAGGTATAAAAACCCGGAATAGGGATAGTAAAGAAAGTTATTGGTGTTAAGTTAATTTGAATGTCAGGGGCAACAATGGGAAAAGAATCAACGGGAGTCACTACTACATCTTGAGCAGTTGCTTCAGTAATAGTTTTGTATGAACCTGCAGGATATGGTTTTGTACTTGAAAGTCCATTCAGAGAAAAAACTATGTGATTAACGTCAAATTGAGAAAAGTAATCAGTTCCTTTAGTTGTATTTTGCCAAGTAGGATCAATAGGTTGCCACACATTTTGACTATAATCGAAATATTCTGGCCAAGAATGAAGCACGTCACCTTCTAAGCTGAGTGGGCGTAAACTTCTATTTTCTGCAAATGCATAGCCAGTTGCTCGACGAGAAGGGATGCCCGCGGCTCGGGCGACTGTCACAAATAGATCGGTAAATTCTTGGCAAATGGCATCAGTCGGGCTGTTGAGGGCACCCAGCGCACCGAGCCGCGCCACTGCTCCACCAGTTCGAAAATTGTTATATGTCAAAGTATCTACAACATATTGATTAATACTTTTAGCTGTGGAATGTTCAGCAGCTAAATCTTGAATCTGACTGTCCTGAGTCTCCCAAAACTCATCTGATTGAGTATGAGCATCCAGCGGATATTTAACTGGAACTGTAGGATCAGGTTGTAAACTGACCAATACTTGAGCCAAGGCATTTACCGTTAATTTAGCTTTTGCCGTCAAGGCGTAAGTGGCAATCCAGTTACCATCATCATCCATTTTAATACTTTGTGGAGGCGGATCTAATTGTGTGTAATGCACTTTTTGCCAAGATGTATCTGGCGGTAAGGCTATTTGAGTTATAGCATTGCCTGCTGTTGTATTTTCTAAGTTATATCTGAGTGTTACGGCAAAGGTTTGACTATTTCCAAAAATTGCAGTGATTTGATTAAATATATTAGTGAAGGTAAAGACATTCTCAGTCATGTCTGCGGTTACTGTATTTGCTTGGACGTTAATACGACTGGGTTCGCCAAAATAAGAAGGAATTCTTAATTCAGTGATCACAGAATCATAGAGTTCAGGTTGATTTAGTTTTGGTAGACGCAGTTCCAAAATATTTCCAGCTACTGTTGCTAAATCTCGGGTCTCATAGGTGACAGAAAATGTCCGCTCTTTATTTTGACCAACTATTTCTTCAGGAAATTCAAAGGTAATTGTAGAGCCATTACCGTCGCTAACAACTTGAGGAAGTAATTCTTTACCATTATTGTTAACTTTAACGTTATAAATATTGGCAACTGTGGTTTGAAAGCCGTATTTATTGATGTAAATTGTAGGATCAAGATTAGTAATCTTATAATCTTGAGTGATTATGGTTTTTCCATCTCGATCAACTTTATAGATAACTTTTAAATCAGTTTTATAACCACGCTCTGAACTGGTGGTAGGCGGTTCTGCAGAAGATGATTGACTACCAATAGCTAAGCACATTCCACTTATTAACAGAAAAATAAATAATTTTCGCAAAAGTAACATAGTTTTATTGTACCGATAAAAAAGGAACTTGAGAACAGAAGAATTATAGTATGCTGAAATTTTCTACCTTGTTTTATGTTCAATTGAAGTTATGAAATAAGTAATTATTTAGACAACTTCATCGCAGCGAGCTCTTCTTTAAGGTATTTTCCGGTCCATGAGTTAGGATTTTCTGCCACTTGCTGTGGTGTTCCCACGGCAACTATTTCTCCACCAAGGTGACCACCTTCTGGGCCAAGATCAACCAGCCAGTCAGTATTTTTAATCACATCTAAATTGTGTTCAATCACAATAACAGTATTGTTTTGTCTAACTAAGCGATGTAAGACTTGGAGTAATTTATCAATATCATGAAAATGTAAACCTGTTGTTGGTTCATCAAGTAAGAACACGCAGTGAGCTGATTCACTTGTTGCTAACTCTCGAGCTAACTTAACGCGTTGGGCTTCTCCACCAGACAAAGTTGGAGCTGGTTGACCCAAATGAACATAATTTAGACCAACAGCTTGCAGGGTTTTGAGTTTAGTGGAAATAGAAGAAAAACCTTTAAAGAAGTCGGCGGCCTCATCTACCGTCATATCCAAAACTTCTGCAATATTCTTACCATTTAATCGCACTTCTAGCGTTTCTTGGTTGTAACGAGAGCCATTACAAACATCGCAAGTTACATACACGTCAGGTAAAAACTGCATTTCAATTTTTAATTGACCATCACCTTGACATGCTTCACAACGACCACCTTTAACGTTAAAACTAAATCTACCAGCTTGGAAACCACGAACTTGTGCATCTTGAGTTAACGTAAATGCTTTGCGGACATAATCAAAAATTTTAGTATATGTGGCAGGATTAGAACGAGGTGTTTTACCAATTGGACTTTGATCAATTAACTTAACTTTTTTAACTTCATCTGGAACCATGATGCTCTCAATTTTTCCTGGGGCGTCTTGAGATATTTTACCTAAATGTTTCTCTAAATGTTGATATAAAGTGTCATGTAATAATGTTGATTTACCTGAGCCAGAAATACCAGTAATCGCTACTAATTTACCGAGAGGAAAAGATACATCTATCCCTTTGAGATTATGATGGGCCGCACCTGTGACTTTAATTGAAGTACCAGTATCTCTTGTAGCTGCATCATTGATACCGACTAATTTTAATTCTGAATCATTTTTCTTGCGATTAATTTTGACATCTTTTTTGCGACTTAAGTATTGTCCTGTTAAGGATTTAGGATCAGCCATTAATTCGGCTGGAGTGCCTTGACTCACTACTTGTCCGCCATGTTTACCTGCCCCAGGACCAAAATCTAAAATTTCATCAGATGCTAACATTATGTCTCTGTCATGTTCCACAACTACTACCGTATTACCTTTTTGTTGTAAATTCTTTAAGGTATCAATCAAGCGATGATTGTCTCTTTGATGTAAACCAATCGTTGGTTCGTCTAAAATATATAAAACTCCAGTCAAACCCGTGCCAATTTGTGATGCAAGGCGAATGCGTTGTGCCTCTCCGCCAGCTAGAGTAGCAGCCTCTCGAGATAAAGTTAAATAATTTAAGCCAACTGATTCTAAAAATGATAAGCGACTAATAATTTCGTTGAGAATTGATTCAGCAATAATTCTTTCTTTTGGAGTCAATAATTCATCAGATTTATGTAAAGTTTCTGCCCATAGTGCGGTATCAGAAATTGGCATTTTGGTAATTTGAGAAATATTTCTTTTATCAATATGAACACTCAGTGCCTCTGCTCTTAAACGATCTCCCAAACAATCTGGACAAGTTTTACGTTCCATGTATTGTTCAATATCTTTGCGGATAAATTCAGAGTCAGTTTCATGATAGCGGCGTTCGAGGTTTTTGACAAAACCTTCAAATTTCTCTTCTATCATGGTCATGCGTCCAAAGCGATTTTCGCCTTCAACTTTGTAGACTTTATCAGAACCGTATAATAAAATTTGTTTGAGCTTATCAGAAAGTTCCTCCCATGGATTACGGCGAAAATCGCCATCATTCTCTTCTACCACAGTCTTTACTAACCGTGCCCACCAGGTGTCATTACTAATCATTCGGGCAAACGGAATAACTGCCCCTTCACTTAAAGTTAAACTTGATGCAATAATTTTATCTTCAGAAATTTTTAACAAACTGCCCAAGCCATTACAGGTTGGACACGCACCTTGTGGTGAATTGAAAGAAAATAACCGAGGTTCAATCTCATGAATAGAAATACCACAATCAGTGCACGCTCTTTTTTCACTAAAAAATAAATCTTTAAATTCTTTTGGTTGCTCAGGAA
>Ga0163154_10008029_pt1 | contig 12410 bp, 12 predicted proteins | sample OliLakLV19MP9P1_FD_148649 | JGI IMG/M metagenome (GOLD analysis project Ga0163154, IMG submission 148649) | Freshwater microbial mat bacterial communities from Lake Vanda, McMurdo Dry Valleys, Antarctica - Oligotrophic Lake LV.19.MP9.P1 | ecosystem: Environmental > Aquatic > Freshwater > Lake >... | reverse complement strand
GGGTGGATGGGTGGATGGGTGGATGGGTGGGAGGCAAGGCGTGAGAAACCGGGGTTCTGAGGTCTTGAAACAGGGGAGCATCTCACTTTTGCAGATCTCCGATCCGCCCACCCTTCGGGAAGCAAGCTACATCCCCAACCCTTCTCCCCTAGGGGAGAAGGGAGCCGGAATTCAAAGTCCCTCTCCCTAGAGAGAGGGATTTAGGGTGAGGGTGGATCGGGTGATTGCAAAGTTGAGATGCACCCTTGAAACAGTTCCTTTGTAGGGGCGTATTTGTAGGGGCGAAGCATTGGGCCAAAGATTTTCAAGATTGGGTAGGGGCGAAGCATTGGGTCAAAGATTTTGGACAACTACCGAGATTATCGCCCCAATGCTTCGCCCTTCCGGGATTAAATTCGATCGCTCACATCCTCTTCGCCCTTACCCTCTATGGTTGAGTGCTGTTATCTCTGGGGCGAAGCATTGGGGCCAAGATTTTTGGACACTTGCCAAGGGGATCGGACCAATGCTTCGCCCCTACAAATACGTCCCAATATGTCCCAATACATCCCAATACGTCGGGATAACTTTTGAGTTGGAAATCCCTACACTGCTAGAACGTGAGGGTGTTGGTTTGGTTGACGATCGTGCCTTGGTTCACCACCCCGATTTTTTCTGCCAATTTCGTCATATTCACGATCGCCCCTGGCTGCGCCTGCACCGCCATCTGAATCTCCTGGGCTGCTTGATGAATTTCAGCATCTGTTTGGGCCGCTTGCTCCACCTTGGCAGACAGGGTTGCCGTGCTGTAGGTTTGCGGTTGCTGTTCTGCCAGTTCGGGTTGCTGGGCCACGGTTTCGATCGCCGTTGCCGTTGCTGGATCTTTACGCTTCAGTGCTGCGAGAAATTTGCTCACCAGTGCCCAAACACCCTCACCAATCTTGTCGCCTGCCTTTTCAAAGGCTTTGGTGGCAATGAGTGTGGCGATCGTTGCTGCTGTCAATGTTGTTACAGGTTCCATTAGGCTCTCCTCATATCTTTATATTTTCTCTAGTCTACTTATTATGGTCGCTGTCGATCGGGTTAAGGAGGGATGGAGGGATGAGCTACTTGCCTAATCAAAATTATTTACCTCAAAGATGAAATGCACATTTGAGATAAATAATTTTGATTGCAAAACATTGTTAAGGAATGTAAAGTGCTTATGTACCTGTGGAAAACCCATGATTTTCTGGGGAAAAGGTGGGGATATTCGGTGCAGAACTCAGGGGTAAATGTGGAGAAAGTGATGAGTACAAATGCATTGTGGAGAAGTAGGCATTTTTTCCACAGGTTCTCCACAGGTGAGAAAGCCATGGACTCCTTTCACTGAAACAGGTATGTTACCTTCTCCACATTTTCCACAGGACCTACTACTACTACCCTTTTTTAAATAATTTAAGATTAGACGTTCTTTAGGAATTCTTTAGGGCGATCGCAATCCAGGTAAATTTAGCTCAAATTCCAGATTTCAAATCAAAGTGCATTCTCAAACCAAGGGTGTTAGGATGTCGTTCCAAACCCAGTTTTTTCACCCCAGTTTTTCCGCGCCACGGTTCCGCTCCCCCAAATCACCCGCCCCAATCGCCCGCTGCTCAACCCTCCACCCCGCGTCACTCCTATGAAATTGGTCTGCACCCAAAGCGATCTCAGTACCCATCTTTCCCTCGTCAGCCGCGCAGTGCCGTCACGCCCCACCCATCCCGTGCTGGCTAACGTTTTGCTCGATGCCGATGCTGATACCCAGCGTGTCAGCCTCACGGCCTTTGATTTGAGCTTGGGGATTCGCACCAGTTTCGCGGCCGAGGTGGAAACTGGCGGGAAAGTGACCCTGCCTGCTAAGTTGCTCAATGACATCGTTTCGCGCTTGCCAGAAGGCGAAATTACCCTGTCCAACGACACCGAGGATGCCGGTGGAGCGGATGCTGGAGAGACGAGTGTGTTGGTGACGCTGAAGGCAGCGGCGGGGCGCTATCAGGTGCGAGGGATGGGTGCTGAGGAGTTTCCTGAGTTGCCAACGGTGGATACGGGAAAGGTGGCATATTTGCCAGGGGAGCAATTGATTGAAGGCTTGCAGGGAGCGCTGTTTGCCTCCAGTACCGATGAAACGAAGCAGGTGCTGACGGGAGTGCATCTGACACTGCAAAAAGATGGGCTGGAGTTCGCCGCAACAGATGGGCATCGCTTGGCAGTGGTGCAGTCGGCGAACCAGGATGAGTCGGGGGCGTTGGGTGTGGGCGAGTCGGGTTTGGAAATTGAGGTGACGATTCCTGCCAAGACGCTGCGCGAACTGGAACGGATGCTGGGGACGCGGCAATCTGTGGAAGCCGTGGCGCTGCATTTTGACCCCGGTCAGGTGGTGATTGAGTGGGCAGACCAGCGTTTGACGAGTCGCCTGCTGGAGGGGCAGTATCCCGCCTATCGCCAGTTGATTCCCCGCCAGTTTGCCCGCCAAGTTACGGTGGAGCGGAAGCTGCTGTTGGGGGCGCTAGAACGGATTGCGGTGATGGCAGATGCGAAAAATAATGTGGTGAAGCTGACGCTGGATGATGTGAATCAAGAGGTGACGCTCTCGGTGGAAGCGCAGGATGTGGGCAGCGGCCGTGAGTCTTTCCCTGCACAGATTTCGGGCGATCGGCTTGATGTGGCGTTTAATGTGAAATATTTGATGGATGGCTTGAAGGCGTGCAATACCCCGGAAATCCAAATGCAACTGAATACAGCCACGAGTCCGGTGATTCTCACGCCCTTGGGTAGCTTGAAGATGACATATCTGATCATGCCGGTGCAGATTCGTAGTTGAAATCCAGATGTATTCAAAGTAAACAACAAGACAAGATTTAAATCTCTTTGAGGCGATCGAGCAGACCGAGAACTCTATTTGTAGACGATCGAGCAAGAGTTAACACAACTGAATGTCAAACTCAACTCAGCGCTTTCCAGATCAATTCGATCTACCAATAAACAAACTGTTCTAGCTGCCTTGAAAGCTCTTAAAGAAGCAATAAGAAGCAATGGAAACATCAACGGAACTAACAAACTGAAACTGTTTAATGAATGTTTCTCCTGGCGAAAGTAAAAGGTTAATAGTTGCGAGCCCTCAAAATAATTGGTAGCTCCTAGTGCTATCTGCAAGTGAGGAATGAATGCCATTTACTGAGGTTGTGAGCTTGCACGCACTAGAAAGTCTTCAAGGGAGGTGAGCTAGTCGGTAGGATGCTTTAGACTTCGGAATCGATATCGCAGAAATTAGCTGCCCTCTTTTCACCAAAACTTAGTGAGAATAAGCTTCTTTGAGTTTGATGGCTGAGGCTTTTCTAGTGCTATGACTTATCCTTTTTAGACAAAGGATGATATGCAGTCAACTCTATGTTAAGAAAGTTGCTGTATGTCTCTTTGATGGAGCGCATCCTATGGCGACGAGGATTAAAGCTTTGAAAAACACACGCAATTGGACTTCTGTGAGAACACGTTTGGGAGGTTTGCATGGAATTTGATCTACGAAAGGCGATCAATGCAATTTCAGACGTTGTTCAGAACCGTCCGGCACCTATTCGCGAGTTCGACCAGATATATATGAAGGTCGCCGACATGGTGATCCAGGCAGAGTACGTAGCTCGTGTTTTCGATAATAAAGATGTTGTATTTGTAGGGGATGGTGACGGAATCGCCTTGTCCGCCGCTCATTTGAAAGCTCAAGATGTCATCAACTATGGACCAAAGTCGATCACGTTACTTGATTTTGACGAGCGAATTGTAAATTCTGTGCGGCGATTTGGCGAAAAACTCCGCCCCAAGATTGAAGTGTCGGCATACCTCTACAATGTGGCGGAAGCGTTGCCTCCAGAGCACTTTGGCGCATACGATGGGTTTCATATCAATCCGCCTTGGGGAGCAAGCAACGATGGAGAAAGTGTCATAGCTTTTTTCGAGCGTGGTGGTCAGGCAACTAAGGCAAAGAGTTTGGGTATTGTTGTTATAGCAGATGACCCTGACCTACCCTGGACCCAGGAAGTGCTGCGCGATACGCAGAATCGTGCGCTTGAACTTGGATACGTAGTATCTGAGCTTCTGCCTCAGTTGCATTTTTATCATCTTGATGATGCTCCTGATTTGCGTTCGTGCTCGTGTCTATTCCGCCGTATTGACCCCGATCGCATGCATAAAACATCGCAACCTCTTGAGCCAGCGCGACTTGACAATTTTTACGGCAAGAATAACCCATTGCGCTTTCGATACGTGCGCGAACGGATTACACTAAACCCCGATCGGGAATCTGAGCAGCTCTACAGACTTGAAAAACTTGAGGTGAACAATGAGCGACGCACTTGAAAAATCCGGTCTCATATTTATGAAAGTCGGGCTGCACGCGCAAGAAAGCATCGAAGACATCGTCAAGCGGAAGCAACGAGAATTTGAAGAGACAGGTTCGATCTTCTGGGGTTACGGCGGCAACACTTGCCATCCATTCAGTATGGTTCAGCCCTTCGCTAAGGAGATGGAAGAAAGTGGCAACCAAGTTCTCATTGTGATGCAAAAGATGAACTCCAAGCACGCTGCCCCACCAGAAATTGCTAAACAGTATTCTGATGATGGTGTCACTTGGCAGCCCATTCCTAAGGGGATAGAAGTTCGCGGCTCACGATATGCCATGGTTTTAGACGAACTTCGGGTGGAAGAATTTGACTTGGATTTAGGCGAACTACAGGTCGGGGTTGGTCCTAGCCGAGGGCGTAAGGGTGATCAATATCTAATGGGTCGAGTTGACAAAGGTTGTTTTCTCTATACGCCTCAACAGGTTCCGACCACACAGGATGAAAAGAATGTAACCTCTATTGGACTCGTTGCTCGTGTGAAGTCGCCCTACGCGGTGCTTCTTAAAACTTAACCACGTTCTTCATACAGCAAACCTCCAGTTATCTTACGCAAGCGATTAATGTATGAATAAAGCCCTTCTCGAACTGAATTGAGGTCGGCAGGAGTGGACACGCCAAATGCAATGCTCAGCGCTTTGTCCACATTTGGTTTGAATCTTACGCATGATTGGATATAGGCAAATTGTTGTTCAACTAAATACGAGAATAGGACTTCCATTGACACTACACGACCCGCTAGCGCGCTAAATACTTGAGCAACAGAATCATCAGAGCAAAGTGCTGCTAAAGACCTCTTGTCGCCTGTAATTACGAGTGTATTCCTCTCAGTAGCCGCCACTGCAAGCAGCAGAGATTCTCCAGCATCAATATTCTGAACGGCGTTCAACGCATCCAATAATTCTGAGTCGGCTGAACTGGCATTGAGCGAAGTAGAGGATCTAAGGAATTCTTCTAATCTAGCGGCACTCTCTTCATCCTCGCAGAGGCACAAGCGATCTTTAGCAGGCAAGAGTGAGTATTTTGCAGTTGCAAGTACACGCACATCAGCAGGAGTACACCCAAATAAAGCTATCGACTCATTGAGAAGCCCGTAACGTGCAAGTTTGAGTAAGGCATCGTTGTCAATTAGAAGCGGTTGACCCATGTGCTGTCTTACTCAGGGGATGAACCTGTGACTCTATCAAGGAACTCAACGGTGTCTAACGGTAATGCTTTAGGATCGATACCGCCCCACATTGCGTCATTGATGACTGCCCACGCAGGTTGCCCCTCACTTTCCAGAAGCTTTGCCGCAGCAATACCAATGTCCCATTTCCCAGTCTTGTTCGCAAAATTCAATACGATGTGCCCAGGATCGACTTGATTGGCTTTTCCAAATTTATGTGCAGTATGTGCCAACTCCCGGGAATTAATTTGATCGCCTGATACGGTGTAGGTTGCATTTTTTATACCGTTTAACATCTCGATCGCGAACATGTCTGCGGCACGTTCGTCTAAATCTGGGTCCTTTAGTGCATAGGAGTCTTCACCTAATTCCTCGTCGATCAGTATTTCTCCAGGAGCTACATGTCCAAGCACGATGTGAGCGATTTCGTGAGCCAAGATAAAAAGTTGCCATGCCCACAGCGGCGACGCTTTTGACAAAATAATGACTGGTCGATCGCCTGTATAAACCACCATGCCATCCATTTTGGCGACACCTTGCCCTAGCCCTGCTAGATAGACGACAGGGATGCCATGAGACCAGCAGGTCATTAGCAAATTTCTCAGCCCTATCCAGTAGCCAGGAGAAGCAAGCACCTCTCTGCGAAGAGTGTCAGCGCTATCTGGAAGCGGACTGAATTCTATTCGGCAAGCCGACGCAATCGATTCAGCAATGCTAACAGCGATTGATGTTGCAGCCGTTAAATCTTTTGACTTATTCGGAATCGAGCGCTTGTACTTTATGTCACGCCGCCGCAGCGATTCAACTCGTGGGCTTACAGTAAAAAGAGGACTCGCACGAAGCCCCAAACGCTTTGCAAGAATTACCGCGATCTCTGATGAAACTGCGGCATCTGACAACACTTCCGGTGTTACCCATTCAGGAAGCAGCATATTTTGTAGGCTGCGCGGAAAACCAGCAGACTCCAATGCTCCGAAGATTTTGTCGATCTGGCGATCAGGTGTAGTCAACTGCCTCTCCTGCTAGGTCATCTGCTTGTTTTTAAATTCTTTTAATCCCTCAATAACCGCGAGCAACGCTCGTCCACCTGCCTCTGTCCCATCCCATGCATCAATAATAGCCGCTTGAAGTAATTCATCGTACCCGTGGCTGGCTTTGTTCATTGCGGCAGTCGGCACCTTGTAGAAACTGCATAGCTTATTGAATGATTTGCTAACGCGCTGACGTTTCCCATCTGAACGACGCAGGCGTGAAACAGTTGGCTGACTGACAGCAGCCAGGCGAGCTATCGCGCTTGTAGAGCGGCTATCTGCTTTTAGACAAGATAGTAGCTGCTGCACCACTGATTGGATTGGGTCGTCTTGGCTCCTAGTCATTAGAGCAATGCATTAACAATTAATGAATAGTCTATGGTATAATCTAACCACTTGGAGACGCTTATGACAACAAACCAACTGCCGTCAACATTCTGCTGGACCAAGATGGGAACGGAGTCTGGTGAAGAGCTGTCGGCAATTATTCGCCGCAAGGAATGGGAACGTCAGCTAGGGGGTGGGTGTTTCTTTTGGGGAGTGGGTCAGTCATTAGGGGAAAATGCCAAGGTTGCCGCCCGTGACCTTGCATCTTTGCGTGTGGTTTTTTCGCCCATGTCCAGCAAGCCAAAGGCAATTGATGTTGCACCATCTGGCGTGGTTTTGTGGAACGCCTGGGTTGATGCCTGTGGGCAAATAAAACCATTACCCGCTCACTGCTTTGTCACAAGCCGTGCGTCCTTGCCTTCCGGTAGAAAAAAGGAGAGCCATTACGCCCTGGTCTGTTTCTCCGATAGTGAATTGGTTAGCCAGCAAGAAAATATCTGCATCTCTCCCAACCACCTGTGTAATTTGAAAACTAATAAACCGCTTGGCGCGTCACAAGTGACATCTATTGTTCGCGTTTTGAGTCGGGCAGATGAGACCTGCGCTGCCAAAAGCTATGCTGTCAGCTTTACGGCAGAACTTCGATCGCCTTACTGTGTACAACTGGCTCAGCCATTACTATTAGATGCAGGCGAACTCACGGAGATCAAAGCAATTTCGGAATCGGGCGACCTTGAATCGTGGGCTGCTTTGGTAAAATGCCTGCGGTCTCTAGTAGTTGCTGAGACAGAATGGGTTCAAGGAATGCTGGACTTGGGTAACGCGGATCAGCCATTGTATATCGATAATCTAAATCATCCATTTAGATGCTCCGAGTTGAATAACACATCGCGCTCATTAGCCCAAAGCTAAGCACGTTTCGTTAAAGAACTTCATAAGCAAAAAACTTCATGAGAGAGAAGTACAAAAATTCCACTTTATGTGCAATGTTTATGAATGTACTTTGCGGTCATGTCCACAAAGTACAAGTGGAGTCTGGCAAGAATTTCAGCAAATTTATCCAAAAGAATGGTGTAGATCCGATGGTGAAGGTCGAATCTCACGAGTTCAGCGTCTCACCACAGCTAAGCTGGTTAAAGACTTCACATACCTTGCTTGAACTCTCGTACTGCCTGTGACCTGGACTCGATCGCCGCACACTGAGCCAGTCGAGCAACATTGATGCCTTTGATGAACTGGCTTTCACTAGCTTTCTGATAGTCGGTGGACACTAACTGATAGATACTGATCTCGCCATTCTCCCAAAACCAGACTTCCTGGACTCCCAAGGCTTTGTAACGTCTGAGCTTGCTGGGGCCGCCGCTAGTAATCACAACTTCAATCGCTAAGTCTGGGATCGGCTTCCGTTCACCGAAACAGTAGGATTCATCTGCTTGGACTGACGCTATCGCTTCCTTTTCTTGAGAGAAAGAGCCAGTGGCAACAAAGTCTAATCCCTGGTTGAGCATATAGTCTTCAAGCAGGTAGCCAATATTACCTTTCACAATTTCGTGCTCTGACGAGGGGGACAAAATTTCTAGTTCTCCCTCGTAATAAAACAAACGAACTCCGGGTGAGTCAACAAAGCCGTATTGAATTGCTTTGAAGCTTTCCCAACTGACTCCAGTTTGGGTAAATCGCTGTTCGGTTGGTCTCTCTAAAAGCTGAGTCATGGTGGTTGCTCTCTGCCGCGATGATCTGCCTATGACTCATGATACCTACAGTCCAATCTCTCTCCATTGATGACGTGCTAATTGCAACTCTCTTCCTATTTATGCAGAGGTACGATCGCTCATTAGGTCATTAGGTAGGCAAATTTATAATGATGAACTGATAAGTTTAGGAAATAAATCAACATTTGCGTCACTTCTACAACTCATACAGTTGTGAATGAACGAATTTTAGAAAACTGGAACTTTATCAATCATGCCTACTTTAATTATCAATTTTGCGAACAGTTGCAATACATTCAAAGTCAGTGAAAAAGACTGTGTAGCTGACATTAAAAGCTTTTACCGGGCGCTGGCAATGAAGTATCACCCATTGTTAAATCCACCTGGTTCTTCGGCAAAAAGTCAGGTCAAGACGATCGATGTGGCGTGTGAGACTCTGCCTACTAAACTTGACTCCAGCAAGGTCTGTGGTTCTGAAGTTGTCACTAAGCAAAGGAAGCAGCCTTTGACAGCAAAGGAAAAGCAAGAAAAGCAAGCCCAAGTGTACGGCATTTTTATTGATGCCTTATTAGGTAATTCTTGGGCAGAATAAGGTTCTCTTGAAACTGCGACAAATAGTTTCTTTAAACAAATGGCTTAAGCAGGCAAGGGGCTTAAGCCTCTTGTTCCATGTAGTGACATGAGAAAGCGTCTATTTGAACTGAACTACAACACCTCTAGGGAAAGTACGTAGGCAGACCCTGTTTTGGAGGAGATTTCTATCAAGTAATCACCATCTTCAGGAAGTAAAGCTTGCCATTGAGAGGATGGGTTAACTAGAGTTGCTAATATTTTCTTCGTCGGTGTGGTGATGGTGAGGCTAACATTATCACCTGAAAGCTTAGATGTAATTTGCTGGGAACGTTTGCAGCTTATTACGTAACGTTTGGGCTGATCTGGCAATACCTTGCCACGGACGATCGCCCCTGTTGACCCAAGTCCAAAGCTCAATCGTTGCGCTTGGGGAGGCAAGGGACGGGGGATGCCCACAGTGGTCACTGGCTGAGCGGTTGAGGCAACAGTAGACTGGCGCACGGTTGTCTCTGCTGCCAGTTCCGCTTGCTGGGGAGGGCTGGATAGCACTAAGCCAACTAAAACCGATGCCCCCAGGAAACTGCTGCCTAAAAGTACTTTTTGCCATAGGCTCATTCCTGCTGCTTTGTCTACAACCACAGGAAAGGGAATGGTATCTGCAAGTTTGACTTGGTTCTCTTTGATCTGGCTCACTTTGTAGGAGGGAGGGGCGATCGTCTCTGCCAGTATGGTTTCCATCAGTCCAACTGAGTCCAGCACTGTAGCTGGATCGAGGGCTAGTAGCATGGTCTGAGCGTTGGGATATCGATCTCGGGGGTGGGATTGAACCGCTCGATCCAACACATCCTTGAGGACAGAATCGATCGCCGACGCATTCTCATGCCACAGCAGATCCCCCGTTTCTGGGTGAATCGGTATCTCGTGGGGCAGCTTTCCGGTGAGCAAATAAATAGCTGTGAGTCCGACGCTGTAAAGATCGCTAGCGTAAACAGGCCTCCCGGCAGCCTGCTCTGAGGACATAAATCCTGGAGTGCCGATCGCGACTGAGCTACTGCTATCGCCATTCATATTGATGACCGTGCCCATCGTTTCCTTCACCGCACCAAAATCAATCAACACGGGCTTACCGTCGTGTTGCCGCAGAATAATGTTGCTGGGTTTGATATCCCGATGAATCATCCGCCGACTGTGAACATAGTCCAGCACAGACAGCAGATCTACCAAAATCGACTGCACAGCCTCACTTTTCAGCAGTCCTTGACTTTGCATCTTCTGCAACAACGTTTGCCCTTCTATCCATTCCTGCACCAGATAGAATTCGTAGTTTTCTGTAAAGTAGGCGTGGAGTTGGGGGATTTGGTCGTGTTGTCCCAGTTCTTCTAGGGTGGCGGCTTCTCGCTGAAACCGCTCCTGGACAAATTCATAAAGATGGGCACTTTGCTTTAAGGGCTTTAGTTGCTTCACCACGCAGCAGCGGCCAGAGGGCATCTGGGTGTCTTCAGCGAGATAAGTGGTGCCGAACCCTCCAGAACCGAGAGTGCGGACAATTCGGTAACGATTGTTCAGGAGTGTGGGCAGCATCGAGAATAAACTGCGATTTTTCTAATCATAGTAACTTTGATGATGAATCTATCAGAGTGGAATTACTGGCAGAGGCAAAGCGATGAGTGCATCTCACTTTTGCAGATCTTCGAGCCGCCCACCCTTCGGGAAGCAAGCTACATCCCCAACCCTTCTCCCCGTGGGAGAAGGGAGCCGGAATTCAAAGTCCCTCTCCCTAGGGAGAGGGATTTAGGGTGAGGGTGGATCGGGCGGTTGCAAAACTGGGATGCACCTGACAAAGCGATCGGGGGAGAGGGGAGCCAGGATTGGGTCTGGGCTACCTGTGACGTGTTTGGCGAAGCGCTGGGCAAGGGGCGGCACAAGGACAAAGGGATTGCTGAAGCCAGAGAAGAGATGGAGTCCGGTTAACGCTGGCAGGGCCCCAATGAGGGGAAGCCGATCGCCACTAAACGCTACAAGACAGGAATGCCACGATGCAGGAATCGCCCGGAGTGTGGGGAGAATCTGACCAATGCCAGCACGAATTGCAGCTTCACTGGCGCTGGGATCAACGTGGGCGTGGGGATCGGTCAGGATGCGACTGGGTTGCCCAAAGCGCAGGCTCCCGTCTAAAAATTGGATGGCTCCCACGTCTAGAATGGGCGGCACAAGTTCCAAGCCTGGCTGATCCCACTTTTCGCTTACTTCAGCCGTGGTTGCAGCGGCTTCTAGGGAAAAGCGCTGGATTTCTGCGGCCATGACGATCGCCTGCAATCGCACTTCCACGGGCGCAGTGATTAGCACTTCGGTGTGGGTGAAGTAGATCGGGACAGCCAGCCCAAAGGCAGCAAGTAGGGCGCGGCTGAGTCCCCCGGCACAGACGACAACATTGGCACCAGGGTAGGTGGTGGTGGTGGTGATGACCCCGGTGACCCGATCGCCCTCACGCTGTAGCCCGGTGACCTTCTCGATCTGCACCACGCCACCCGATCGCTGGAAAGCATGGCTATAGCCTGCTACCAACTGCTGGGGGGAAACATGACCATGGCGCACTAAGAGCGCCGCCCCGATCGCCTCCCGATTTAGCAAGGGTTCGATCGCGGTGGCTTCAGTGGGGGTTAGGCGTTGGATGGTTGTAGCAAATTGGGCATAGGCGGTGGCGATCGGTTCTAGGTCAGCCTCTGGGGGAATGGTCAGCAGCAGATCCAACTCGCGAAATTGAATATCGACTCCCAACTCTGCGGACAAAGTCGGGTAACGCTCCTGCGCTTCTGTACAAAGTTGACGGGTCAGATCAGTGGTTCCAGACCAGTAAGCCAACCCGCCATAACTCAGCCGTGTTGCATTTTGGGGAGTGGGAAATTGTTCGAGGAGCAATACTGAAGCGCCTTGTTGGGCAAGCTCATAGCCCAGTGCCACTCCTGTCAGCCCACCACCAATTACGATCCAGTCATGAGCCATACAAGAGCAAGGGATACGAGTGCCAACAGCCTACATTTTGTACCAGGTTCGCCGCCATTGCTGCTAAAATGTGACCGTTGCTAAATTAAGCCTCAAGGGTCTGACTGTCGCATGGCAATTCGTTGTGGACTCGCTAACTTTACCCCTAAGTTGTCGAATTCATATCATTTTAAGGGCAGGCGAATGGTAAACGTACTGCCTCTAC
>Ga0163154_10008027_pt1 | contig 12416 bp, 12 predicted proteins | sample OliLakLV19MP9P1_FD_148649 | JGI IMG/M metagenome (GOLD analysis project Ga0163154, IMG submission 148649) | Freshwater microbial mat bacterial communities from Lake Vanda, McMurdo Dry Valleys, Antarctica - Oligotrophic Lake LV.19.MP9.P1 | ecosystem: Environmental > Aquatic > Freshwater > Lake >... | reverse complement strand
GGTTGCCGCTCGCTATCGACAGCATGTGTATCTCCAAGGTGGGGCAGAGGCGGAAGTTGGCAAAGAATCCAAAGGATTTGGGAAGGAGCAAGTCAAGGCTGTATTGGAAGCAGGTGGAGAATTGACACGAGAGGAGATGCTCCGGTGCCGGGTACGCTATTTTGCGGATGGAGCGATATTGGGGAGCAGGGAATTTGTGGAGAAGGTATTCGAAAAGAACAGGAAGTTATTTGGGAAGGGACGTCAGGAAGGATCCCGACCCATGAGGGGCAGCGCTCAATGGGGAGGACTGGTGACGGCGCGGGCACTGCGATTGCAGGCCATAACAGTATCAGGTGCGAGTTGAAGGAAAGCACGGATGAGAAGGACAGGGAAAATAGCCACAAAAAGGCGCAAGAGACGCAAAGAGGAAGCGGGGAGAGGATAATCTTACGCGAAGTCGCGAAGGATTGGGGAAGAGGGGAACCGCAGAGGTGCGTAGATTAACGCAGATAGGGGGAAGGGGATCTGCGAAAACGTAGAAGAACAAACAGGATTGTCAGTTCCACCTTGGTCGCTGAAAAAACGTATTACAAAGCGAAAAGTGACCGCGAAAAGGCCCAGAAGAGGCAAAGATGACCTAGGAACGGCAGATTAGGGTTAGAGGGGATCCTAAAATCCGAGCTCACCTTGTCCGATGAAAGTCTTCGTCATAGTGCCCGACTCTTTTTCGATTTCAGCCGTGAGTGACTTGAATTCGAGACGTTTGCATTCAGCTATGAGTTCTGGATACTTTGGCGATATTTTCAATTGTTCCCAAGGCATGGGCAGGGGTATCCTACAATTTAAGGAAACCATTTTTTTATTTCGAACAACAATTTCACGCGAGGATTCCAGCGCCGCTCGAAGTTTATCCGAAGCCACTTCAGGGAGCCGGCGCATCAACTCGTCAACACTCCCAAACTGAATGATCAATTTAGCGGCCGTTTTCGGGCCTATCCCTGGCACTCCTGGAATGTTGTCTGAAGTGTCCCCGGTGAGCGTTAAAATATCCCCAATTTTTTCAGGAGGCACTCCCCATTTTTTTTCCACCCCTAGGGCGTCAATCAACTCAAACCCTTCTTTACCGGGGGAGTAAATTTTAAGGCGGTTATCGACGACTTGCATGAGGTCCTTATCGTTTGTGGCGAAAATGATTTCGCAATCAGTGTGCAATTTGGCCGCAGCGGCGTAACACGCCATAACGTCATCCGCCTCGTGTTCATCAACAACGATTTTGGGTAATCCAATCAGTTCTGCGATCGATTCAATAATCGGCATCTGAACACGCATGGTATCGGGCATCTCGGCCCGATTCGCTTTATACGTGGGGAGCAGGTCCATTCTATCCTTTGGCAATCCGCCATCCATAATCAGGGCCGCTCGATCTGGCTTCAAGTCAATGAGCATGCGGCGGACGGCCTTAACAAATCCGTATATGGCGTTTGTCGGTTCGCCCCGAGAATTGGTTAGATTTTGAATCGCAAAAAAGGAACGATAGGCGTAATAGTGGCCGTCAATAAGAAGAAGTCGCATAAGGCAAAATATTGGCATAATTGCGCTGGAAATAAAGGAATGATAAAAAAGTTTGTAAATTTGGTTTACTCGGTTTTCCATTACAAAACATTCATAAAGACCATTCCGGGCGGGTGGTGCACAATTTGTGAACAATTTATCCGTGATACAACGGTGGCCTATGCTAATAATCTGCGTTCCTAATGACTGAGACCCTCACTCCCATGATGCAGCAGTACCAGCGCCTTAAACGCGAGGTACCTGGCGATGCTATTCTCCTTTTTCGGTTGGGTGACTTTTATGAAATGTTTTTTGAGGACGCCACGATTGGTTCGCAGATTCTGAACATCGCGTTAACCCAGCGCCAAAAAATTCCGATGTGTGGGATCCCCTTTCACGCTGCGGAAAATTATATCGCGAAAATAATTAAGGCGGGACGTCGGGTGGCCATTTGCGATCAGACGGAAGAAGCGACTCCGGGTAAATTGGTGAACCGGGAGGTTAAACAAATTATTAGTCCGGGATCAGTGGTGGAAAACACATTGTTAGAGGCCCGCCGCAATAGTTATCTAGCAGGCATATCCACAGGTAAAGGAAAGTATGGATTTGCGGTGGCTGACCTAACTACGGGTGAGTTTCGTGTTGCCGAGTTTTTGACGGAGCGTGATTTAATTGATGAATTGACGCGACTGACTCTTGCTGAAGTGGTCGTTCCTCAAGAATGGCGTGATAAACTTAACGGAATGCAGCTTCCATTCGTGATCACGCTCTATGACGATTGGTGTTTCGAATACGATACGGCATTTCATTCTTTGAAAAATCATTTCAAAGTGCAGTCACTCGACGGGTTTGGATGCGAACTGATGACCGCGGGAATCGGAGCGGCGGGCGCTATTGTGCATTATTTGGAGAACACCTTACGCCGGAACATTGATCATATTCAGGTGCTCCGACCATATTCCAGTCAGCAGTTTATGGTGGTGGACCATGTGACACGGCGCAATCTAGAATTGGTGGAGCCCGCCAGTCAGTCTGGAAAAAACACAACCTTACTGGGGGCGTTGGACCGGACGATTACGCCGATGGGGGCCCGTCTTATGAGGGAGTGGATTACTCATCCACTCAGCGATATCGAAGCCATTCGGGAAAGGCACTCGGTGGTGGCGGCATTTCTTAATAATACCCAGGCTTTTTTCGCCCTCCGTGATGCGCTCAAACCTGTGCGGGACATGGAACGGATTATTGGGCGTATGTGTTTGGGTAATGGCAATGCTCGTGATATTCAAGCACTGCGCGACTCACTCATTGCCTTGCCTGTTATCAAACAATTGGTGGGTGGCTTTAACCTTCCTTTAATGATCAAGATTGAAGCGCGGATACACGTGCTTCCCCATATCATTGATCTTGTAAACGCTTCCATTTCAGACGAGCCCCCCCTAGCCCTTAAAGAAGGTGGAATCATTCGGCAGGGGTACAATGCGGAGTTGGATGAGCTTTATACTGCGACTCGGGACGGAAAAGAATGGATCGCCCAACTTCAACTTCGTGAACAGGATCGGACCGGCATTAAGTCGCTTAAAATTAGGTTCAATTCTGTTTTCGGTTATTATATTGAGATATCGAGTTCGAACCTCAAATCAGTGCCCAGCGATTACACTCGCAAACAGACGATGGTGAACGGCGAACGGTTTATCACGCCTGAGCTAAAAGAAATGGAAGGCAAGATTTTAGGGGCGGAGGAGCGTTCGCGTAAGCTCGAGTACGAACTCTTTATTGCGATCCGCCAACAGATTTGCGGGAGCACGGCAATGATCCAAGAATGTGGGTCGGCTCTGAGCGAGCTTGATGTGTTGTCGGGGTTTGCAGAGGTGGCGCGCATGCAGAATTATGTTCAGCCTGTGATGAGCGTGGATGGGGCACTCAACTTGAAAGAGAGTCGGCATCCTGTTCTCGAACAAATATCCGTTGAAGAGCGATTTATTCCTAACGATGTGCTTTTAGACAAAGACAATTGCAGGCTGGTTATTCTCACAGGTCCAAACATGGCAGGTAAATCAACGTACATCAGGCAAGTGGCCTTACTCGCTTTGATGGCACACATGGGCTCTTTTGTGCCTGCTCAAAGTGCTGAAGTGGGTATCCTCGACCGCATTTTTACGCGCGTGGGAGCGAATGACGACCTCTCACGTGGGCAGAGTACGTTCATGGTGGAGATGAACGAAACCGCAAACATTCTCAACAACGCTACTGCGCGTAGTCTTGTGATCCTTGACGAGATTGGACGCGGGACAAGTACGTTTGACGGACTGAGTATCGCATGGGCTGTTGCTGAGCATTTGCACAATGTAGTGCAAGCAAAAACGCTTTTTGCAACTCATTACCACGAGCTGACTGAGTTGTGTGAATCATTGCCGGCAACAAAAAATTTCCACGTCGCGGTTCGTGAATGGAACGATAAAATTATTTTTCTAAGGAAAATAAATCCTGGTGGGACGGATAAAAGTTACGGCATCCAAGTTGGACGTCTTGCGGGACTTCCACAATCCGTAATCGAACGCGCCAAAACTATCCTCTGTAGCCTCGAAGACGGTGAACTCAACGAAGAGGGTCAATCAAAACTCGCAGCTTCAAGCAAAAAAAAGCGCGAAGCTGGGGCAAAAATCCCTCCCACATCCCAGCTCGATATGTTCAGTGCGGGTAAAAAGAAGTGAAACATTCGTGGGTCAAAATTCATTTCACTGGGTCTTAACTGATCAGATTTCAATCATTTATCATTTATCAGAGTTCGTTTACCATTCGCACTGCAATGATGAAACAATGGCTGATGAACCCCGAGGTTAAAAAGGCTTGGGGTGGACCTGAAGAAGGTCTTTTAAGAGCGTACCGCAACGTTTGGGAGCGTAAGGAAATTTTGCGATCATTGTATGAGGGTTGGTATCGGTTAATTGAGGAGCAGCTTTCACCCGGGTTTGTGCTTGAAATAGGTGGAGGCACCGGAAATTTGAGGGAGTGGATGGGGCAACGGCGAAGGATTATTTCATTAGACTTGTTGGCAGGGAAAAATTTAAATCTTCGCGCCGACGCTCATCAGCTTCCCTTTAAAAACGAGTCGGTACCGAATATTGTCCTGATTGATGTACTGCATCATTTAGAGCGGCCATACGAGTTTATCGACTCTGTTGCACGGGTGCTCAAACCAAATGGGCGACTTATACTTCTAGAACCCTATGTTTCCGTTTGGGGTTATTTTATTTATAAATTTGTGCATCATGAAAATGTGGATTTCGGTTGGGAAAATAAAAAGCCACATGGGAAAAAGGCTTGGGAAGGTAATGCAGCCATTCCCCAAATCGTCTTCCAAAGTCACCTCCCATTGAAGCAAATTTCCCTGCGGTACCTTGATTTTCTGGCATACCCTTTGAGCGGCGGTTTCTCGTATCGGTCACTTCTGCCTTCTTCATGGCTTTCCTTTTGGCACAATATTGAAAAAAAATACTGTCTCTTTAAGAATAGATTCGTTTCATTGAGGATCCTAGCGACTTACGTCAAATGACTACCCCTTTTTCCTCCTCCGCACGTCTTGTTTCAGAGTTCGATCTTCTGGCTTCAAACCGCCATAAGTGGGTCAAGCGCCTTGGGTATTATCATGATGAAGTCGCTCGATACCTCCGTTTTATAATTCCAGAGGGAAGCTCAGTCGTAGAAATTGGATGCGGCATTGGCCAACTTTTGAATGCCGTGAAACCTTCAAAAGGCCTGGGAATTGATTTCAGTCCAGCGATGATCCAACAGGCCTCGCGCACATTCCCGCATTTGGAGTTTCGCGTGGATAATGTCGAGGGTTTGAAGGAAACGGGCCAATTTGATTACGTGATCATCTCGGATCTTTTGGGCTACTTGTACGACATAGAATCATCGTTAAAAAATGTGCAGAGGCTTTGTCATCCGCGCACACGAGTAGTCATCACGTACCATAATTTTTTATGGGAACCGCTGATTGCCTCCCTCAAGATTTTAAAGTGCGCTTCGCCACAACCCCTATCGAATTGGCTGTCGCCCATTGATGTTGAGAATTTTCTCGAGCTATCTGGGTTTGAAGTTGTGCGGCGGGCAAACAGGATGGTGTGGCCCTTTAGGCTTCCCTTAGTCGCGGGATTTCTCAATCGGACTTTGCCTCACTTGCCGTTCATTTCGGCTTTGGGACTGTTTCGGGTTGTGGTGGTGAGGCCAAAACCACAACCTTTTCCAAATCCCTTATCCGTTTCGGTAGTGGTGCCTTGTCGAAATGAGAAAGGGAATATCGAAAACGTCGTTCGCCGGACCCCGCAGCTCGGGGCAGGGACAGAAATCATTTTTGTTGAAGGGGGCTCAACTGATGGGACTGAAGCAGAAATTAAACGCGTGATGGCATTGTACTCAGATCGAAAGTTAAAGTTCGTTTCGCAAGGCGATGGAAAGGGAAAGGCCGATGCGGTTCGGAAAGGGTTTAATGTTGCCACCGGTGAAATGCTGATGATCCTCGATGCCGACTTGACTGTCCCTCCTGAGGAACTGCCAAGATTTTATGACGCTTTAGTTTCGCGTCACGGTGAGTTTATTAATGGATCTCGCCTCGTTTACCCCCTGCAAAAACAATCCATGCGTTTTCTGAATATTCTTGGGAACAAGGGGTTCAGTCTCATTTTTACTTACCTCCTCGGCCAACGCTTTAAAGATACTTTATGCGGCACAAAAGTGTTATTACGCACGGATTGGGATAAAATTATGAGTGGCCGCAGTTATTTCGGTGACTTCGATCCCTTTGGCGATTTTGACATGATTTTTGGTGCGGCAAAGTTAAACTTAAAAATCGTAGAAGTACCGGTTCATTATCAAGATCGCACGTATGGAACAACGAATATTCAGCGTTTTACGCATGGTTGGATCCTTTTACGTATGTCCTTTTTTGCATTGCGCAAGATTAAGCTCATATAACTTAAAGCCTCTTTTTCTCCTAACACCCATTTACCGTAAAGGAATGGCTATTTTCAACTTTCAATACAGTATTGTCTACAGTGCGCACACGAAATGCTTACTCCAAGAGTTCGATAAACAACAATCAGGAGAAAAATATGCAGCAGTCATTACTTTTTGGTAGATCACTTCAGCGGATTAAAAAATTAGCAACATATACATTTTTAGGAGCCTGCGTTTTTTCGGGCGCAAACAATGCGTGGGGGCAATCAGGGTTAGGCGCTCCAGCCTCGATGGCTCCGACGTCGACCGTTACTATGACTTCGTCAACAACTGGAAATACAAACGCAGAAGTCATGGTGGCTCTGGATGCGTCGACAGGCATGGGCACAACCAACCTTGGCATTCATATTATGCCCATGCTTAGTGGGAATCAAAAGTCAGTGACTGGATTTCATGTCATGCGATCTGATAGCGGGACAACGAACATGTTTGAGGGGACTAACCTGATGTTTAAGGCCATCATTAGTGCAAACAACATCGTGACGGGTCTTTCCATTACGGGATCAAAGTCAATTCCTAGCGGAACATCCACAAGCACTGCGGTTACCTCTGCAGGTACAAATACCGCTGCGGTGGCGGCCTCTAAACCTCCCGTTTCTTCCGGAACAAATACACTGACCATGACCAATGAAACCTCCATGGGGTACGCCTCCGCAGGAACGTCTATGGGTTGGACGAATATGGTTCGGGGAAGCAGCTTACATATTACACCGTTTGTGGATTCCTCAGTCCCCTCCACCGTGGCGATGGATGTTAAAGGAACAGGGATGGGTTCAACCTCAGCGGTGACTCCTGCGTCAATGGCGCCTGTTACTACCAATAGCCCGAGCGCTACAAATTCCATGTCGGTAACCAGCACAAACGCCATGGCAACGAATATGGAGCAGACCGTTCGCGTTTATGTAGGGGCAGAAGGATCAAACCCTGGACACAAATCGCTGATCTCTGTATTCGACAAAAACAAGGCTGTCGAAGGATTTAAATTCGTAGAACCCAAACGTTCGAAGAAATAATAATCCGTTTAATCTTATTTTGCGCCAAAGGGCTGGTCATCTGACTAGCCCTTTGTTTTTTTTCAAAAGCCCAAGCGACCGTTACCCCAGATCAACAGAACGCTTTGTGAGGTCGGATTGTTGGCGGTAATAGAGAGCCGTGTTGCCAAGGGAGCCTACGAAGATGCATTCCGCTTGTTTGGCTATTTCAGGGGCGAGATCCTTCTTCTTATCCTTCTGACCAGCGAACTTGAGCTTTACGAGTTCTTTCATATCGAGAACTCGATTCAATTCCTTCAGGACTTTTGGGGTGACCCCTTCCTTTCCAATAAAGATGATGGGGTCCAGTTTTTGACCAAGGCTGCGTAGTTTTGATTTTTGAGCGCTCGTGAGTTCCACAAATGTCCTGTTGTTTATTTAATAAAGTACGAAAGGTTTTCTAATTCCATTGCCAGATTAACGTTATTCACGACCGCTTGGTCCGGAACGTCAAGATTGATCGGGGCAAAATTTAAAATAGCTGTGATCCCTGCTGCAATCAATTCGTTAGTGACCGACTGCGCTGAATGGGCTGGCACTGACAAAATGGCGAGTTTGACTAATCGCTTTTCGATAAAAGGCTTCAGATCAGTCATGGGTAAAATTGGAATAGAAAACTTTTTATTGCGGTGCCGTTGAACGTCCATATCGAAGCTAGAGATAATTTCAAACCCCTCTTTTTCGAAACCCTTATAGGATAGCAGCGCAGACCCAAGGTCCCCAACCCCAATCAATATGACGGGTTGGAGGTGGTTTGTACCAAGGAGCTGGGAGATTTTTTGGATCAATTCTTGGACGTTGTAACCCAAGCCCTTTTTGCCAAATTGTCCGAAATAAGCGAGGTCCTTACGGAGTTGTGTCGGTTTTACCCCAGTGGCTTTGGCGAGTGCTTCGGACGAAACCGTTTCGATTGAATTCTCGAGCAAACGCTGAAGTGATCGAGTATACAATGAGAGCCTGTAAACGGTTTTCCGAGGAATCGCTTGTTTCAACATAAAGGTTGCCTTATTAATTTAGCAGGAGAAATTTCACATATCAACGAGGTTTGTTGTCCTACTATGAGTCAGGTTAATCCACAATCATTTCCATTTCGACCCCGCAAACGGTTCGGGCAAAATTTTCTTAAGGATCCATCAATCCTCGAAAGAATCGCAGACGCCGCCCATGTGCAGTCGGACGAAACTGTCATTGAAATCGGCCCCGGCCCCGGGACTTTAACGGAAATTCTGCTTTCAAAGTCCAAAAAAGTGATTGGCTTGGAGTTGGATTGGGAAATCCTCAAAGTTCTCAGGGAAAAGTACGGGTCTGACCCACGCTTAGAAATCGTCGAGGGCGACGCAGTGAAGACACTGCCTGGTGTGATGGAAAAATTCCCGAAGTCTCCGGTTATAGGAAATATCCCCTACCAGATTTCTTCACCCCTAATTTTTATGTTCATGGAAATGCTCGTGCCTCCTCGGTGCGTAGTTCTTTTGGTCCAAAAAGAATTTGCCGAACGGGTCACGGCTTTTGATCATTCACGTGATTGTGGAGCGCTGACAATCATGTGTCGGGTGTGGTTTCATGCAGAGATGTTATTTCAGGTCAGTCGTCACAATTTCACTCCCCCACCGCAAGTGGAATCGGCGGTGATCCGACTGACGCCTCATGAGGCAATGATTGAACGGGAACGTTTTCCGGAGTTCCAAAAATTTGTGCGCCAGGCGTTCATGCAACGCCGTAAAATGCTCAAGAATGTACTCGACAACCGAGAGGGGAGAATTGAGGCTGCCCTCGAAGAAGTCGGCTTGCCCCAAAAAATCAGGCCCGAAGAAATAAGAGCGGAAACATGGGTGAAACTTTTCAACATGATGACGAAGTTGTAGGGAGTGAGCTCTTCGATGTGGTCGATGAAAACGACTGCGTGATCGGCCAAGCCCCGCGCCGTGAAGTCCATGCAAAGAGTCTCCGACATCGCGCCGTTCACGTTTTTATTTTTAATGATTCGGGGCAACTATTCCTGCAATTCAGGTCGCCGTTTAAAGATAAACATCCGGAAACGTGGGATTCCTCGTGCAGCGGTCATGTGGGAGCTGGACAAACCTACGACAACACGGCTGTGCGCGAATTGGAAGAAGAGCTAAACCTTATTCTTCAGTACGGGACGCGCCTTACGCCTTTGTTTAAAGTCGAGGCCTGTGACCGAACGGGCGACGAGTTTGTTTGGTTATATTCGATGAATCACAACGGTCCGTTTTTGTTGAACCCGCGCGAAATTTCAGAGGGTTCCTGGTTTTCAAAGGAAGATCTGGAGGCGCGGATATGCGGAAGCCCACAATTATTTGCCCCAGCGTTTATATATCTTTGGGAGCTTTTTAATCGATCGGGAAAATAAGTAACCTAATTTTGGGTGGTTGTGGAGCAATGTCACAAAGATAAGCGGCTCCTCCCTTCGAGGAGTTGCTCATTTGTCACAAAGCTGCCCAAAGTTCGTCACACGCTACCTTTTATATTAAAAGAAACTGGAGATACTTGAAACGCATCCTAATTCTCACCGCTGGCTTTGGCGAAGGTCACAACACCGCAGCAAAAAATATAGCGTCTGCCCTCGAAATCCTCGCTGGAAATGAAGTCCAGACTGAAACTGTCGATTTGTTCGATAATTGTTACGGTAAATTTAATGATTTCCTGCGCGGCGCCTATGTCAGCACCATCAACAATGCGCCACGTTTGTGGAATCAATTTTATTCGTTCATCGACAAAACGAGTATGATTGGGGCGCAATCGCGTGGATTTGCGCGTCTGAAAAATGCCCTTGAAGATTTGCTGTCGGATTATGAGCCTGATGCGGTGGTGTGTGTTTACCCCATTTATACCATGCTCGTTGAAGCCATTTTTGCGGACAAAACGCGGAAAAGAAATTTTTGTCTCATCACTGTAATCACAGACTCCCTCACGATAAATTCCCTCTGGTACCGTGGGCAAAGTGATTATTATGTCGTGCCGAACGCTTTGACCGGTGAGATTCTAGAAAAGGTCGGCATTCAAAAGGAAAAGGTCCTCAATTTTGGTTTCCCTGTCACACCTGACTTTACAATTAATAAGGCAGAACCGCTTCCTCTTCCCGAAACAGGCACTCGTAAGAAAATTTTGTACATGCTCAATTCGGGGGTGAAACAAGTTGATAGAATTATCCCGCGCCTTCTCGAACATGGGGATTACGATTTGACCATTGTGGCCGGCAAAAAGGCTAAAATTAAGACGGCGGTAGAACTGCTCGTGAAAGATTACCGTCCAAGGGTTGCCGTGCTTGGGTGGACCAACCAGATACCACGTCTGTTACAAACGCACCATGTGGTCATCACAAAAGCCGGGGGAGCCACTGTACAAGAAGCACTCGCCGGCGAATGCCCGATTCTGGTGAGTCAAGTCGTTCCAGGTCAGGAAGAGGGAAATGCTGAGTTAATTGAGCGATTGAATGTGGGAGCCGTTGCGGATAAACCCTCGCGGGTGGTGGACTGGCTTGAGCGTTTGTTCAAAAACGACGCGGTACTTTGGAAGTTGTGGAAAGAAAATCTTTCTAAAAATGCAAGGCCCGACGCGGCGCTGCAAATTGCACAATTTATTCTTCATCACGCTGAAGAAGTTCCGCGTGATGAAAAAATTCAACAGCTCACTCCTGTGCCTTCCGCGATCGTTCCGGTTCAAAGAATTTCAGGTAAAAAACTGTTGTTGTGTGATTTTCATATGCACACTCGGTATTCTGATGGGAAACTATCGGTCTCGGACCTCATTGATTTCTACGGAACCCGCGGCTTTGACTGTATTTGCGTGACAGATCATATCGCAGATTACACGCGGTTCCTTGGCAAACTGGCAAAGATTTCTAATCTTGTTATCCCTCAAGACCAAATCAACGAGTACTTTGAAGAACTTGAAAAGCAAAGGGAACGGGCTTGGCGCAAATACAACATGCTCGTCATGACTGGGCTCGAATTTAATAAGGACGGTTTAACTCGCAAAACCTCCGCGCACTTGTTGGGAATTGATCTGAAACAACCCATTGACCCGGGCCTCAGTATCATGGACACCATTCACCAAATCCATGCCCAAGGCGGTCTGGCTATTGCGGCGCACCCTCATGTTTTCAAAAGTGCTTGGGGCAAAAACACCTTGTACCTCTGGGAAAATCAGGATCGCTATGCTCCAGTCATCGATGCATGGGAAATCGCTAATCGCGACGATATCTTTAATCCCGTTGGTCTGAAAAAACTGCCGTTAGTGGCCAATAGCGATTTCCATAAGCCCCGTCACATTTACTCGTGGAAAACCATGCTATTTTGTGAAAAGGAGCCTGAGGCGATCAAAGCGTGCATACGCGAAAATATCGACGTTTCGCTCACGTTGTATCGTGATGACCGTTTTCCGGTTGAGAAAAAGAATTTAGAAAAGGCACTCATTGAAGGGAACCCCATTCCCAAGGTTTGCGATAGAGAAGAGTTTTCTGCTCTGGGATAATTCGTCTAGAGTTGGGGCCATTTTGCTCCTTTGCTCAAAAGACTCGAGTGTAGCTGATGATCTAGTGTAGGCCGTCATAAATCTAGTAACTTATATGGAATCGGCTGCAAAGTTTGATCGTCTACATTGGGGTAGCTCGGCAACTCTAAGATTGGGGAGGAATCCCTCTGGTATTCGTCTTGAGAACTCGCGGGCATCCTATTCATTTAAACTGAGACGCAACCCCTTTGGGGTTGTGCGGTTTCTCCGCATACCCAGGGTAGCTTTGCAACCCTGGGCTTTGTGGCGGAATCCCTTTGGGATTCGTTCGCGAGGGTTCGCGAACAACCCACACATTTA
>Ga0163154_10008025_pt1 | contig 12419 bp, 8 predicted proteins | sample OliLakLV19MP9P1_FD_148649 | JGI IMG/M metagenome (GOLD analysis project Ga0163154, IMG submission 148649) | Freshwater microbial mat bacterial communities from Lake Vanda, McMurdo Dry Valleys, Antarctica - Oligotrophic Lake LV.19.MP9.P1 | ecosystem: Environmental > Aquatic > Freshwater > Lake >... | reverse complement strand
GTGATGGATGAGCATCCCCATGGGCACATGAGTTCGCTGGGTTTCGACAACAGACCCGGACAGCGCGCGTTGCTCGGTTCATGGCCCTACCGTGAGGAACCCCGCCAACGTTCCCAATGCGAGCTGGATCCCACTAAACAAAGCTTGTTCACACCAGTCATCACTTATTTCACCTTAAGCCCCGGTAACTCCGTCGAATTTTCATTTCATCTCTTTACCGGTTCATCCGACCCCCACGCCTTTGCTCCTGTTCTGAGGGAATCGTTCGAGTGGTTCGATCCGGCGTATCCGCTCAAACCGTGGTATCCATTGGTCGAAGGTGCAGACCATGCCGCGCACGGGCTCTTCCATTATTATTATGATCCTGAGTTTCGGGCTCTATGGGAAACGTGCTCGTATGAACGGTACTTTGCTAAGAACGACCGGTTTCAAGAACGGTTCGATATGCACACTGGGTTCGTCAGCGGGATTCCTTATGCCTTTGCCATGCTCGTGTACGGTCAGCAAAAGAACCGACCTGACATTTCTGAGGCAGGGAAAAACGTGATAGATTTTTGCTGCGAAAATCTGACCGAATACGGCACGTTCTGGAGTAAATTCAGTAAGGAGGAAGGATGGACCACCGGATGGCCTTCGCCCCAGACTATAAAAGGATCTCCGACCATGGGATCAAAAGGAGGCGAACTACAAGCACGCACAATTGCTGAGGCGACCCTTTTTGCAGCGCGGGGCGTAAAGCGTGTTAAGTCCGCGCAATCCCGCGATCTGTGGACTCGAGCGGTCACTAAAAATCTTGATTACGTTCTTAAAGTGATGCGCCCCGATGGGAACACCGGTGCCTCGTATCAAATCAAAGATGGATCGGTTGCGTACTGGGACGGGGAAGAGGGAATCCATTGGATCAGCGCTTTTATTGAGGGATACCGCATCACGCAAAATGAAAAGTATCTACAAGCCGCGATCAAAGCCGGCACATTTTTTGAAGCGTCCGTCAATGACGCTTACATGAGCGGCGCACCGGAAGGATCCCACCTTCTGGTTACCAGCGAAGACGCACAGAACGCGACCATGGCCTATACCCTGTTGTGGGAGGAAACAAAAAGTGAACATTGGAAAGACGTGGCGATGAAGTCCTTCGATCTTTTTATGACGTTTCGTTGGCAATACAATACGGTTTTTCCGGAGATGACGATACTTGACCAGTACGATTATCGAACAAAAGGGCTCGATATCTCGTCCCCAAACAATGTGCATCTCCACCCCTTCGGCCCACTTGTTCTGGAAGAAATGGTCAAACTTTGGGAGACAACCGGAGACTCCTATTTGATCCGGCAAATACGCAATAATATTCAAGGGTGTCATCAGATGATGGCCCAAGCCGACGGCGTCTTTGATGCGCGACGAGGGATGATGACTGAACGCTGGCACCAAACGCCCAGTGGCGTTCCAAAAGGGGGCACGTTACAACTTGCCCATTCATGGTGCAGCGGGTGTCTCCTGCTCGCGGACAACTTTCTCGCGGAATACGGCTCAGTCATGATCGATGGCAGGACGGGCGAACTTGTTGCCCTAGAAGCGTTAGGGGTAACCGGGTCGCCAAAAGCGTGGCGCGTGATGAATCAATGGAAAACTAATTTGACGATTCAAGTTGTGATCCGTGAGGCGCATGGACAATTTTTATCAGGAAAAATCCGCAAGGAATTTAAAGGCGGCACGCAACGCGTTTCATTAACCATCAAAGCAGGTGAAACCGTTAAGATTCAGTGGTTGAAGGCAAAAGTTAAGAGATAACTCAGCATAAATCCCAATTCATTTATGGAACCACGCATCAGTTTCATCACCCTCGGTGTCCGCGATTTTTCAAGGGCCGTTACCTTTTATAGAGACACCTTAAAACTGCCTATCAAAAGTCAGCATGAAGAAGTTATCTTTTTTGAGATGGGGAAAACTTGGCTTGCGTTATACCCGCGGGACCTTCTCGCCAAGGATGCAGGCGTGCCGGATGAAGGTTCCGGCTTTGCGGGGTTCACGCTCGCGCACAATGTGAGCACAATTGAACAGGTAGACGCGCTCCTTAAAGAAGTCAGCGAGGCAGGTGGAAAAATAGTCAAACAAGGACAAAAAGCTTTCTGGGGTGGGTACACAGGTTATTTTTCCGACCCCGACGGTTTCCTATGGGAAGTCGCTTGGAACCCCGAGTTCCCGCACGTTTGAGCGACCACGATCGAATCGCAGCCCATGGCTGCGAACCTTGCTACCGGGGATTAACCAATCCGAGTGGGAGGTTTAGGGCTGCTTCGAAATGAGTGACGAGGACACGATAATTTTCTTCCGGAATTGCTTGAAGCCTTTGTTGGAGATCCGACTTAATATCGTCAATGGGCGACGACTGCTCAATAAATGTTGTCGCGTCATTGAAGTTCTCCTTCTTTCGCGACAGCACCCTTTTCATCTCCTTTGACCACGTACGCAAGGTGCCTGAAAAATGGTTAAACGTTGAACCAATAGCGCGTTCAATCGGTTTAACGGTGATTTTTTTACATGCTATAAACACTGCTTTCCGGATGACCCCAGCTCTCTCCACAGGGCATCCTGATTGGGGAACATATGCGTGTTTGAAAGCGTAGTTCCAAAGATAAGCGGAGTGATAGGTCGAACTTGTTTCGTCTATCGCTCGTTTGATTTCCATGAAGTAAAAAATTTTTCTGAAAATCTTTTTGACCGGATAAACCAGCACAATAAAAAGGCATCCGTGCATCGACCATTTAAAGGGATCAACCACCAGAGCATTGAGCGCCTTGGCATCTAATGAAACACCGTACTTACGGCCCAACTCCACCGCTAATTTTTTACGAAAATAATTCTTCGCTAAATCGTCCAGAACGGGCAACGGAACCAAGACTGACATTCCGGCCAATAGCGAATTTCGCACTATGAGACCTTGATTTTGCATCCAATGATCCAGCATTAATTACCTTTCCCAGAAAATGACCAAAGACTCAAGGCTGGGAACGGGTGTTGTAGTTGCGATAACATCGTTTAGCCAGAGTTCAGTGACACGTTTGAAAATCCATGCTCTTGCCAAGTGGTTCACAATAAGTAGAATGCCCGACCTATGTCACAAACGGTCCGTAATCTACAATTTGCCGCCGATAAGAAGTGGGTGCTCCCGGAAACATTCAAAAATGCGTTGCGCGTACTCAACGAAAAAACGACCGCTGATTGGGTTAAGGCCAGTATCTCGGAGCTTGTCATTGATCAAAGTTGGACAGAGCTCAACGATCGTTTCTACAAAACGTTGTCGTTTGGAACTGGGGGAATCCGCGGACGGACAATCGGCAAAATCGTAACCAAAGCCGAAACAGGTACCCCCACCCCGCTTGGCCGTCCTCAGTACCCAGCTGTAGGCACGAACACAATGAACTTTTTCAACATCAGCCGGGCGACACAAGGGCTGGTTAATTATGTTAAAAAGAATTTCACCCCGGTTGAACCCAACCAGAAAGCCAAGATCGTCATTGGCCACGACACCCGCCACTATTCTCGGGAGTTCGCGGAGTTCACTGCTCAGCTTGTGGCAGACATGGGCGCCGACGCGTATTTGTTCGAATCAGAACGTTCAACCCCTGAAACGTCTTTCGCTATCCGACACCTCGAAGCTCAAGCGGGCGTGGTCATCACGGCTAGTCACAATCCTTCCCACGACAATGGGTTCAAAGTTTATTATGAAGACGGCGCCCAAGTGGTTGAACCTCATGCGTCCGGAATCATTACGGAAGTGAACGCTATAACGAGCGAACTTATTTTAGAACCCGCCTTAGATAAAGGAACGATTCATGGCGTCGGCCGAGAAATTGATGAAGCGTACACGAAAAAGGTGATCGGACTTGTGCTTGATCCCACTTTGGTCGCTCAGCAAAGCCAATCATTAAAGATCGTGTTCAGTCCATTGCACGGGACGGGGGCAAAACTTGTGCCTAGGATCCTAAAGGATCTTGGGTTTAATTTCTCTCTCGTTGCAGAACAGACCGAGCCGGACGGACGCTTTCCGACGGTGCTTTCGCCAAACCCGGAGAACGCTGAAGCCATGGCCCTAGGGATGAACCAAGCTATCCGAGAGGGCGCAGACATTGTGGTCGCCACGGATCCCGATGCAGATCGTATGGGTGCGGCGGCAAAAATCGAAACGGGGGAAATGGTTCTTTTGAACGGGAACCAAATCGGATCGCTCATGGCTTGGTACCGGACCAAAAAACATTTCGAGCTGGGATATATCACCAAAGAAAACGCGAGCCATGCGGCATTGATTAAAACATTTGTAACTACGGATCTCCAAAAAGCGATTGCGAAGCATTTTGGTGTTAAACTGGTTGAGACATTAACCGGATTTAAGTACATCGGGGAAAAGCTAAGGATTTATACGGCAGTCGTCATAGACCATAAAAAAATGAGTGAACGCGACTGGCGCGAGCTTAGCGAAGGAGCCAAGAGGGATCTACTCCTTAAATTCAGTACCTATTATATTTTCGGTGGAGAGGAAAGTTACGGATATAGCGCCAACGAGTACGCACGCGATAAAGACGCTAACGCCGCTGTCGCCATGTTATGTGAAGTAGCGGCTTATGCGAAGTCAGTGGGTAAAACTTTAATCACACTGTTGGACGATATTTATGCTGACCTTGGTTATTTTAGCGAGAAACTAGGACAACTCACCTTGGAAGGTGCCGAGGGTGCGATGAAAATTCAGAAGGTCTTAGCTTCTTTTGACATCCAACCACCTACTGGGTTCGGTTCAGAAAAAATCCTGAAGGTGGAGGATTACGCCAAGCAAGATCTGGTTGATGTTGATGGTAAAACCATGCCCAAAGAAAAGATGTTCATCTTCCACCTCGAAAGTGGATCACGGATCGCTGTTCGGGGATCCGGCACAGAACCTAAAGTAAAATTTTATATGTTCGGCCAGACCTTACCGACACTTGGAACGAAATTCACCATAACGGAGTTGGCCGAAGCCAAAGCCGCAACAACACTCTACCTCGACTCCCTTTGGGAAACAGTAAAAGCCGACGCTCAATTGCGTATGGATTAATTCAAGGTAAACTTGGATTGGTTAAGCATTAAGGGACTAATCATTGGAAACCCCTTCAGGTTGTGGGTGGGTGGAACTTTATCCATGGTTTGATGAGCTGCCCTTGGGTAGTCCGTCAAACAGAACGTAACTTATCAAATTTCGCGCGGCGGCCCTCGTTTTTTTGTTGAGGTCAATTGCAGGTGCAATCTTATGGGTGGCGCAACCCCTTTGGGGTTGTGTGTGTCTGACTTTTACCCAGGGTTTCTCGTGCCCCAGCAACCCTGAGCTGTGTGACGGAATCCCGGTGGGATTTTTTCGGAAATGGTGATGCGCATACCATTAAATACCAGACCCCCTGAGGATTCATGACCACAACCGCATTGCGGCTGTTCGCGAACCCTCGCGAACGAATCCCGAAGGGATTCCTTTTCAGACGGCTGCTAGGACGAGGAGTCAAAATGGGTTTTGCTCTAAGCGACAGCTCGGACTCTTGTCCGTCGTCTTGTTCATGGGTTTTTAAATTACCACTTTTTACATTAACCAATTGAATTTCTTGCTACTTAGGGTATTTTGAGGCCAACGCCGTAAGGTTTTACGCTGCCTGTTGATTGGACACCCCATGAAAAATTTCTCAACGGAATCGCTGGCTACCTTGTTACGAGACGATGATCCCTCGGTGATCACTTTAGTCAAAGAACAGCTCTACGAGCAAGGGCTCGAAGATATTGTCACTCTGCGGGGTATGAGCGGATCTGGGGACATCCTCGTCGACCAACATTTAAATGAGGTGATTGCGCGGATAGAACATGAGCTCTTTCAGGAAGAATTTCTTCTTTATTGCCATGGCTTTCCCTTGGATGGAGACCTTGAAGATGCCTGTTGGAAGTTAGCAAAACTTTCTTTCACCGGTTCAGATGAAAAGCAGGGACGCAAATTACTCGACGAGTGGGCGGGCGTGGTGAATATCCGTTTATCACAGGCCAAGGATACTCTCGCCGGTATAAACATCCTGGCCGATTTCCTGACCCGAGATCTTGGGTTTAAGGGAAACACTCAGAACTATTATCATACTGACAACAACTATATTAACCGAGTTCTAGAAACACGTTGCGGTATACCTATTTCTCTGTCACTGATTTATCTGCTCATCGGACGAAGGTTAAATCTTCCGCTCAAGGGCATTGGCATGCCAGGTCACTTTATATGCGCATGGAACAACGTCTATTTTGATCCCTTCAAAGGCGGTAAAGTGCTCCATCGCGAGGAATGCGTCAACCTGTGTAAAGAGTTCGGGTACACCTTTCAGGACCATTACCTAAACCCGATTAGCAATAAATTTATCCTCGCCCGAATGATTAACAACTTACAGTATGTTTACGAGATGGGCGGCCAACATGATCATCATTTGCTCATGATGAACTACTTGAACGCCCTCCAAGCTTAGAGTCGCGGTTCAGTAAGAACCTTCACGCTAGTGTAGGGCGTCATAAATCTAGTCACTTATATGGAATCAGCTGCAAAACTTGACAGCTTACATTTGGGGTAGCTCGGCAACTCTAAGATTGGAGCGGAGTCCCACTGGTATTCGTCGCGAGAACTCGCGGGTATCCTATTCATTTAAATTGAGGCGCAACCCCTTTGGGGTTGTTCTGATTTTTCGTTTTTAACCCAGGGTAGCTTTGCAACCCTGGGCTTTGTGGCGGAATCCCTTTGGGATTCGTTCGCGAGAGTTCGCGAACAAACCACATATTATTATGAGTGGAATAATTGATCCGCAAACATGGCGTTAATGGTATGGACATTACCTTTTCCGGAAAATGCTCCCAAAGGAACTTGTTACAGAGCTCAAGCTCTGAAAAAGAATCCCAAAGGGATTCCGTCGGACAGCCCAGGGTTGCTCGTCCGCGAGAAACCCTGGATAAAACCCAGCTCACACTCAACCCCAAAGGGGTTGCGCCATATGATTGCAATTGCAATGAACCTCATCAAACGCGGTCCGCGCGAAATTTGGAAAGTTACGTTCTGTTTGACGAACTGCACTAGTCTACTAAAAGACGTGAGGTGATAAATAATACAAATATCCCGCTTTCAACTCAAGCCCTGCACCAGCCGACTGTGGGAGTTCGACTTTAATGGCAGGCGTTTGAGACTTTGCAAAAATCCCCAACATGCTTGAGAGGGAGAAGGGCACTTGGTAATCAATCACGCGTGCACCTTCAGACACTTTCGATTTAGTCCGAGCATAGGCGATGGCATCATCCAATGTACCCAAACCATCGACGAGCTTCACTGCCAACGCCTGTTTCCCAGAAAATATCCGGCCGTCGGCGATTCCATTTCGCAGGTACTCTTTATCGAGCTTGCGTTCGTTCGCTACAATCGACAAAAACTGGTCATAGGTTTCCATCACCAAATCTTGAATAAGTTGCATTTCTTCAGGCTCAGGTTCACGACTTCCGCTTAGTATATCTTTAAACTTTCCGCTCTTAAAAACCATCGAGCGAACTCCCACTTTACCCATTAAATCCTTATAGTTAATCGTTTGCATGATCACACCAATGGACCCAGTCAAGGTAAGCTCGTCGGCGAAAATGTAATCCCCGCCCATGGCTGCGTAATAACCGCCACTCGCCGCCACTGAGCCCATGCTAATCACAACAGGTTTTTCTGTTTTATCACGGACCTGCTTAATTGCGCGGTATATTTGGTCGGATGCAAGGACCTCGCCGCCGGGGGAGTCAATTCGAATCACGACAGCTTTGATTTTGTCATCGCGTTCTACGAGTTTCATTTGTTCGCGAATGTCTCCAACCATGCCATCAATTCCAACGTGGCCTTGGATTGATGATGAGATAAGGCCCTCGAGACGGATGATCGCAATTTTTTCTGATGATGAATTCCCACTGAGTGTTCTTTCGGTAAAGATAGCTCCTGGGCCAGAAAAGGTTGTGCTACCACCACTGAAAGCGACAACCAAGAATAGGAGAAGGTTTAAACCAAGACTTAATAAGAAGAGGACCATGAGAATTACAAACCGTCTACGGTATCGAGTTGATTCTTTAATGGGCAATGTGTTTGGAATGTTTGCAGGCGATGGCAGAGGAGGAGGAGGTAATGACATACGTTTCCCAAGTTACGAAAAATCCCGCCGCACGCAAGCATGCATTAGATGGGGTTTATCACAAGCCATAGAATAATAGACTGGGATGCCTATTAAGCTGCTTTGGTTTGGAGTAGCTCCGTCACATGATGAATGAGTTCCACTGGGCTGAAAGGTTTAGTCAGGAACACTGAAGCTCCTGCTTCCTTAGCCTGTTGCCGTGTGGCTTGCTGGCCCCGGGCGGTGAGCATAATAACTGGCAGATGCTCAAACAACGGTTTGGACTTTATTGTTTGGACAGCTTCAAATCCTGTCATGCCGGGCATCATCACATCGATAATCATTAAATCCGGACTCACAATTCCAACCCGTTGAACTGCTTCCTCTCCAGATCCCGCTGTTTCTATTCCGCATCCTGTTTTTCCCAATATGAATTGCAACAACTTGAGCATGAAGACTTCGTCATCAACCACGAGAATTTTTTTGTTATTCATATTATAAAACCTCCACAGCAATGAGTGTTCGATCGTCGGTCGCATCGGCGCCATTAGTGAAGTTTTTTACCCCCTCAAGAAAGTCTGCGCAGAATTTGTCCCCCGGCCCATGCCACAATTCTGAAGCGTGCTCTGCCACCCCTCGCATACCTAACATGTCACCTCTGGGATTCTCGGCTTCAAAAATCCCATCCGTGATCATGAGAATTTTGTCCCATTCTTTTAAAAAAACCTTCTCACTCTTGTACTCAGATTCCAACGTTAATCCGAGAGGCAATCCTTCTGTTGCATGAAAATCCGCGCCAGAATCGCCATCTTGCCGTAGGATGATTAATGGACAATGGCCCGCGTTGGATAAGGTCAGGCTCATGTCGTCGTAAGAGAGATAAGCGACTTGAGCCGTAATAAACATATTGAGTTGGGCAATGTCCTGTGACACTTTCCGGTTTACTTCCGTTAGGAGTTTTTCCGGCGTTGTGGCTAGGTCCATATGTGAATGCACCACCGTTCGGAAAATCATCGCCAACAGTGCTGCGGGCACGCCTTTACCCATAACATCAGCAATGACGAGTAAAACCCCCTTGTCCCCCACAGGTAAAACGTCAAAATAGTCTCCCCCCACTTCCTGCGCATTCTGACATGTGCCGTAGATACGGAACCGTCGCGTATCAGGAAACTTTTCAGGCAGAAGAGATCGTTGAATCTGGGCCGCAATCTCAAGATCACGCCGAGCGCGTTGCTGGTTGTGCCGTTGTTTCTGAAGCCGGGCGTTGATGTATGCAATTCCCAGAAAGTCCGCCACCACCTTGATTAAACTGATTTGACCTGCAGTAAAATAGGGACCTTCTCGACTACGCAAGAGCGTCAGCACTCCCAAAGTCTTTTCTTGGAAAAAGATGGGACACACAAAAGCACTCCCATGCAGCGAGAACAACGGATCCTGCATTCTTAATTGCGAACAATCTTCAACGGTTCTTTCCTCCCGATGCTTAAAAACTATTCCTTCGACAAAAGCGTCTTGAATATGAATGGAGTGCGTCAAATGGGCTGCTACCCCTGTCGCATAATACCTCAGTTCAAGATTGTCATCGTGACGTGCGATCCGAACAAACGCTTCTGAACCATCCACGAGCTTCACGAGACGTTGCAGCGCGGATGTGACAAATTCCCGAAAACTATGGGCGGTTGCCAGTTCTTCGGCATAATGGAAGAGAGCAGACAAACTTTCATAGCTTGTACTGAGATCCTCGGTCATCGAAGCAATGATCGTATTGGCTTCTGAGACAACGGTAGCGGCATACCCCATTTGAAAATGAAATTCTATGGGGGTTTTTGTTAAATTGTTGGGCTTTAAACGAGGAACTCTGGCTGTTTCCACAGTCACTAATAGTTCCTGTTCATGCCAACACCACCCGATCCTCCATGTCTTTCGCGGTTCATCTTCAAATGCCTGATCCAATTGAGTCCGTACTGTTTCTAAAAGACATTCAACGGTTTTGCGAGGGGCTGCCCTTTTATGGCAATACTCCTCTAAGCTCGCCAAAACCTTTGGGATATTAGAAGTTTCACCTCCCATTTGGCAATAGACCCACTCCTGATATTGGAAATCATCGGTGTTCATCTTTACGACGCACCTGCTGCTGACACCTTTCCGAGACTTTAAACAAACGTTAATCTGTATTAACAAGCAGTTCGTGGACCAAATAAAGGTATTCCTGAGACCACCTGGCTGAAAATTCCTCCCCCGGCGCTCTCCAAGACGACGGGCGACCACGATAATTGAAAGGAGGCTGGCTCAAATAAACTCTGAAGAGCCTTAGAATCCGCATTAAATGGGCAGAAAAAAAGCGGTCTCAATGAGACCGCTTTTTTGGGGATAAATTTTCTTACGGTTTAGATGTACCTGCGATTGCAACAAAAAACGTTTTGCCGCGAGAAGAGATTTCAGGCTTTTTGCGGCCTCGGTAAAATTTGTTGTAATATTCTACGAGCCTTGTGGCGTGAGCTTCTTTATCAAATTTAAGTTTCTCACCACGCAACATTCTTTCGCAATATTGTTTCCATTCAATGTATTCAGGTTGGTATTCCCGTTTGATTTCACGGATCAATGGATTTTGCGTATCATTTTTACGACGGATGCGGCAGTACCACTCGTTATCATTCGTTTTACGGGACCACAATCCGAACCCGGCCCGACTCAGAGCCTTATAAAGACTCATGTAATCAGCCTTACTCATTAATTTTACATCCAAGCGTCCGGCAATCATTTTTCGAGATAGATCCGTGAACCTTGGGCGAAAAGTGGGATCATCAGAACGCAGGATTAAAACCGTCAAAGGAACTTTATCATTTTTGCTAGACATGACGGTAATATATCCATCAAAAAGATTATGTCAATAATTTTAGTCCAAAAAATAAGAAACTGTATCTATATGTTATCGAAATTAAGTTTATATTAGGCTTTTGAGCGGAATCCCTTTGGGATTCGTGGCGAAAATTCGCGACCGGATTTCTCGCTTATTGCCCCCACAACCTGAGGTACAAAGGCGCCTTAAGATGCTTTTGCCACGGGCCAACCTGTTTTCCCGTTGCGGGCAAGATTTAAGGATTTCTCTACTAAATCTAACATAGAAAAAGGTTTCCGAATCTGGGGCACTTTCGCTCGTTGTAGCCTCTCACTGACCTCGCTCCGACCTTCATCCCCTGTAATAAACATCAACCTGCTTCGTAATTCAGGACGATTCATCTCTATCCAATCCAATAATGCCATTCCATCCTTGCCTGGCATGCGAATATCGGACAGTACTAAGTCAAAATCCTCCATGACCAATCTTGTGATGGCTTCGGCTCCATCAGAAGCTGTCACTACGGTAATTCCATCAATCGAGGTGGTAAAAATGTCTTTAATCATCTGCTGAATCTCCACTTCATCATCAACGACGAGCACTTTTTGAAGCGCATGCTCCTCGTCTCGCGGGAGCATTTTTGGTTGTTCTGGAAGAGGCATTTCTTCTAATCCTAAATGAAGGGGTAACATCACGGTGAAGGTTGTTCCTAGGCCTGGTTCACTCCTGACATTGATACGTCCATTATGCCTATTGATTATCCCATAACAAATCGTGAGGCCTAATCCATTTCCACCGGTTTGCCCTTTTGTCGTAAAAAATGGTTCAAAGATACGATTCATGTCCGCAGTAGTTATCCCAATACCCGAATCTCGAACATTAATGCTCGCCCATCCGTCAGTTTCTTCAATTTCAATTTCCAAACTCCGATGAGGTTTTCCAGACATTGCTTGGAGGGCGTTCAAAACCAGATTAATCAACACTTGTTTCACTTGTGACATGTCGGCTCGCACCATCACTTTTTCAGAGGGTAACTCCTTTCGGAAAGTGTCGGTTTGTTCTCGAATGCTCATCCGAAGTAACGCGTGTGTTTCATCTACGACCGTGCGTAAATCCCCAGGAACAGGGTCCACAGGTAAGGGCTTGGAAAGATTCAACAATTGACGGATAATCTTAGCTGAGTCCAAGGCACAATCCCGGATCACAGAGCACGATCTTAAAAAAAGTGGGTTGGCCACAGTCTTATTCTGTTCTAAGAGCAACTCAGTAAACCCAACAATAGGCGAAAGTTTGTTGTTAATTTCGTGCGCGATTCCTCCAACCAAAGTTTCCAGCATTGAATGTTTTTCTTTCTGCACCATTTGCAATTCAAACATCCGCTTCTCTGTGACGTCCTCGATCGACAGACA
>Ga0163154_10008024_pt1 | contig 12419 bp, 10 predicted proteins | sample OliLakLV19MP9P1_FD_148649 | JGI IMG/M metagenome (GOLD analysis project Ga0163154, IMG submission 148649) | Freshwater microbial mat bacterial communities from Lake Vanda, McMurdo Dry Valleys, Antarctica - Oligotrophic Lake LV.19.MP9.P1 | ecosystem: Environmental > Aquatic > Freshwater > Lake >... | reverse complement strand
GAACAAGACCTTATCGATGGCTAGAATGGCACTGCCGCGAGAATTCGCAATCTTGTTGCGCGTCGGCAGATCCTGGGCTGTCAGCACTGCGATAACGCCGGGGATTTCGCGGGCGGCTTCGAGATCAATCGAGATGATCTTGGCATGGGCATAGGGGCTCAGCACAGGCCGGGCATGCAGCATACCAGGCAGCGTCAGATCGGCGGTATAGCGGGCACGTCCGGTTATTTTGTCAAGCCCTTCAATCAGCTTGCGCGGCTTTCCGAGATACTGGAACTCCTGTGTCATGGGGTGCGCTCCTCTACTGGCGATCCATTGCTTTACACGAACAACACCTGACCAACATCACTGTCATGGAGGTGATGTAGCAACAGATGATTGGAAATCATTTGGTTGTGACGGAATATGGCAAGCGGTGTGTTCCCTAAAATTGTACCATGGAAATGAAGTAGACACATAGCCTATCTTCCTCTATACTCCACCACATGAAGGGACGTGCAATACAGGCTGTGCGACGGATACGATTACTTGGGCTGCTGGCGTTACTGCTGGCTTGGTCGGCTTTGCCTGCCAGGGCTGCCGTGCCATTGCCGCCAATTGTGTTTGTAGCCCGTAGCCATCTTGCAACACCCGATTATATCTTCCGCAAGGAGGTCGGCCCGCCAGGCCAACTCACCACCGGGATCGATTCATTTGCGCCTGGTTCGAAGCTCTTGCTGCGCGATCCCGATGGCACATTGCGGATCTTGGTCGATACGGCTCAACCAGCCGGCAGCCAGCTTAACCCGCTTGGGTTAAAGGATGTCGCTGGCCCTGATGTCTCGTTTGATGCAACCCGGATTGTGTTTGCCGGGACATTTGGCCCCGATCCCGAAAGCGCATTGGGGCGGCCACGCTTCTCCTGGCGCTTGTTTGAGTATCGTGGAACTGGCCAGATCCGCCAGTTGACATTCAGTGATCGCAAGGCCAGCATCCCCGATGGCCCTGGCAATGCCCAGAGTTATGGTTTCTATGATGATCTGTTCCCGGCCTACCTTGCAGATGGCCGGATTGTGTTTAGCTCATCGCGCTATCCCAGTATCTCGCATTATGATGGGCGGCCAACATTCAATCTGTATCTGATCAATGCCGATGGCTCCAATCTGCAACGCCTGACAACAGAGCGTGGTGGTGCGCTGCATCCCACAGCACTGCCAGATGGTCGCATTCTGTGGAGCCGCTGGTGGGTGAATTTTAATCAGCCTAGTGAGACAGGCGTGTACCAGCGCATCGATAACAATCCTGGCACGGAACCTGCTCGTGATCAGAATGGCCAACTTATCACGACTGAACGGCGTGTCACGATTCGCAGCGCTGCCAGCACAGGCCAAGCTGCTGCCCAGCCAGCAACGCCGATTCCAACACCCTGGCAGCCAATGTTTGTGGAACGGCTTGATCCAGCAACCGGCAGAATCTATCGCGTTCAGGTGACACCAGTGCCGCAGCCACCCGCCCCGCGTGCGACGCCAGTTCCTGCTCCAGTTGCCCAGGGAACCACACGAGAAGCCACCGTGCGCCTGCCAGTCACCGGCTACCGGCTCCCCGATGGCACGCTGGTGTATTCGAATACCAACACGACGTTTCTGCCAGCTCGTGGGCGTTTATCGGATGGAGCGCCGATCCGCGATGCACCAAACACCTGGCATCTGATGTCGACGAATGCCGATGGTAGCGATATGCGCCGCTTTGCCTGGACACCGCGCTATCGCTATGAACTGACCAGCGACGATGGCCAGGATACGTTCAATGCCGCACAGCCAGCGCTAGTCTTTTCGGGCGGCGAGATGCTGGTTGCCTATACCACCCAGCGTGATGGAACCATGGCCCATACCAGTGCGCGGACGGGTATTCGGGTTGCTGTGCCAGGTGCGGCACGGATGTCCGAGAATACGACCGAATCAATTGCTGGCATACGCTGGGAGGGCGGTAATGCAGCACAGAATGGTTATGCTCTCCATCCAGCGGGCCTGCCGGATGGGCGAATACTTTTTTCGCAGAGTGTGCCCGATCCACAAGCTCCACAATCTGGTACTTATCGCTATTCCCGCAATGGCCGCACCACCGAACTTGCTCTCCAGGGTGGGCCGCTGCGCTATAGTTTGCGCATGATTGCTCCCAATGGTGCAGGACTCGAACCAGTGCCATTGCTTGCCGATCTGCCTGGCTTCGATTTCCTTGATGCCAAGCCACTTATTGTTCGGCCAGTTGGCAATCAAGTAGGGCAATGGCACCGGCCAGTAGCTCCGTTGTGCAATCCGGCCTGCCCGGCACCAGCACCCGATGATCCATTGGCCTGGAATGTTCCGCGTGGCCTGTTGACCGGCGATGGCATGGCGGCCTATGTGTGGAGCCTGCGCCAGATTAGCGATGTGAAGCTGACGGTGCTGCATAACCCGAATGTGTATGCCAACCCACCGCTTGAACTGCCATATGTGAATAACTCACCGCCATCTGGAAGTGTTGCCTTTGCCGATATCTATATCGATGCCACCCAATTCATGGGCGCTTCCTATCGTGCGGCTCGGCCAGATGATCAGGTGCGGGCCATCAAATGGCTGACGGTACCCGTCAATCCGGATGGTTCGTTTACCGCTTCGGCCCCAGCCGACACGCCATCCTTTATTGTGTTGCGGGATCGCCAGGGACGTGTGGTGCGGAGCGGAAACCGTAGCTCGCTCTCGATCGCGCAGGGCAATGCGCCAGGGCGGGCGGGCCAGGTTGTGCAGTGTGTTGGTTGCCACATGGGCCATGTCAGTGGATCGCTGGATGGATTACCCCTGACAAACCTGGGATGGACGAATATTGCTCCTGCTGCACAGACCAGCGTTAGTTCTGGCGATGCCCCTCAGCGCCTGAATGATCGGCGTGGCTATGTGCCAGCGGCATCGAGCGCGACGGATGCCTATCAGGATCGCACGTTGCCCTGGATGGCGGCTGGATCGCGTGGCGAGGGCGAATGGGCGCAGCTTGATTGGTCGTTGCCGATGGCGGTATTAAATGTGCGGGTGGTTGGGCCAGAACCGGGCCAGGAGGGCTTCAGTAGCGATTATGCGCTGGCTGGTGAGCTGCGCTTCTTCCTGAATGAAACCGAGGTTCCTGGCTCGCGGCAGATGGTTGCGGTTGCTGCTCCGCTCTCCCATGGTGGAACGACAATTGCACTCGCACGCCCAATCGCCGCCAATCGGGTGATGCTATTCGTGACCGATGTTCGTGGAAGCCGCTATGGATCGCCTGCGCCTGCGGCCCTTTCCGAGATCGAAGTGATCGGCCAGGGTGCGACACCGCAGGCGTTGGCGAGCCGCCCGACCGAGATCATGCTCCCATCAATTGGCCGATAAGCCCCGCACCCCTAACCCCTCTCCCAGAACGGGAGAGGGGAATTGCTCCTTACTGTTCAGCGAACCATCTGTGCCGACATGGGGAAGACTAAAGTCTTCGCTACCGAACAAAAAAGAATTATCTCACCCAATCGAGGCCGCCGTGATCGCCATGCGCATCGATCCGCCGCAGATGTGAGCCATCAATATTCATCAGGTAGATCCCATTGTAGGCCATCACTGCCACGGTTGAGCCATCGGGAGAGATGGCCGCCATTGGCAGATCTTCATTGAGTTTGGTCAGGCGGCGCAGGCCACTCCCATCCGTATTGACAATCCACAGATCCCAGGGCGCACCATGGGCCTCGGCAACCGATGGCGCAAATAGGCCTAGCATCCACTGGCCCACATCTACCAGGGCAGGTCGGCCAGTATCGGCAAGCGGGTAGCCGTGTTCATCGGTTGGCGGGCCTTCGATTGCGGCAACGATAATCTGCTTGCCATCTGGCGTGAAACGGGGCGCATAGAATCCCAGGAATTGTTTGCCAGAGATGATCCGCTTTGGATTCTGGCCATCCAGATCGGCGATCTCAACATGCATCGTCACGCCATCCTCATCGAACTTCAGGTAGGCCATCTGTGAGCCATCGCGGGAAATTGTTGGATCGAGTGCGCTCGACAGAATGACCCTGCGCTCGCCTTGTTGCAGATCAACGCGCACAATCTGCAGGCGGCTTGTGCTATCTCCGCCAGCCGACGCGACCACCGTTCCATTTGCAAGCAGATACAGCGCCTGTTGATCGGGTGCCCATGTTGGCAACCACAGAATGCCTTCTTTTGGTGCCCAGATCTCACGCAGCCCACTTCCTTGCATATCGATCAGAAACAGCTTGGATGTTGGCAATGGCAGTGTTGCGGTGATCGGTGGCTGAATCAGCGCGACAAACGCAATTCTGGTGCCATCTGGCGAGATCGATGGCTGGCTCGGAATGCTGTTCGAGTCGAAATTGGTGAGCTGGATTGGTGCTGCGCCCGTCCCATCGCTGCGCCAGATCTGGCCCTGGCGGGCAAAAACGAGTGGGGGGAGTGGTTCATTCGATTCGGGAGCAGGCGGTGGGCGGGTTGGTAGTGGCAGCGGGCTGCGCCCAAGATCAACCTTGATTGTTGGAAAGGGGCTTGGGGTGGTTCGAATTGTCGCATTACCAGGCGCACGAGGCGTGATTGCAATGCGTGTTGCTTTGGCTATGGCCATAGCCGTGGATGCATTCTCATCCAGAGGTTGCGGGTTATTCTGGCCTGGCACAATTGGCGAATCGGATTGACCGATCAGATAGCCAATCAGTGCAATCAACCCAACTAGGATGATTGCAAGTGGGGCAAGAATGCGATTTCGAGATGGCATAGGGTTCCGTTTTGTTGGTTTATGGATCGTGATATTTAATTGGGTATGCTTGTTCGCTCCCACGCCGCAGGCTGAAGCCTGCGGATTTCGAGCATCCAATGTGTGCTATTGTAGGGGAGCGTCGCCTGATGCACAAGTAGGGTACATTCATGACAACTGGCCCAGAATGGATGCAGGTTGCCGCAGATGCAGATGGGAAACCGCTTGGCGTTTGGCTGGCAGAAGCGCTTGGTAGCGAGGCTGCGGTTCTGATTGCGCGTGGTGGTGTCTGGGTAGATCGCTATCGTGCCATGGATGCAGCGCTGCACCTGGCTGCCGGATCGACAGTTGTTGTGCATCGGTCGCCATCCGGTGCCTACCCAGATGTTGTGATCGATCCTGAACGGATCGTGTATGAAGATGCGGATCTGCTTGCAATCGATAAGCCAGTTGGTGCCTATGTGGAGATGACACCCTGGGATGCGGCGCGGCATGTCCGTGGCGCGCTGGTGCAGATGCTCACAAACCGTGATGGCGTTGTGCCACAGTTACATCTTGCTCATCGTTTGGATCGCGATACTTCGGGGGTGTTATTACTCACCAAAAATCCACGTGTGAATGCGGCCCTGTATGCATCATTTGGTGGCAGGATGGTTCACAAAACATATCTGGCGTTATGTGCTGGCGACCCGGATTTCGATGAGATCGAAATAACAACCGGCCATGGTCGTAGTCGTCATGGGTTCTTTCGAGTCTACCCAATTGATGAGGTTGGCCGTGAATTGCCAGATGGCGCGAAAATCAAGATCATGCAGACGCGAGTGCTGGTCGTGCGGCGGTCGGGGCATGCTGCGTTGATACAGGCATTCCCGCTCACTGGCCGAACTCATCAGATTCGGCTGCACATGGCCCATCTTGGCCACCCGCTGATTGGTGATGCAAAATATGGCGGGCCGACCAATTGGCGCGGAATGGAACTGGCCGGGCATCTGTTGCATGCGGCACGCCTTGAAGTGGCCCACCCACGCACCCAATTGCCGCTGGTGATTGAGGCACCGCACCCGGATTGGACACTTGAACCGTGACATGCTGAGAGGGTGACACGCTGACAGATGTTTGATCGAAGCTGTACCACTTTATCAAGCACATTCACCTGGTCACGGCATGGTCACGATCCCAGCATGATTGAGGCAATATAATCGCTGATACCGACGGCATTGGTGATTTCGATATTGCTGAGGACGATGATTGTGGCGTGCTGTTCGGGATAGCGGGCAATAAAATTCGATACACCGGTCATGTTTCCGGCGTGGCTGATTCGTAGCCTTCCATATGGCCGTTCGATCTTCCAGCCATACCCATAGCTGCCATTACCAGGGGTGAACATTTCATCAAGCAGTGCCTGGGGAATAAGTTGCTCGGTATAGAGCGCCTGATCCCAGCGATACAGATCCTCGACCGTCGAGTACAATCCACCAGCAGAAAAGAGCGTTGTTGTGTTGAGATAGGTTGCTTTCTGGCCTGCACTACTATGGGGAAACGCCTGTGTTGGATCGAAGGTTGCGCCTGAGTCATAGCCACTTTCGGACATTCCAAGCGGCTGAAAGATATTTTGTTGGATAAACTCTGGGTAGCTCATTCCCGATGCACGCTCAACGATCAACCCCAACAGAACATAGCCAGAATTGCAATAATCATAGAGATCACCAGGTGTGAAGCCGAGCGGCTGATCGCGGAAGCGTGCCACAAGCTGTTGGGGCGTCGCTGGCTGGCTTTCTGTGGCATCATAGTCGAGCGAGTCGGTATAATCATACAGCCCTGAGGTATGGTTCAACAGGTGTCGAATAAGAATTGGTTTCCAGGCATCGGGGCATTGATCAATGTAGTTGCAGATTGGATCGCTGAGCTTCAGGCGGCCCTGGTTCGCCAGCATAAGGGTTGCCATCGCCGTAAATTGCTTCGTGTCCGAGGCCAAGCGGAAGCGAGTTTTGGCCGTATTTACGATATTGCGGTCGCCATCGGCAGGGCCATAGCCATTGGCCAGAATGATCTGGCCATTGCGTGCCACCAGAATAGCGCCACTGAACGCGCCATTCGTGGTGAGATCTGCAATATAGCGGTCAATCGTGCGCGAAAGCTCGTCATTGGCTGGTGAAGCCAATGGAATCTGCGTTGATTGGGTAGGCTTGCGAGTGGGAACAATGGTTGGTGGCCGCGCAGATGCTGTTGGTTTATTGTCAGGCTTGCTTGCCCGAGTTGGCGGCAGGGTATCACTACTACCGGTGCCAATATTGGCACTCTGAATTGTAATTGGTGCAAGCGGCGCGCTACAGGTGAACAGCATCAATAGCGCTGTACCAATGATCAGATAGATTGGCTTGATTGGTCGCGCCACACAGCACCTGAGCTACGCCGACACATGTACGGTTGGTTGTCGAACGGCAACACTATTCTAGCATATCACGGATACTTCAACGCAGCATTACACCATCAGGAGACATCCGCGCGCTGCTGATTCTGGCCAAGAATATCGCAATAGATGCCAAGAATGTCACCGGCGATGATTGACCAGCCAAACCGCATGGCTCGCTCACGAGCAGCAATACTCATGGTATCGCGCAATTGATCATCGGCCAGCAGACGCTCCAATCGATCTGCCAATGCGCTTGGGTTATTGGGTTGGACGTGCAGGCCGCTTATACCATCCTCAACAATGAATGCCGGCCCGCCAGCGTTGGTCGCAACAACTGGCCGACCAGATGCTAACCCTTCGAGCGCAGCCATACCAAATGATTCATAGTGTGATGGCATAGTCGTAATATCGGCAGCGGCATAGTAGAGCGCCAGTTGATCCTGGGGTTTAGCACCAGCAAAGTGAATAGCATCAACCACATCAAGCTCGTGGCGCAGTGCGTCGAGGCGGCGCTGCTCATTATTCCAGCGTAATGGCTCGTCTTCTGCACCGCCCCCAACCACCAGTGCCGTCAGGTTGCCACGCCATTCCGGGCGGCGTTGGAACAACAGAGCGGTTGCCTCAATCAATGCATCAATGCCCTTGAGTGGTTCGATCCGGCCAACCAGCAACACGATTTTGTGTGGCGGGGCGGGCAGATCCAGGGTAGCGCGTGCATCGGCCATATTGCGTGGTTGGAAGCGCCGCAGATCAACGCCACATGGTACGATGTGGATGCGATCCTGATCGGCAGCATAATTCCAGACCATCTGCGCCCGATCAAGTGGTGTTGCAGCGATAATGGCATCGACTTCCTGCATCTGGCGGCGCTCAATCATCACGCGTTGGGTTGTCTCACGTTCCTCGGTACCACGGGCGATCTGGTTTTTGAGCGCACCCAGGGTGTGAAACATATGTACAATCGGAACACGCCAGGCGCGCCGTAGTGCAATTGCAGCCTCGCCAGAGAGCCAGTAATGGCTATGAATCAGATCGTAGGTTATATCCTCGCCATCGGCAAAGCAACGCACCCGGTTCACAAATTCGGGCAGGTAGGTGAGCAGCCAGTTTTTATCATATGGTGCGCTTGGACCAGCGTGCAGATTGATCACGCGTACACCAAGCTCAAGATCGATTACGGTTTCCACTGCCCGATCCTGGCTGCGCGTAAAGATATCGACACCAATATCATGGCGACCCAGTTCTCGAGCCAATTCGCGGACATACACATTCATGCCGCCAGCTTCTTTGCCACCCAAATTGGCAAGTGGGCTACTATGGACACTCAGCATCGCGATGCGCATCGCTTCTAATTGCTCCTGCGGTCGTTGCCGCGGTAGCCTGTGGCTGCTGGCGTCATTGTCAGGGCATCACAGGATGAATTGCTTAATCTTACTACGAGGGGCGTGTTATTCAACTAAATTCTTGCCTCTGCTATTATACGTGTGCAATCCATATATGTATGTCACAACATGCAAGCAATTTGTTACATGTTGTGTCAGCCATCAGCTTTCAGCCATCAGCTTGATGCATATGGAAGAATGTTTGGACGTGTTGGTTGTTGGTTTTTCATCCGCAGATTAGGTAGATTTCCGCAGATGTTGTGGCCTGTAATCTACATAATCAATTGATCTCTTGCTTCCAATCCATCGTACTGCCAATGCATTGCGAGAAACCACCGAGCGTATCCGCCAGCACTACTGATCTGCGGTAGAATGGCATAACACAAATCGTATATATAGAGAGATGATCAATGAGCCGGATCGCAGAGACCTTTGCACGCCTGAAATCGGATGGGCATACAGCACTGATGCCATACCTGATGCTTGGCTTCCCCGAACGCAATTCGGTGCTGGAACTCGCACCAGCACTCGAAGCAGCCGGTGCCGATCTATTTGAATTGGGTGTGCCCTTTTCCGATCCACTGGCCGATGGTGCAACCATTCAGCGGGCCTCGGAGCGGGCGCTGGCCAATGGTATTCGGCTGAATGATTGCCTGGAAACCATTGTTGCGTTGCGGGCTGCTGGCCTTCAGGCACCGATTGTTCCAATGGGCTACTATAATCCATTCCTACAATATGGCCTGGAGCGGTTTGCGAATGCGGCTGCTGCCGCTGGTGCAGATGGCCTGATTATTCCCGATCTGCCGCCCGAAGAAGCGGGTGCTTGTCAGGCAGCCTGCCGTGCTGCTGGCCTCGATCTGATCTGTTTTGTAGCGCCAACAACGCCAGATGAGCGCATTGCCGAGATTGCGAGCATCGCTAGTGGGTTCCTCTATTGTGTTGCGCTAACGGGCGTTACCGGGGCACGCAGCGAATTATGGGAGGGCCTGCCCGATTTCCTGCGGCGGGTTCGCAGGCAGACGGATCTGCCGTTGGTGGTGGGGTTTGGCATCAGTACCGCAGCACATGTCGCCCAGGTTGGCCAAATCGCCGAGGGTGCGATTGTTGCCAGTGCGCTGATTACACTGATCGAAAGCCTGCCACCAGAACAGCAGATCGCCGGAGTAGCAGCGTTTGTCCAGGGCCTGCGAGGCTAGCATAACCTGCTATGCTATAATCATGTGGTACGGGGCAGTTTTAGGCCGAATGGCTTCAACAAGAAGGTACGAGCGTGCAATCAAAGGCATATGTGCTGATCGAGGCTGAGGCTGGCCAGGTTGGAACGGTTATTGCGACACTACGCGATACAGCTGGCGTGAGCGCCGCCGATCCAGTGACTGGCCCATACGATATTATTGTTGTGGTGGAGACGGATAACCAGCGCGAGATTGGCCGCCTGGTGATGGATACATTGCATCAGATCACTGGTGTGAAGCGTACCATTACATGTTTGGCGATCTGAGTGCTCGTGGTTCGTCCACGCTATGCTGATGGATTACGATTCGCAGGGACACGATATATCGCATCCGTACGACCTCGCAGAATCGCTTGGAAGCACTACTAGATTAGTAGCACAGGTATCACAGTTTGAATGTCGGAAGCGGATTGGCTCATGAAAGGATCCTGCTATGTCGAAGGGTCTTGAAGGCATTATTGCCGCATCGACTGCGATTAGCTGCATTGATGGTGTCAATGGGCGGCTCTACTATCGTGGGCTGGATATCAATGATCTGGCGGAGCACTCAACGTTTGAGGAGACGACGGCGCTGCTGTGGTATGGAAAGCTGCCCAACCAACAACAACTGGAAAGCTTCACCCAGAAGGTGATTGCGAATCGGCAGATCCCCAACGAAGTCCTGGCATTGATGATGTCGATGCCGAAAAAGACGACCGCAATGGAAGTGTTGCGAACGGCTGTCTCGGCGCTTTCTGCCTATGATCCAGAAGATCTGGATAATTCACTCGAAGCGAATGTCCATAAGTCGATCCGGCTGACGGCATCCATGCCAACGGTGGTAGCGGCGTGGGAGCGTATTCGTAATAACCAGTGGCCGGTGATGCCAAGTGCTACACTCAGCCACGCAGCCAACTTTCTGTACATGATGACGGGCAAAGAACCTGATCCACGGGCTGCCAAGGTGCTTGACACAAGCCTTATTCTGCACGCTGACCATGGGCTGAATGCCTCGACCTTCTCGGCGCGTATTACTGCCTCGACCCTCTCGGATCTGCATTCCGCGATTATCTCAGCAATCGGAACCCTCAAAGGGCCATTGCACGGCGGTGCCAATGAACAAGTGATGCGTATGTTGCTCGAAATCGGTGATCTGGCCCGAACCGACCAGTACATTCGCGGTGCCCTGAACTCGAAGAAGAAGATCATGGGCTTTGGCCATCGTGTGTATAAAGCCGATGACCCGCGTGCAGCCTGGTTGCAGCGCTTATCCAAGGGCCTTTCGGAGACGACTGGCCCGAAGCGTTGGTATGAGATCTCCGAGCGCGTTCGTGAACTCGTACAGAGCCAGAAAGAGCTGCCGGTCAATGTCGATTTCTACTCAGCCTCGGTCTACTATTCGCTTGGCATTCCGATTGACCTGTTCACGCCGATCTTTGCGATCAGCCGCGTTTCAGGCTGGACTGCCCATGTCTATGAGCAGTATAGCGATAATCGCCTGATCCGGCCTGAGTCGGAATATATTGGGCCAATGGATGTGCCCTACACTCCAATCGGCGAGCGCACCTAATTTCTGAGCAGAGGGAGTAAGCGGCTTGCCGGGCTTGAATACCAATAACCATGAGTATGTCGTGATTGGCCTCGGTCGCTTTGGGGCGAGTGTTGCGCTCACCTTAAGCGAACAGGGCCATAGTGTGCTGGGGATCGACAGCGATCAACAGGTCGCGCAATCAATGGCCGATCAGTTGACCCGAGTGGTTGTGCTTGATTCGACCGATGAAGTTGCACTGCGGGCTGTTGATATCGTTTCGTTTGATACCGTGATCGTGGCGATCGGAACAAATTTTGAAGCCAACCTGATGACCACGGCGGCGCTTAAAGATCTGGGAGTGCGCCAGATTATCTGTAAGGCGCTGACTGTCCGCCAGGGGAGCATTTTGACGCGGGTCGGTGCTACGCGCATCATCCTGCCTGAGCATGAATCTGGCCAGCGGCTCGCTCGTGAATTGAGTGCGCCATGGATTGCAGATCAGATCGCGATCAACGACGAACACTGTATCAGCCAGATTCTTGTCCCGCCGAAACTGGATGGGCGTAGCATCCAGGAGGCCGATCTGCGCCGCCGCTATCGATTAGAAACCCTGGTTGTTCTGCGTAATGGTCAACTCACCATCCTGCCACCACCGGACTATCTGCTGGTTGAAGGCGATACCCTGGCGGTGGTTGGTACAAATGCTGCTGTAGCCCGCCTGATCAGAGCATGGTCATAAGTGGCTATGCGCCAACCAGTACGTGCGCGAATCCGCATCCCGATCGCAGTACGGTTAGTGCTTGGCTTACTGCTGCTGATGGCTATTGGTAGCGGGTTGCTGATGATCCCCGGCATGACGACCCGGCCATTACGGCCAATTGATGCGCTGTTCACCGCTGTCTCCGCGCTGAGTGTGACTGGCCTTTCAACGATTGTGCCATCGCAGGACCTGACGATCAATGGTCAGGTCGTTTTGTTAGTGTTGATCCAGATTGGCGGAGTCGGATTTATGGCTACGGCGGCCGTCACGCTACGCTTGTTGGGTCAACGGCTCTCGCTGACTAGCCGCCTGGCGCTGAGCGATTCGCTTGGCCTGCCAACACCAGAGATGATTATCCAGCTGACCGGGCGGGTGTTTATTGC